>MWVV01000722.1_pt1 | contig 11989 bp, 10 predicted proteins | sample 1047281 | NCBI WGS metagenome assembly MWVV01 (sample SAMN06349986, study PRJNA376086) | soil metagenome | isolation source: PT-2 sample Antarctic (ecotone) soil | place: Antarctica | collected 2015-01-13 | reverse complement strand
TGATGATTTTTCATGCCTTCGCGTAAAGTTGTTTTCTCAACTTCATTAAGTTCAACAAATTTCTTTTCCACGAAAGAATAATACAGAAAATTCAAACATCTATAAATCTATTCTGTCCGATTACTTACATTAAAAAATTAAGGAGCAAAGGGTGAAAAAATTTCTTACATTTATTTTTTCGGCGCTGTTGATTGCGTCTCAAACGACTTTGAGCGTTTCTGCGCAGAGAAAAGCGGCGCGAGCGAAAAAAGCAGCGGAAACGCGCGGGCTGCTTTATAAAATCAGCGGCAAAAATTTGCAAAAACCTTCGTATATTTTCGGCACGATTCACATAATCTGCCCGGCTGATATGTTTTCGATGGAGAAGCTGACCGGCTATCTCGACCAGACCGACCGGTTGCTGATGGAGCTTGATATGGATGACGCCGAACAACTGCAGTCGATGGGAAAAGGTATGATAATGCCGGACGGCAAAACCCTACACGATTTGCTCACCGCCGAGCAATACGCCAAGGTCGACGAAATGTTTAAGAACAATTTGGGCATTTCAGTCGATAAATTAAAAATGGTCAAGCCGTTTGCGCTCTCCGTTATGATTTCGACGAATCCGAAAGCGATCGGATGCAGCCCGCCCGCCGCCTACGAAACCGCGTTATTGCAGGCGGCGACCGCGAAAAAGAAATCGGTCGAGGGATTGGAAACCGTCGCATCGCAGTTTGAAGCCTTAAATAAAACGCCTTTGGAAAAACAAGCCAAAGCCTTGTATGAAATGTCTCTGAACCCGCAGAAATCTTTTGACGCTTTCAGGAAACTCGTCGCCGTTTATAAAGAGCAGGATTCTGACAGCCTTTACGCCGTTATGAGCGGTCAAATGAAGGGTGAAGCCGCGATGCAGACGGTTCTTCTCGACGACAGAAATAAAATCTGGATTCCCAAAATCGAAAACGCGATGCGGGAAAAATCCACTTTCATCGCCGTCGGCGGCGGGCATTTGGGCGGGAAAACCGGCGTTCTGAAATTGCTGAAAGCAAAAGGCTACAAAATCGAAGCGATAAAACTTTAACCGCAAACTTCAAACAAAAATTAAAAAACAGCCGCGATATTTTCGGCTGTTTTTTATTTGTCAATCGCGTTCGATTTCCGCGTTCATCATAAATTCGAGCAGCCGCATAATCGTCTCGCGCATTTGGCGGCGGTCGACAATCATATCGAGCATTCCGTGTTCGAGGAGAAATTCGCTTCGCTGAAAGCCTTTCGGCAATTTTTGGCGGATTGTCTGTTCGATGACGCGCGGTCCGGCGAAACCGATTAGCGCTTTCGGCTCGCCGATGATAACGTCGCCGAGCATCGCAAAGCTCGCCGTAACGCCGCCGGTCGTCGGGTCTGTCAAGACGGATATGAACGGCAAACGCGCTTCGTGTAGAAGTGCGAGCGCGGCGGAAATTTTCGCCATCTGCATCAAAGACAAAGTTCCTTCCTGCATTCGCGCGCCGCCCGAAGCCGCGAAGATTATGACCGCGCCGCGCGTTTCGATGGCGCGCTCGACGAGACGCGTGATTTTTTCGCCGACCGCCGAACCCATCGAGCCGCCGATAAAACTCATATCCATCGCGCCTGCGTATGCGAGATGCCCGCCGATTTTGCCCTTTCCCGAAACAATCGCTTCGGGCAATCCCGATGCGGCTTTCGCCTGCTCGATTCTTTCGATATAAGGTTTCGTATCGACAAATTCGAGCGGGTCGGCGCTCGTTATTTCTTCGTCGAGCTTTTCATATTCGCTGTCATCGAAAATCGAATCGAGCCGCGCACGCGCCGGAAAGCGAAAGTGATAGCCGCAATGCTTGCAGACTTGCAAAGATTCTTTCAGCTCGCGCTTGTAAAGCGGTTCTTCGCATTCAAGACATTTGACGAAAATACCTTCGGTTTTAACGCGCTTTTCGTCGTCCGTTTGTTCTTCCAGCTTCGGCTTGCTGCGGCTAAACCAACTCATTTGGATTTTGGATTTTCGATTTTCGATTGCAAAAGCCGGAAACGGAAAATCTTGAACTTTTTTGTTGAAATTTTAACTTTAAGCTGTCGGCATAGATTATCACAGCGATTGCCGAGTTTGAAACGAAGCACCGATTTTAGCCGGCATCTTATCTTGCGGCAAGCCGAAATACGGCTTGAATTTCGTGTTTCAATTTTTACCTAAAACGTCGAGCATTTCCGAATGAATTAAATTGTTGTCGGCGCAAATCGGCGGCGCGTAGATGCTAAATTTCGAGTCGTCGTAATAGGAGACGCGCCCGCCCGCTTCCTCGATTAAAAGAACGCCCGCTGCTACGTCCCACGCGTTTAAGCCTTCCTCCCAAAAAGCGTCGAAACGACCGCAGGCGACATACGCCATATCAATTGCCGCCGAACCGTCGCGCCTGATGCCGCGCGCCTTGTGGGTAAATTCGGTGAAATGTCTGGCAAAATCGGCGCGCTCTTTTGCGTCGTATGGAAATCCAGTAACAAGTAGGGCGTCGCTTAATTTTTTTGTTTCGGAAACTCGGATGCGTCGTCCGTTCAAAGTCGCACCGCTTCCCTTTTCGGCTGTAAAAAGCTCGTCGCGCGTCGGGTCAAACGTTACGCCCAAAACGATTTCGCCGTTGTATTCGGCAGCCAAAGTAACGCACCAGCACGGGTAGCCGTGGGCGAAATTCGTCGTGCCGTCAAGCGGGTCGATTATCCATTTCCATTCGCTTTTATCGCCGTCGTTATCAGACGCTCCCGATTCTTCGGCTAAAATCGAGTGTTTCGGGTAATACGATTTTATTCGTTCGATTATGTGTTTCTCCGACGCTAAGTCGGCTTCGGTTACAAGATTTATATTGCCTTTTAAAGAAATTTCGATTTTACGTCCGAATTTTTCAAGCAGAATTTGTCCGGCTTCGCGCGCAGTTTCGACGGCAAAATTTAACATTTAATTACTTCTAATTACTTCAAAATTATTTCAAAACACTTTCACTTAAATTTAAAAATTCTTTCACCTGCGCGTTCCAAAATTTCCAATCGTGACCGCCGGGCGTTTCGCGGTATTCGTGCGGGATTTTCTTTTGTTGCAGAACGTCGACGAAATCACGGTTGTTTTTGTATAGAAAATCTTCCGTGCCGCAGCTTTGATAGATGAACGGCATCGATTTTATTTGTTCGTCGGACGCTTCGAGCGTCATTTTGAAAATGTTGTTGACGGGACGATTGGCATTGCCGCTCAAGCCGAAAACGCCGTTGATTGATTCGGCAATCGTTCCCTTTGTGCCGAAATCCTTTTCCGTCCACGAAGCAGCGCCGAGCGCGCCGCTGAAAGAGCCGACGAGCGCGAACATCTGCGGATATTTCAAACCGAATTTTATCGCGCCGTAACCGCCCATCGACAGACCGGCAATCGCGCGGCTTTCGCGCGCCGGTTTGACGCGAAATTTTCGTTCGATTTCGGGAACTAGTTCTTGAATGATGTAGCTTTCGTATTTGTCGGTTGAGACGCTTGCGCTGTCGGAATACCAGCCGTTATTGCCTTCAGGCATCACGATTATGTAATTGAAATTTTTCGCGTATTCGGCAAGTTTCGTTTTACTTCCCCAATTATCGAAATGTCCCGTTAAACCGTGCAGCAGATAAAGCACCGGATATGATAACGGCTTTTCAACTGCGGTTTTAGTTTTAGAAATTTCATAATTAGCGGGCAAAATGACGCGATACGGCATTTGCCGCGCCATCAGTTTGCTCGCCAATTGAAAATCCTGAACGTTTGCGGCAGAATTTTGCGCGACAAATTTCGGCGTCGCGGTTTCGATTTTCGACTGTTGTGCCGAGACTGAAAACGACGCGGCGAAAACCGCCGAAAGCGAAAAACAAATTATAAAAAAAACACTTTTGACTTTGTTCATAAAAGATTTTATTTAAATACTCTGCCGAACCATCCGCCACTGCCTTCGTCCTTTTGAAGAATTTGCGCCATCTCGCCCGCGTCAAGCCAGACGCCCTGACAACCGTTGCAAACGTCGATTTTTATGTTTTCGTAAGCGGTTTCGACGAGATTGCCGTCGCATTTCGGGCAATCGCGCTCCGACATATTTGTTTGATTTTCTCCGGCGATTTTCGTTTTCAATTTTTGAATCAATTCCTGTTCGCGGCGGCGAAAATACTCGTTCTCCAAAGCGCGCCCGCGCTCGTCCAGTTCAATCGGCATAAAGTTTCTCCCTAAAATATTTTGATTATAAAAGCTAAGAAAAAAATAGCAAACAAACGGCTATCTTCAAAATAACAATTACGAATTGAAGAAAAATTCGTCATTGTAAATTCACAATTCTATTTCGTCGCTTCGGTTGTGTGAATCGAGCGGATACGGTGGCGGGCTTTTTTGGCGCGGCGAATCGGGCTGCGGCGTTTGAGATTGGTTTCCGCCCAGCTCGAAACTTTTTTGAGCGGATGCCATTCAAAACTTTCGAGCGGCAGAACTTCGCTCGAAGCGTCTTTTAATTTCAGCGTGCTGAAGGCAACGAAAAATATCGTCGCATTGAAAATTGCGCCGAAAAGAACGACCAACCAGCCGGGCGCAAGACCGACGGCTGCGCGCTGCAAAAATACATCGAGACCGCTGACTTTCGGGTCAGTAGCGGCAATTGGAAACGGGTGAATGTAAATTTTCAGCGTCCAGCTTAAAGCCAGAAGAATAAAAATCCAGATATAATTGCTGCGCAGACGCCTGCCGACCGCTTCCCATTCGCTGATTGTAAAATGCGGCGTGAGCAAATCCGCCGAAATATGTTCCGCCCATTCCTTGTCGGGCGGCAAGGCTTGGTGCGAGAGCATCGGCGCGAAATAGCCGGTTTCCAGCACGCGCACGCGATTTGCCCAAACTTCGTAATAACGATAGCGGCGCGCTTCCATAAACAGGAAAATCGAAACTAAAATTGAATTAATCGGTATGGCGAAATGCGGGTTGTCGGGCGAGCTGAAAACAAACGAGAGAGTTGCGCCCGCCGTAATCACTGCCCAGTTTGTTGTCGCGTCGAGCCGCCCGCGCCAAACGTTTGAACGCTGGACTTCGCCCCTGTAAAAATGGACGAGCGCCGTGTTGAATTCGGCGGGCGCGAGTTTCTGCGGCAAAGAAAGCGGCGTATTTTTCGGCTTTTGGCTGCGCGCGCGAACTTCTTCGGCAAGCGACAAAAAATCGGAGTTTCCGTCATCTGTCGTATGTCCGTTTCCGGCGTGTTTTTCGTTTTCTAAAACTTCTGCTTCTTCGTCGGCTGTGTCGAGCGCAAAATCCCGGGCAAACCGAACTTCGTTTTTCATATCTTCTTTAGCGGCATTCTCGGCGGCGTGAAAAAAGCGGCGGCGCGTCTTAACCATCTTTAATTTTTACACTTTCGCGCTTTCCTTGCAAGATAAATCGCAGGTGAGATGTCGGCGGCGCGAGGTTAGATGTTAGTAAATTGATTTTCTGCGATTATTGTTTATAAATTTCAACAGTTCCTTAACTGACCATCTAACCTCTAACGTCTGACCTTTTTCCGAACTTGACACGCAGATTTCATAAATCTATATTTTTTGTTTGTCCGCAGGTTGGCTACAATGTTTATTGATGTTTGAGCGAGACAAATTTTGGATGCGCGCGGCTTTGGACGCCGCACAAAAGGCGCGAGAATTGAACGAAGTTCCCGTCGGCGCGTGTCTTGTCAGCGCGGACGGACAGTTGCTTGCCGCAGCCGGAAACCGGACAATCACGGAGAGCGACCCGACGGCGCACGCCGAAATTCTTGTTCTGCGCCAAGCAGCACGCGAAATCGGCAACTATCGGTTGACGGAAACCGTTCTTTATACGACGATAGAACCGTGCGCGATGTGCGCCGGCGCGCTTGTTAATGCGCGAATAAAACGCCTTGTTTTCGGCGCGACGGATGAAAGATTCGGCGCGGTCGAAAGCGTTTTCCGCCTTTGCGACACAAGTTCTTTGAACCATCGAATAGAAATTACGAAAGACGTTTTAGCCGACGAATGCAGAAAACTTATGCAGGATTTTTTCCGGCAAAAACGTCTAAAATGTAAAATGGAAAACGGAAAGTGGAAAATGTAAGCAGTGTATAAATTTTCCATTTTCCACTTTCCGTTTTCCATTTTTTTCGCGGAGAGGTCGCATAGTGGCTTAGTGCACCGGTCTCGAAAATCGGAGTGCCGGAAACGGTACCGTGGGTTCAAATCCCACCCTCTCCGCCAGAAAATTTAAGGATGAAGGCGGAAGGATGAAGGATGATATTTTGTATTTATTCATCCTTCATCCTTCCGCCTTCATCCCTGCTACAGGAAAGGTGCAAGAGCGGTTGAATTGGCTACATTGGAAATGTAGTGAACTCCAAAAGGGTTCCGTGGGTTCGAATCCCACCCTTTCCGCCAGAATCTGAGGATGAGGGCGGAAGGATGAAAAAAGATTCTTATTCATCCTTCCGCCTTCATCACTAATCTTATGGCTTCAGTCCCCGCACAATGTTTGAGTTGTGAACTCCGCTAGGCTGGGAACAGAGCAACGGCAGCAGCAAGAGCGTGTGTTGCGGTAAAGTCTGAAGCCTCCAATTTTACAGACAAAAAAAGACTCGAAGCTGGTATTATCGGCTTCGAGTCTTTTTTTAATTTTAACCGTTTTTATTTTCCGGTTTCCGCCAAAGCCTTTTTAAATTGCGCTTCCAACATCGAAACGTAGTTCATCAATTGCGGCTGCGATTTGAATTTTGCTCGTGCCAAATCAAACGCTTCCTGCCCGCGCGGGTCGCCGAGGCGAATCAAACTTGCAAGGGCGTTAAAGATAGATTGATATTGATTGTTATCGAGCGCTCTTTTATAGCTTTCTAAAATCAACGGATACGCGCGCGGGTCGCCTTTGCCGTTTGCGGCGATGATTATTAAAGCGGTCGAACGCGCTTGTGAAGTCTGCGTTTTGTCGGACGCGAGTTTCAAAGCGGTTTCCAAAGAACGCTTGTCGTTAAGAACCGCTAATCCGCGAAGTCCGGCGATTTTTACGCGGTCTTTCCACGAAAGCGTGCTGACGAGTTTTGTCAGTTGGTCGTAAGCCCGCGCGTCTTTTGTTAATGCAAGCGCGGTTGCGGCGCTGTCAATCACGTTATAACTGCGGTCGCCGAGAGCGGCTGCGTATAAATTGGCGAACTGCGCGTCTTTGGTTTTGGCAAGCATTCCGATTGCCGACGCCCGCACGTTTGAATTTTCGTCTTTCGCCGCCGTCGTCAAAGCCGCGACGAGTTCCGCCGGAAATTTCGGTGCGGGCGTTTTGCTGTCGCCGAACGTATCGTCAAGCGGATTTTGGTCGCCGCCGCCAATCGGAATCCGGCTGATAATATCGCGGCGCAAAACCCAAAACGGCTCTTTTGTAATCGCGCCGACGAAGGCGTTGAAAATTTTCGCTCTATCGGCGGCGGAAGTCGCAGCCGCCGCAAACGGTTTTCCGAGTTCGCCCATCGCCCAGTTCCTGCCTGAAACGTCTTTGTCATTCGTCATTTGATAAATCAGCTCGTCCACGGGTTTATCGAATTTCAATTCTTTAAGAAGCGTTCCTTCGTAATCGAAATTTACGAGGGTCGGATTTGAATCGGTGGCGAATGTAAAAATATTTTCCGCCTGCGGTTTTATCCAGACTCGCTCGACGCGCGCGCCCGACGGCGTTCCGATTTCGACATCGACGAAGGTTTGAAAAAATTGAACCTGCGGAAATTCGTTGTTCGGGTCAGTTTTCTGCTTTTGTTTGACGTTTAAGGTTAATTGCTTGCTCGCCGCGTCGTAATTTTTCGTAACTTCAAAAATCGGATGCCCCATTTTATAAAGCCATTGGTCGAAAAACCAATCCATCGATTCGCCCGTCGATTCTTCGATGGCGATACGGAAATCTTCGGTCGAAACCGGCTGGTGAGCGTTTGAAACAAGGTAATGATTGATAGCTTTCCACCAGTTTTCTTCGCCTAGATGTTTGCGAAGCATATGCAGAACCGCGCCGCCCGTCGGGTAAGCGTAAGAGTCAAACATTGCGTCTTTGTTCGCGTAATATTTCGTAACGATCGGACGGCGGTTGCCGCCGTACCACGTTCTTAAATACTGCTGCTGGTTGCTGCGCACGTTGCTGTAAAGAAAAAAATCGCGCCCCTTTGATTCTTCGTCCCAGAGACCTTGAAAATACGTCGCAAAACTTTCGTTGAGCCAAATGTCTGACCACTCGCGCGTCGTTACGAAATCGCCGAACCATTGGTGAGCCAGTTCGTGCGATTGCAGGGAGTCGGAATCTTCGTCGAGCAGCTCGCGCTCGTCGTGAATCATTTCTTCGATTTGCGTTGTCGCCGAAATATTTTCCATACCGCCGCCGAAATCTTCGACCATCGTCTGCGCGTATTTCGGATAAGGATATTTGACGCCCGTTCGCTCCGAGAAAAATTTTATCATCGCCGGAACACGCTTTGTCGTCTCGGCGACTTCTTTTGTTTCGGACGGATAGCCGTACGCTACGACCGGAACGTCGAGATAACTTCCGTTTTTTACTTCCGCATATTCTCCGACCACAATCGATGTCAGATAATTGGCATACGGCACGTCCATTTTCCAGTAAAAAGTCCGGGTGTTGTCGCCGTTGTCTTTCGTGTCGATTAGTTTTCCGTTTGAAATAACCGTGAAAGGTTTTTGCACAGTCGCTCGCAGCTCAGTCGTGCGAAAATCGTTCGGCGAATCATACGACGGAAACCAGTAGCGGTTAAATTCGGTCTCGCCCTGCGACCAAATCTGGCGCGGCTTGTTCGGGTTGTCCGCCGTCGGCTTGATAAAGCGAACGCCGCGACCGAAACTTCCGATTGCCGTTTCGGCGTCGGCTTTATTGACGTAATTGGTAACGTATTCAATTTTGACGGCTAGGTCTTCGCCGTTTTTATACTGCTTGTCTAGAAGAATTTCAAGATTGTCGTTTTCCTTTTTCGCGTCGTAATTAAATTTCAAAGGCGTGCCGCTTGAAAGGGCGACCGATTTTATCGTCATCGCCGCCGCATCAAGCGAAAACTTGTTCAAATTCTTGAACGGCGAAAGAGTAACGGTCGTCGTCCCGATAACCTGTTCTTTGTCCCAATCAAAGCGCAAATCGATGGCGAGATGTTTTATATCGACAGAGCGGCTGCGAACATAATTGACGGGCGGAAGTTTTTTGATTTTTGCCGTGTCGTCCTGCTTCTGCTCCTGCTGCGGCATCATCGGACGCGCGTTGGCAATTTGCGTAAAGGTTAATAAAAACGCCAGAAAAAAAGCCGAAACTTTTGGACGCACAAATTTTTTATTCATAATCTTTAAAGAAGTTTCCCGTTGTGTAGAAATTTTTTTCTCGTTTGAAGATACGGTTGTTTGAGATTGTTTGTTTCAAAGCGGTTAGCTGAAAAAAAATCAAACGTCCGGCGTCCAGAACACGCGCCCGTCTGCGGTTTCCGTGCGCTTCAAACCCAAACCGATAAGCTCCTTTTCAGCCGCGCCGAGAAATGTAAAATGCGGCAAATCCGAAACGACCGTTTGAAACCAAAAATGCTTTACTAAAATTCTGCGAGCTTTCTCGTCGTTAAACTCGGCAACGTCGAGCGCGAGCATCGATAAATGCTGCGAAGCGCCCGGCGGCGCGACCGAAAACATAATCGGTTTCTGTAAATCCTTGCTGAAAAATATTCCCTTATCTTCAAGCCGGAAAACTTCGGCGACTTGCTTGAACGGCGCGAGAAAGCGAATTTTTTGGGCTTCCGCTTCGCTCAACTTCCCTTCGATTGTCCAATGTTCCAACGCCGGATTAACGCGGCTCGCCCATAAATCGATTGTATCTTTATAGCTTCGCCGCGCCGCGTCCGCACCGCGCGGCGTAATCGTCAAATCGTTTTTTTCGGCTTCTTGAATAGCAAGTTTCAGATTTTCCATCGCCGCCGTTTGCAGTTCGAGCGCGAAGCCGCCGATGTTTTCGCGCGCCGTCGAAACGCTCTTTTGAAAACGTAAAACTTCGCGCTCGTTTTTGAAAATGAGGCGTTCGGGCGCCGCCGCGCTGCCGCGCGCGACAAATAGGGCGCCGTATTCGACAAATAATTTCCGCTCGATTTCGGTTTTTGGAAAGCGAAATTTCGCCGGCAGATTTGCCGCCAGTTTTTTCGGCACATTTTTGAGATAGTCGTTTTTGCTCATTTTCGTATCGACTTGTGGTTTTTACAAAATTACGAATGCCTATTGAATAAAATTTGATTTTATAAAATTTATCTTGTTGATTTTCTATTATCGACTTAAAATAAAGTTTAATGAACAATAGCGGCGGCAAATCTTTCAAAAGAACTCTCGTCATCGTCTACTTGCTGGCGATACACACTCTCGCCGGAATCTTTGTCTACGAAAGATTTCTCAAACCGTATTCCGCCGCAAATTCCCTGCAAGCCGAACTGGTCAAAGACCCGAATGAAAAACCCGTTGTGCCGACGCCTCAGCCGATTCCGTCGGTTTTTGCTGACCCGCCTGCGGATGAGAACGCGCAAGCCGCAACAGCAAATGTCGATTTAAATCTCGACAATTCAAATCAATCTCAAACAAACGGCGCGATGCTGCAACCTTCGCCGCCTCTAAATTACCCCATACCGCCCGCCGAAGCCCCGTCCGGCAAAATAATGATACCTGTGGTCGGCGTCCGACGCGAGCAGATACGCGACACTTTTAACGCCGCGCGCTCGGGCGGGCGCGTTCACGACGCCAACGATATAATGGCGGCGGGAGGAACGCCGGTCGTCGCCTGCACGGACGGCAAAATCGCCAAGTTTTTCGATTCGGTGCGCGGTGGCATCACGATTTATCAATACAGCGCCGACAAAAGCCGCGTTTATTATTACGCGCACTTGCAAAAACGCGCCGATAATCTCAAGGAACACGATTTCGTCAAACAGGGAACGGTCATCGGCTATGTCGGCGACACGGGAAACTCTGGCGCGGGAAATTATCATCTGCATTTTGCGATTACGATTCTCACCGACCCGAAAAATATTTTCAAGGGAAACGACATCAACCCATATCCGCTTCTAAAAGACGGCATCGAAGCAAGGTAAGGGAAAGGATAAAAAATAAGGGACAAAAAATGAGCAAGCATTATTTTTTATAATTGTTTATTAATCATCAATTTCCTAATTTTTATCCCTTATCCCTTATCCTTTATCCCTTTAAAGCCTCGGCACAAAACTTGCTTTTCTTGAACGTCAAAATTAAAAACTGCATTGAAAGGATGCAGAAATTAGTAAGGAGTTTTCTAGTATGAAAAACAAGTTCGATAAATTAAGTTTTAAAAATCTATTATTTATTTTCCCGCTCACATTCGTTTTATTTTCCGTCGCCTGCGAGCAACCGACGACGACGACGACAAACACGACCGTTAATGCAAACGCGAACCTAGCCGCAAATTCAACGATTGCCGCAAATACATCGGCTTCGCCGATGACTAATGACGCGGCTTCCGCATCGACCGTGAAAATGCCCGTAACTTTGCCGGTTCTCGACGCGATGTTCGCCGACGAAAATTTCGCGGGCGAACTGAAAACCAAATTGCAGTTGAGCGACGAGCAAATTGATAAATTGAAATCGACGGCACGGCAAGCCGTCGGCAATTTAAGAGAAGAAAGCGGCGAAGGCGGTTCGACGCGCGTCGCGATGGAGCGTTCGGGCAGTCAGATACGCGAAATCATCGGCGAAGAAAAAGCCGGCAAGCTGTTTGAAATGGTCAGCCAGCGTTGGAACGCCGACGAAGCGGGCGACAATTCCGGCGGCAATAACGGCGGCGCGGCGGCAAATAATTCTTCGTCAAAACCGAACGCCATTCCGACCGACACGCGCGTCGTCGTCAACGCTCCGGCGTATCGAATGGATTTGTTTCAAGACGGAAAACTCACGAAATCTTACAAAATCGGCATAGGCTATCCCGAAT
>MWVV01000721.1_pt1 | contig 11998 bp, 12 predicted proteins | sample 1047281 | NCBI WGS metagenome assembly MWVV01 (sample SAMN06349986, study PRJNA376086) | soil metagenome | isolation source: PT-2 sample Antarctic (ecotone) soil | place: Antarctica | collected 2015-01-13 | reverse complement strand
AGGTTTTGATGCCGTTTATGTCAATTCTTTTTTCAATAAATTGTCTGGTTTGAAATGTTCCGCTGATAACGTCAAAAGGATTGCGATCAAAAACATATTCGTATGGCGGTTCTTTCCACTTAAATTCGTTTGGATACAAGTCAAATATCGTTTTTACCACTGCCACGCCGGTTATAACCGATTCATATGATTCTCTGTCAGTAACGTGCAAAAATACGCCTTCGCAAACTTTTCCGGCGTGCTTTTGAAAGGTAGGTATAAACTTAGTTGAACGGAATATAACTCCTGGCAGTTCGAGTGATTTTAGAGCGTCTGCCAACTCCTGAGCATCAATAAAAGGCGCGCCTACTATTTCAAACGGGCGAGTCGTCCCGCGCCCTTCGGAGACTTGCGTTCCTTCTAAATAAACCGTTCCCGGAAAGACAATTGTCGTATCGACGGTCGGCATATTTGGAGACGGCATCACCCACGGAGAATCGGTTTCATCATAAAAATCCTCGCGTGACCAACCGTCCATTGTAATTACTTCTAAATCACAATTTATATTGAATTCTCGGTTAAACAGTTTAGCAATTTCGCCTACCGTTAAACCGTGGCGCAACGGTATCGGGAACTGACCGACAAAGGATTCGTGTCCGCTTTCTAACAAATTACCTTCTACCGAAATACCATTTAACGGATTGGGTCGGTCGAGAACAAACATTTTCTTTCCAAATTCGGCACAGGATTTCATAGAATTAGCCAGAGTGTATATAAATGTATAGACACGACACCCGACATCCTGTAAATCAAAAACTAGCGCATCCAAGTTTTTCAGCATCGCTTCGGTCGGCTGGCGTGTCTCGCTGTAGAGCGAGTAAATTGGCAAACCGGTTTTTTTATCAGTTTCATGCAGTGTTTCTACCATATTATCCTGCACATCACCTCGAATACCGTGTTGCGGTCCGAACAGCGCAACCAAGTTAATATCTGTATGTTCAAAAAATAAATCGGCGGCGTGTTGAAATTGATGATTAACCGTTGCTTGATTGCAGATCAACCCGACGCGAAGATTTTTTAACAGAACCTTTTGTTCATTTAAAACCTTCTCTAATCCTAACTTTATCGGTTTTTTTTTAGATTTTGCCACAGCTTTTATTTTATTTTCTTCCCATCGCTGTATTTCGTTGAAAATTCAACAAATGTTTCAAATATTTTGCTTGAAAGTTTATCAGTCTTCCAGGAATATTCCGCGTGCCATTGAACTCCAAAATTAAATCTCCCCTGCCGTGTGTCTTCGATACATTCTATAACACCGTCTTTTGTCCAAGCGGTCGGCTTAAATTTTCACCCACTTATTTTATTGATTGATGATGGTGAGAATTAACCCCTTATATTATTAATGGTTATCAGGCGCGAAAGAAGGCTTCCCTTTTCAATTTCGATAAAATGTTAATTTCTATCTAGGGGTTTACCTTGTTCGTGCTTTACAGATTCTGAAATTTGCGCGTCTATATCCTGAAACAACGTACCGCCTCGAAAAACATTCAATACCTGTATTTCGAAACAAATTCCTAAAACAGGAATGCTCCGCCTTTCTGCTTCAGCTAAAACATTAAGTCCGTTCTATCTTTTTCGGGAACAACTCTTCCTAATTTTAAATGAGTCTCTTCACCGTAAAGCAGAGGATCAACATCGGAATTGGTCCCCGGCAGTAGAATTCCGTCCAATGTCTGCAATGCTTCTACACGGCTTTCAATCTCGAAACGCATTACAAGCCCGATTCTCGGTTTTTGTTTCATAAACGTTACAATGTTCAAATAACTTATAAGCATCTGTCAATTTGAGCATTTCAATTTAAAGATTTATCATTAATTTTTTATGAAACAAGCAGAAAAATTTACCAAAATACGCTCAACCACGGTATTGCTAGTTCGGCGTGACCAAAAAGTTGCAATGGCGGGAGACGGGCAAGTTACTCTGGGCGAGACGATAATAAAAAGCAATGCCCGAAAAGTTCGTCGAATTTATAATGATAAAGTTTTAGTCGGGTTTGCCGGCGCAACCGCCGATGCCTTTTCACTTTTGGGCAAATTTGAAGCCAAACTCGAACAATTTCAAGGTCAACTCGAACGCGCCGCTATTGAACTTAGCAAAGACTGGCGAATGGACAAATACTTGCGGCATTTGGAAGCCTTGCTGATTGTTGCTGATAACAAAGACGCTTTTTTGATTTCCGGCAAAGGCGACGTAATTTCATCGGATGAAGGTTTGCTGTCTGTCGGGTCAGGAAGTATGTTTGCACTCTCCGCAGCTCGCGCTTTATTCAAACATACCCAACTGACAGCCAGAGAAATTGCCGAAGAATCTTTAAAAATCGCCGGTGAAATTTGCATTTATACAAATTCTGCCATCACCCTTGAAGAAATTTGAAATCTTAAAGGTCCACGTACTACAGTTTTTCGTTATAAAAACTTATGCCAATTTATTTGAGTGGTGAAATAAAGGAAACCGGGTCGAAATTAAAACTCGATGACCTAACGCCTCGGCAAATCGTTGCTGAACTCGATAAATATATAATCGGTCAAACGAATGCTAAACGCGCCGTCGCCGTCGCTTTGCGTAATCGAATTCGTCGCCACAAACTTCCGCCCGAAATCGCTCAGGATGTATTACCAAAAAATATACTAATGATAGGCACTACCGGTGTAGGTAAGACTGAAATTGCCAGACGTTTGGCGCGGCTTGCAAACTCGCCTTTTATCAAAATTGAAGCTTCAAAATTCACTGAAGTTGGATACGTCGGACGCGACGTTGAAAGCATGATACGGGAATTAACCGAAATAGCGGTTGAAATGACTAAACAAGCCGCATATTTAGATGTTTTGGAAAAGGCGAAGCAGAACATAGAGGAAAAGATTTTAGATATTTTGCTTCCGTCTAATAACTCCTATGTTTCCCCTGATTTTAACGACGACTTTTCGAATTCCGAGGATAATATAAAAACAAATCGCACCCGGGAAAAACTCCGTGAGCAGCTTAAAATCGGCGAACTTGACGAACGTCTGATTGAAATCGAAACTCAAGACCGCTCGAATGCTATGATTGATTTTGTCGGCGGTCAGGGAATGGAAGAAATGGGCGTTAATATACGCGATATGTTTGGCAATTTGTTTCCAGCCAAAACCGTAAAGCGCAAAATAAAAATATCTGATGCTAAAGATTATATGCTGCGCGACGAGCAGGAAAATTTAGTGGATATGGAGCAAATTACGCGTGCGGCAATTGAGAGAACCGAGTCGTCAGGCATTATTTTTCTGGACGAAATTGATAAAATAGCCGGTCGAGAGTCTAATTCAGGAAGTACAGATGTCTCAAGAGAAGGCGTTCAGAGAGATTTACTGCCAATTGTTGAGGGTACAACCGTCAACACAAGATATGGAATGGTCAGCACCGAACATATTTTATTCGTTGCTGCAGGTGCTTTTCACATTTCTAAACCTTCTGATTTAATACCGGAACTTCAGGGGCGTTTTCCAATTCGAGTTGAACTGGAAAGCTTAACCTTGGAAGATTTTAAGCAAATTCTTATACAGCCTAAAAATTCGCTTATTATGCAATACCAAGCCCTGCTTAAAACGGAAGGTGTTAAACTAGAATTTACGGAAGATGCCATTTTAACACTTGCAGAAATGACAGTCACAATCAATAAATTTAGCGAGGATATTGGGGCGCGCCGACTTCACACCCTGCTCGAAAAACTTCTTGAAGAAATTAGTTTTCTTGGTAACGAACTGGAAAATAAAAACCAGATTATTGATGCGGATTATGTCCGAGATAAACTCGATGGGATAATAAAAGACCAAAACTTAAGGCAGTATATATTATGATTTATACACTTTTTAAACATTATGCTTAAGTTATTTTCTTTAAGGTTTAGTAAAATTAAAAAAGCATTGTTAGCGCTTATAATTTTTGTTTTGCTTATTTTTGATTTAAACTGTGGGAAACGTAAACCACCTCTTCCTCCTCTCGAACGAGTTTCACAAAGAGTTGAAATTGATGGTTTCCAACGTGGAAATCTGGTGAATTTAAGTTGGATTATGCCGGCCAGAAATGCTGCCGATGCCAGCAACTTAAATATAAACCGGATTGATGTTTACCGATTGACGGAAACCCTAAATACTCCTTTAACTCTCTCAGAAGAAGAATTTTCATCTCGAAGCACTTTAATAGCCAGTTTACCGGTTTCAAATGATGATTTTGGGTTAAAAAAATTTACTTTTACGGATACCTTAGAATTCGCCGGACAAACTGCCCGACTGCGATACGCTATTCGATTCGTAAATTCATCCGGGCAAAAGGCGGCTTTTTCAAACTTTTTACTCGTAGAACCTACTGCCAAAGTCGCCGAAGCACCGAATTCACTAGCTGCCAAAACTGCGGAAGAAGCAATCATTTTAAATTGGGCTGCTCCGCTGTCGAATGTCGACGGCTCGAAACCGGTTAATTTGCTAGGCTTTAACATTTACCGCTCCGCGTCAGAAAAAGAAACAGCTAAAATTCTAAATACAACACCGGTTAGCGAACCGGAATTTTCCGATAAATTTTTTGAATTTAACCAAAAGTATTTTTATTTTATACGAGCTATTTCCTTAGGTAGTAATGGCGAACCGGTTGAAAGTCTCGAATCAAACATCGTAAATATCATTCCCCAGGATATTTTTCCGCCGAAAGCGCCATCAGCCATTACCATTGCCGCCGCACCTAATAATTTAGCCGTCTTTTTTGCCGCTAATCTGGAGAAAGATATTGCTGGTTATAAAATTTATCGTTCGACTAGCCGAGAACTTCCCTTTTTGCAATGGCAAAATTTAACACAAGAATTATTAACGACAAACACTTTTCAAGATACAAATGTCGAATCGGGAAAAACTTATTATTATTATTTAGTTGCAGTAGATAAAACAGGAAACATTAGTCAACCTTCTGAAATATTCTCGGAAACAGCGCCCTAAAATTAACAATGAAAATATGTCGATTCATACACAACGACAAAATAAACTACGGAGTTATTAAAGATGATATTGTTTTTCTTATTGAAAATTTTGAAAATCCCTTGCAAATACAGCAACATATCAACCCGGCAATTTCTCTAAAAAAAACGGAAGTAAAATTTTTGCCGCCCGTAAAGCCTTCAAAAATTGTTTGCGTCGGACGAAACTATGCTGAACACGCTGCCGAATTGGGAAATGAGATCCCAAAAGAACCACTTCTTTTCCTAAAAGCACCTACTTCAATTATCACCCATGGCGAAGAAATAACAGTTCCAAAGCAATCGAATCAAGTTGAACACGAAGGCGAATTGGCTATAGTTATCGGGCGCGAGTGTAAAAATTTAACGGATAAAGATAATCCTTTTGATTTTGTTCTTGGGTACATTTGCCTTAATGACGTAACGGCTAGAGATCTTCAGCATAGAGATGTGCAGTTTACCCGTGCTAAATCCTTTGATACCTTTTGTCCAGTCGGTTTATTTATCGAAACTGAACTAGATGTTTCGGATCTTCGAGTAACGACAAAAGTTAACGAAGTAATAAAGCAAAACGGTAGAACATCTCAAATGATTTTTTCCGTTCCCTTTCTTATAAGATATATTACAAACCAAATGACGCTTAGAACCGGTGATATTATTTCAACAGGAACTCCTTCCGGTGTTTCCAAATTAAATGACGGTGATTTTTGCGAAGTTGAGATTGAAGGAATCGGTATTTTACGAAATACTGTTAGAGGCTAAATTGTTTACAAGGAGAATGAAAATGAAATTTTTTATTGATACGGCAAATTTGGATGAAATTACCGAAGCTAACGAGATGGGCTTGATTGACGGCGTTACAACCAATCCTTCGCTTATTGCCAAAGAAGCAAATGTTGACTTTAAGAAACACCTCGCCAAAATTTGTAAGATTGTTTCAGGCGATGTTTCCGCCGAAGTTACGGCTCTTGATTCAAAAGCAATGCTCGAAGAAGGACGCGAATTGGCGAAAATTGCACCGAATATAGTAGTCAAATGTCCGCTGACGCTGGAAGGTTTGAAAGCAACCCGAATTTTTCGTGAAGAAGGTACAAAGGTAAATGTTACGCTTTGTTTTTCCGCTGCTCAAGCAATTTTGGCAGCCAAGGCTGGTGCCGGTTACATCAGCCCATTTATAGGACGGCTCGATGATATAGGGCAAAACGGAATGCAGCTTATAAGCGATATTGTTCAAATTTATGAAAACTACGGCTATGAAACCGAAGTTTTAGCTGCAAGCATTAGGCACCCGATGCACATTGTTGATGCTGCGCTGCTCGGCGCAGATGTAGCGACCATTCCCTTTAAGGTAATAAAACAGCTGGTTAACCATCCATTAACGGATAAGGGTTTGGATTCTTTTATTTCTGATTGGAAAAAAAGTGGACGATAACAAATGTTGCTGAACTGGTGAAAAATTTGAAAATCGTAAGAGCAATTTTTCGACGGGCTTTCAATGGGCGGTTATGTTTTATTAAATCTTTATACACTGATTCCTGAAAAATTTGCCGCCCTTATTTTATGCGATACAAATGCTAAATCAGACACAAAAGAAATCCGCGAAAAGCGTTTTGACTTGATTGAAAAAATCGAAAGGAGCGGCGTGTAAGCATTAACCGAAAATATGCTGGCAAATCTTATTTGCGAATTTACAAAACAGAGCAAACCCAAATTAATTAATAAAATTGAGCATTTTTTTGCAGGTTACTCCAAAAGCCGCAATTGCCGCGCTTCGCGGAATGGCAGCGCGCAGGGACAAAACTCAAATCTTAAAAGATATTTCCCTATCTACACTATCTACACTTTTGGTTTTTGGGGAAGATGACAAAATCACGAATAATACAGTTGCCGAGGAAATGTACCATTAAATAGCAGATTCCAGGTTTTACAAAATAGAAAACGTCGGTCTTTTTTCCAGACTCGAACAGATTGAATTATTTAATAAAATTCTTATTAATTTTGTTAATGAAGTGGTCTTATAAAATGTTTGAAAATAGAGTTTTTACTATTAATTCATTGAAATTCGACGGAAAAATTCATCGGAGCTGGAAGGCAACTTTAATCCGCGAGACACAAGAACTAATTATTTTTAGGGGCGTTTTCCATAAAGAGATCAAACATTCACATTTAGGTGTTATCAGACGCGGCACAATCAGTTACGAGTATTACTGGAAAAAATGTTGGTATAATGTTTTTCGGTTTCATGAACCAGAAGGTGATTTGCGAAATTTTTATTGTAATATCAATCAACCGCTAGTAATTGAAAACGACCTTTTAAGTTATATCGATTTGGACATTGACGTGCTACTTTGGAAAGATTGGACATTTGAAATTCTTGATTTGGATGAATTTCAGAAAAATGCACGGATATTTAATTACTCCGCCGAGCTACAAAATCAAGTTTGGCAAACTCTGGACAAACTCCTAAAACTAATCAAAAACAAAGATTTTCCTTTTAACATTCCTTTTTAAAAACCGAAAACAATTTGTTTTCAACCGTAACAAATATAAATTTTAATTAACCTTTTACTCTCTGCCAATGAAATTTTCGCTCCTATTTGCCGGTTAAAATCCGAAACTTATCTATACCCGTTATCGAACCGATTCTTACCTTCCCCTTTGTTTTCGTTGTCAGGGCGTTGGCTGAATGCTTTCTTTTATTTTAGTTAAGCACAACTTGCAAAGTCTTGGAATGTGAAGGGTCGTTTGAGTTCGATTGTAATTTTTGCTTCTTTAAACGGTTGCACATCATTCATTTTTAGTTAAACTTGTCTTTTATGAAACCCAAAATTATACAACAGCCTATGAGCAAAATTGATATTCTACGAAACAAATCTCGGCTTGCTGAAGAAGGCGGCGGCGAGGCGCGTCTGGAGAAACAAAAATCAGCCGGAAAGATGACGGCGCGTGAACGTATAGAGTTCTTCTTAGATACGAATTCATTTGAAGAATTCGACAAATTCGTTGTCCATCGCTCCACGGATTTTGGTCTCGAAGAACAAAAATACTTCGGTGATGGCGTTATAACCGGACACGGTTTGGTTGACGGGCGTGAGGTTTTTATTTTTGCCCAGGATTTTACTGTTTTCGGTGGTTCTTTGTCGGAAACTCACGCGCAGAAAATCTGCAAAGTGATGGATTTTGCGATAAAGACAGGCGCCCCAATTGTCGGCTTGAACGATTCCGGCGGCGCGCGAATTCAAGAAGGAGTTCTCTCGCTCGGCGGTTATGCCGATATATTTTTGCGAAATACGCTGGCAAGCGGGGTCATTCCACAAATTAGTTGTATTCTCGGTCCGTGCGCCGGTGGCGCGGTTTATAGTCCTGCCATTACCGATTTTAACGTTATGGTCAAAGATAGTTCTTATATGTTTATCACCGGACCGGATGTGATAAAGACTGTTACGCACGAAGAAGTGACCAAAGACGAACTCGGAGGCGCGATGACGCACAATGCAAAATCGGGCGTCGCGCATTTCGCCGCTGATTCGGATGAACATGCCCTGCGCTTAACACGGGAACTTCTATCTTTTTGTCCTTCAAACAATATGGAAAAGCCGCCATTTGTCCCGACAAATGATACAGATAATAGGATTGAAGAAAAATTAAACTCGATTGTACCCGAACTTTCCACTCAGCCTTACGACATACGGGACATTATTCATACCATCGCCGATGAAAATTATTTTTTTGAAATTCAAGAACATTACGCGGCAAATATTGTAGTCGGTTTCGCCCGTCTCGGTGGGTTCTCAGTCGGGATTGTCGCCAATCAGCCCGCTTTTTTGGCAGGCGTTCTGGATATTGACGCATCGGTCAAAGCGGCTCGATTTGTGCGGTTTTGCGATTGCTTTAATATACCACTCATCACCTTTGAAGACGTTCCGGGTTTTCTTCCCGGCGTGAATCAGGAACACGGCGGAATAATCAGGCACGGCGCTAAACTTCTTTATGCTTTTGCCGAAGCGACTGTTCCGAAAATTACGGTTATAACACGTAAGGCTTACGGCGGAGCGTATTGCGTAATGGCTTCAAAACATATTCGCACTGATATAAATTTTGCATATCCGACCGCCGAAATTGCTGTTATGGGTGCTGAAGGCGCAGTCGGAGTTCTCTACCGTAAGGAAATTTCTCAAGCTGAAGGAGCCGAACAATATCGCAAAGGTAAAGTATCTGAGTTTGAAGAAAAATTTGCTAACCCGTATATTGCGGCAGAGCGAGGATTTATTGATGAAATTATTGAACCTTCCCAAACCCGACCAAAACTAATCCGTGCGCTAAGGCTGCTACAAAATAAACGCGATACTAATCCGCCAAAAAAACACGGGAATATACCCCTCTAGAAATTACCTTAAGAGTCGTCCCAATGACTGTTAAGGTAATTTTTTATCATACTTTTAACTTTTTGTTTGTATTATTTACAGTCTTTGAGTTAATAAACTACTTTAATAGATATGTTATCGTCTTACAGTACGCGCCCAACTTGGGCTGAAATCAACCTGGTAAATCTCGTCTATAATTTTTACTCGGTCAAAAATTTTGTCGGAGAAGATCTAAAGTACATGGCTGTCGTAAAAGCTGATGCCTACGGACATTGCGCCGTTCAATGCGCGCAAAAACTCGAAAATGCGGGTGTAGATTGTTTTGGGGTGGCTTTACCTGAAGAAGGTTTGGAGTTGCGGAATAAAGGTATAAAAATCCCGATTGTTTGTCTTAGTGGTTTTTGGAACGGACAGGAAAATCTTTTGTTGGATAATGATTTGTCGCCGGTCATTTATTGTCTCGAAATGGCTGAAAAATTAAATCGCTCTGCAAAACAAAAAGGAATTTTTGCCAAGGTACATATAAAAATTGATACTGGGATGGGTAGAATCGGAGTCCGTTTCGATGAAGTAAAAGATTTTGCTGAGGGTTTTAAGAAATTTAAAAATCTTCGTTTTGAAGGCTTGATGACGCATTTTGCTGCGGCAGATAACCCGCGGCAAAATGTTTTTACCGACACGCAGATTAGACGTTTCTATAAAGCCTTAAAAATTTTTGAGATTAATGGATTTCACCCAGTTTATAGGGATTTGGCAAATTCACCAGCTGCAATTGTCCATAAAAAGTCTCGCGGAAATATGGTTCGCTTGGGTGGTGTTTTGTATGGTTTGAGTGGCGATGTTCTTCCGAAAGGAGTTGAAAAGCCTGAACTTCGCCCGGTTATGTCGCTTTATTCACGGATTGCTTATTTAAAAAAGGTTCCAAAAGGAGAATCATTAGGTTATGGTCGAACTTTCAGAACTAAAAGAAATTCAGTAATTGCAACAATTCCAATCGGTTACCATGACGGCTATAATCGTTTGCTGTCAAATAATGGTCGCGTAATAATTAACGGAGCATTTGCACCGGTCGTCGGTAGAATTTCGATGGATTGGACAACTGTTGATGTAACAGAATTATCCAAAGTTAAAGTGAATGATGAAGTTGTTTTAATTGGGAAACAAAGGGATTCAGTTATAAAAGTTGAGGACTTAGCTCAACTTGCTAACACGATTTCTTATGAAATAACCTGTGGAATAAACAGACGGGTTATAAAAGTTTGCAAATAACATTCTTCTATTATTTTTGGATAATTTATCCCTTCAAGAGGGATGAGTTAAATACTGACTAGAATATGCTTAAGGCAAAAAAAAATGTATTGTTTGAAAGATTTTTTTCAGTTTATAATAGAAATCTAATCAATCGACGTTTTCATTCTATTCAAGTCTCAGGTATAGCGGAATTTAACGAACGAAATTTAAAAATTCCGCTTATAATTTATGCAAATCATTCCTCTTGGTGGGATGGGCTGGTTGCATTTGAGATTTCCGGAAGGGCGAAACTCAACAGTTTTGTAGTGATGGAAGAAAGACAATTGAAGAAATTGTTTCTGTTTCGCTTTCTCGGAGCATTTTCCGTTAACAGGGAAAAGCCGCGCGAAGCGATAAAAACTATTAATTATGCCGTCGAGATTCTGGAAGAAAATCCGGGTAGAACAATCTGGATTTTTCCGCAGGGCAAAATTTTGCCGAATGACCAAAGACCAATTTATTTTTACAACGGTTTGTCGAGAATAATTGAAAAGGTTCCAAAAGTTCAGATTGTTCCACTTGCAATCCGGTATGAGTTTCTAAATGAATTCAAACCAAAAATTTTTGCTAAAATCGGAAGAATTCAGTTGATTGAAGTCAGTACAGACTTAACATCAAAAACAATGACCGAAACTTTAGCCGGAACTTTAACTGGAATTTTAGACGAACTTAAATATGAAATTGTTAGCGAGAATTTTGATGGTTTTGAAAAAATAATTTAAAAACGTGCCATTTCCGAAGACATCCGCAATTGAAATGCCTGTTTTGCAGGAGCTTGTCGCCACCGGCGGCAGCGATAATTTGCGTTTTCTTTACCAACGCCTGGCTGCTTATTTTCCAGGTATAACGGAAGAAGAAATTTCAGAAATTAAAAATAACACAAACAAAAGTTGGCGAATTTCGGTTCAAAAAACAGGTAAAGTTTTGGATCAAAAAAACTTTATAAGGCGCGAGCGCGGTTTTTGGACGGTAACCGACAAGGGTAAAGCTGAAGTCGAAGCGGAAACAAAAGGTTTTGCCGTTACGGAAATTATAAACAATCAGCCTTCGCATTCTGACATTCAAGAAATGCTGGTTGATATCGGCAAAAGTTTAGGGTTTTATGCAGCTTTGGAATTTGAATTTTACGATGTCATTTGGCGCGAAACGCCTGCGAGTCAAAGAATTTCTCACATCTTTGAAGTGCAGAGCAAAGGAAATATCGATTCTGCTTTTGCAAAACTAAAACGCGCTTACCAAAACCAGCGGACTAAGCCTTTTCTAATTTTATCAACCGAAAAAGACTTAAATCGCGCCGTAAAATCTCTGTCGCGCGAGTTCCAGGACATCG
>MWVV01000720.1_pt1 | contig 12010 bp, 13 predicted proteins | sample 1047281 | NCBI WGS metagenome assembly MWVV01 (sample SAMN06349986, study PRJNA376086) | soil metagenome | isolation source: PT-2 sample Antarctic (ecotone) soil | place: Antarctica | collected 2015-01-13 | reverse complement strand
AAAAAAATGCGGTAGTTGACACGGAAGTTTTGAAAATCAAAACTAATATTGTCAACGTTGACGCGGTTGTCTATAACAAAAAGACCGGACAAATTGTTACCGGTTTAAAAAAGGAGAATTTCGCTGTTTTTGAAAACGGAATCAAACAGGAAATCACGAATTTTGCCACGCCTGAAGCGCCGATTACCGTTACCCTAGTTGTTGAATACAGTAAGTGGTCGGAAATTTTCGGTTTATACGCAAGTCGTGGGCAGGAAGCCGGAAAATTGGAAGTGGTTCGCCCGGTTGCCTATTTTCTCTCAAAATTTATTAAACCGCCCGACGATTACGCTTCGGTCATTGCATTTGATATGCGCCCAACGCCGATAACGGATTTTACCAATGACCCGAACCGTTTGCGCCAAACCGTAGATTTGCTTCTTAGAAACAATCCGGCGTTTCGTGAAAATAATTTGTTTGATGCGGTGAAATTTGCCCTTGTCGGAGGCAAAGGCGATACGGTTGTTTTGGAGAATAAGAAAGAGCGCACAACGCAATACGGCGGAATGATTGATGTTCAAGCAAAACGACGGGCGATTATTCTGGTCGCTTCCGGTATTGATACTTTTAGTAAAACGAACTATGACCAGGCTCGAAAAATTATTCAAAACTCCGGTATTCCGATTTACATTATCAGCACCGGAAATCTTTTTTATAAAATGTATGAACAAAATCTACCCCCGACCGACGGTATTGATGGTATGCCCGGAAGATTAACTTTTTTGCAGGCGCAAAACACGATGAACACTTTCGCCAAAGAATCCGGCGGCGCGCATTTTCCCGTAACGTTTGAAGGCGAAATACCGGGCGCTTTAAATAATATAAACAGTCTTCTGCGTAACCAATACAGCATTGCTTACGATGCGGGCGAAAAACGCGAAGCAGGAAAGAAATATAAACTCGAAGTTAAAGTTGATGTCAATGGCGACGGGCAATATGAAGAGAAAGGTTTTGTCATTCAGCATCGTCCGTTTTATACAACGCCGAAGGAAAACGAAAAAGAGAAATAATTTACTTTGATTTTTAATGTATAAGGAAGGTTTTTATCGCCTGCCTTTTTATTTTCTTAAACGCCATAAATTTTCAGCTTGAATTCATCATTTGAAGTATAAACTTCGACGCGCTGCCCAGAAAAAATGCGCGATTTGTTGAGAAGCATCGGTAAGCCGCCTTTCGGCACGTTCGTTCCATATTCTCTTTTGGTAAAAATTGAGGAGATTTGCGGATTTAGTTTTTGCGTAATGCCGTAACGAATCGCCCGCGAAGCGGGAGGAACAAAACCGTTTGTGCGGCGCGGATTAATTATTTCGATAGCATTATCGTAAATCAAAACGCGAGTAGGAATATCCCGAATAGCTAAATCACGGTGAACGAGAGCGTTTGCAATCGCTTCTCGAATCGAAAAAAGATGATAATTTCCGCGCGCCCGAATCGGCGATTTATTATTCAAAGGAGATTTGCCAGGTTTTTCTTTCAATAAATCACAGTAACGATTTATAAATTGCAGAGAAGATTCGTAGAGCGATAAAAGATTTCCCTTTAGTTCAATTTTCTCGACCATTTGCGCGTTTCCATTTTCGCCGGAAAAACGAACTAACGTAATTTTTGAATGCGGAACGAGTTCGGCAACTTTCTCGTTTTTTCCGAACAATAAAACGGCGGCGACCGTCGGCATAAATTCGTCCGAATTTCCGACGGCTAAAAGCAAATCTTTTTTCAAAAAATCGCCGGTTTGATATAAATTTTTTCCCAAAAGTTCATCGTCGAACGCATTAGCAAAACTCCATAAAAGCGCGTCGTCAAAATCGTTTTCAGTGGCGTTTTGAATCGGTATATTTTCAAAACTGAGCGGACGAATCTCGCTCAGCCAGTTGGATAATTCTTCGCGGGCGACCTCACGTTTTTCCGCGCCGATACGCAGATAAAATCGTCCGTCTTTTGTCCGGTATGGTTTGCGTTTTCCCTCAACGTCTAAAACGACAATACGCCTGCCATTATCAAAAGCGATGCAGTCGAGAAGCGGCATTAGGGATGGAAAAATTTCTTCGCGGCAGATTCGTGACAATTCCTCTTGAACTTCTTCGGGGTTTCTGACGCCTTCAACACGCAGTTGGTCGCTGACACCGAAAATCATTGTTCCACCGTCAGTGTTGGCAAGTGCAACGATTCCTTTGGCAATTTTTTCCGAATTGGAAAGTTTTACTTTTAATTCGAGGTAAGTATCTTCGCCGCCGCGAATCAGGCGCAAAAGCTCGGTTCGCGTGGTGGGGGGTGCGGGCTCATTCAAGATATATTCTTGAAAAGAACGTGCGTTTGGAGTTTCAAACCTTTGACTATTACGAAATTTTCTTCGTGGCATCATTTCGGCGTGTTAATTTTTGTCTGGACGGCACACGCTTCTTTCACCGCCCGAATACGTTTTTTGAAAACGCATTGCTGGAATAGAAAGTTTCAACACTTTTAATTGAAACATTTATACGCTAAAAAGTAAAAAGAAACGCTGGAATTGAAAATTTTATTTGCGCTTTACGTGAATTTTTCGCAAACTTAGGACGTTCTTTTGATTTCGACCGAAAACAATATAAAAAGTGGAAACGGAAGTCATTACAGCTTACGTCGGTCTCGGCTCAAACTTAGGCGACCGGGCAGGAAATTTGCTGCTTGCTGTGCGCGGGCTTATGGAAGCAAGTTTTTTCGTCAACAAACTCTCCGCCGTTTATGAAACCGAACCGTTCGATCTGGAGAATCCGAAGGAACATCCGACGTATTTAAATATGGTTGCGGAAATTCGCGTTACAAACATTTCGTCTTCGCAAATGATGGCGCGGATGCTGCGGATTGAATACCTGCTCGGACGCCGTCATAAAAACTTAAAAAAACCCAGAACGGTTGATATTGATTTACTACTTTACGGAAATTTTCAATGCTACACCGAATTTTTGACTTTGCCGCACCCGCGTCTGCACGAGCGCAAGTTTGTTTTAGTTCCGCTCGCTGAGATTGCTCCGCATTTGATTCATCCGGCTCAAAACCGAAGCGTTCAAGAGCTTTTGCAAACGGTCGAGGATAATTCGCACGTAATACGCTGGAATCCAAATCAACGAAAAATGGGAAATGAAGAATGGAAAATAATTTTACCTTAAGTTTTATGATTTTTATAAGTTATGGCGGGCTTTACGTTTAGCGCTAACCGTTTTACATTAGAAACATTTTCTACTTTCCATTTTCCATTTCTTTAAATTTTTATGGCATACCTACAACCCGACAAACCCGAAAAAGTTTATGTTCCCGCGCTTCGTGCGGCGAAAGAAAAAGGCGAAAGGTTAGTTTGCCTGACGGCTTATGATTACCCGACAGCGCGAATTGTTGATGAAGCGGGCATTGATATAATTTTAGTCGGTGATAGCATCGGCAATGTTATACACGGCTACGGCAACACGATTCCGGTAACTTTGGACGAAATTCTTTCCGCCTTAAAAGCTGTTAAACGCGGCTCGAGCCGCGCTTTGCTGGTTGCCGATATGCCTTACGGAAGTTTTCATACAGGCGCCAATAAAACAGTTCGCAACGCTTTAAAATTAATGAAAGGCGGCGGCGCAGAAGCCGTTAAACTCGAAGGCGGGCGCAATCGTGTAGAACTCGTCAAAAGGCTTGTCGAAGAAGAAATTCCGGTTATGGGACATATCGGATTAACCCCGCAATCGGTGCATAAACTCGGTGGTTACAGCGTTCAAGGGAAAACTTCCGACGCGGCTCAAAGACTAATCGAAGACGCCAAATTGCTCGAAGAAGCCGGCGCGTTTGCCATCGTTTTGGAACTTGTTCCTCGCGAAATTGCCGAAATTGTTACCAAAGAATTAAAAATTTCAACCGTCGGCATCGGTGCTGGTTTAGGTTGTGATATTCAGGTTTTGGTTTTGCACGATTTAGTCGGCTTATCTTTCGGTAGACTTCCGCGCTTTGTACGTCAATATGCGAATATTCGAGAGGTGATGACCGACGCCGTTACAAAATGGATGGATGACGTGAAAAACGGTAATTATCCAAGTGAAAAAGAATCTTACGGTTTGCCTGATAAAGCAAAAGCAACTATGAAGCAAAAATCAAAAGCCAACAAAGCCGAGTAACTGTTTACGAATTTATGGAGATTATTAACCGCCGACCCCGAATGGCGTCACTCGCCAGAAAACTTCGGCGCGAAAATAAAATCATCGGACTTGTGCCGACAATGGGCGCGCTTCACGAAGGGCATCTGAGCCTTGTAAAAGAAGCCAAACAAAGGTGCGATGTCGTGATTGTTTCGATTTTTGTAAATCCGGCGCAATTTAACGAAGGCAAAGATTTTGCCAAATACCCGCGAGATTTAACCGGCGATGCCGCACTTTTGACGGAATATCAGGTTGATTATATTTTCGCGCCCGGAACGCAGGAAATTTATGGCGAGGGTTTTTCGACTTATGTTTATGTTGAAAACTTAACCGAAACTTTGGAAGGCGCGTCCCGTCCCGGACATTTTCGCGGCGTAGCAACAGTTGTAACGATTCTTTTCAATACGATTCGTCCGGATTTTGCTTTTTTCGGACAAAAAGACGCGCAGCAAGTCGCAGTTATAAGGCGTCTCACACAAGATTTGGGTTTTGATACGGAAATTACCGTAGCGCCGATTGTCCGTGAAGAATCGGGTCTTGCGATGTCTTCCCGTAACGCTCTTTTAAGCGAAGAAGAAAGACGCGCCGCGGCAATAATTTACCAAGGTTTGCGTCAGGCAAAAATAGCTGCGCGCGAAGGTGAACGGAATGTTACAAAACTTTCTGGATTAGTGCGGGAAAGAATTGAAAGCGAACCGCTTGCCCGAATTGATTATATCGCTGTGGTTGACAACGAAACGCTTGAACCGATTGATAAAATTGCCGAAAATACCGTTTTGATTGCGGTTGCCGTTAGGTTCGGCAAAACACGGCTGATTGACAACGCTATAATAAATCGAAAACAGTAATAATTCACTCCCGTAAGCAGTAATTAGTCTGGAACCTGCATCTAAACCGTTGAATTATCCGAATTGGAATTCAATATAAAATATGAAAAACATTAAATCATTATTAGTGGTTTTGATTGTTATTTTCGCGTATTCTTTCGCGGTTTCAGCTCAAGCCGTAAATTTAACGTCGCTGGACGGTGAAAAAATTGATGTGCAAGGTCAAAAAGGCAAAGTTGTTATTTTGGCGATCGGCGCCAGTTGGCTGCCGCTTTCAAATCAGCAAGCCATTTTTACCAACAAACTTGCCAAGAAATTCGCCGGTCGTGATGTGGTGATTTATTTCGTCGCTACCGACTCAACTTCGGCAAAATCTAAAAATTATGCAAGCGATGAGGACATTCGCAAATTTGCGGCAACCAACAAAATGGGCGTTCCTGTTTTGCGTGATTCGGATGGCGCGATTACGCTGAAAAAATTCGGTATTGACCAACTTCCTTCATTTGTAATTTTGGGCAAAGACGGCAAACCTGCGGCTGAGGCTTACGGCGGCATTGATCCGAAAAGCGATATTACTATAAGTATTGCGCAGCAAGTTGATAAACTTTTATAGAAATTCAGAAAAAATTAATAAAAAAGGACGAGAAAAGTAATTTTTAATCTCGTCTTTTTTCTTTTGTTATTAGCCTGTATACTAAATTTATCGGTAAGCCGACGACATTCCAGTAGTCGCCTTCGATTTTCTCAATAAAAAGCGCAGCTTGCGCTTGCACGGCATACGCTCCGGCTTTGTCGAGCGGGTCACCTTTTTCAACCAAATATTCAATTTCCGATTCGTTCATTTCGGCAAACTTAACGCTCGTTCTTTGTAAACCAACCAACGACTGCGGATTGCGGATTGCGGATTGCGAATTTTCTTCCCCTCGTAATTCGGGTACTCCCGCTTCGCTTTTTCTAACGATTGCAACGCCGGTTAAAACTTCGTGCCAGTTTCCCGAAAGCATTCGCAGTATTCGCCGCGCGTCTTCAAAATCCTTCGGTTTGCCGATGATTTTATCGTTAATAACGACAATCGTATCCGCGCCTAAAACCAGAGCGTTTTCGTGCCTTTCGGCAATCGCTTCCGCTTTTCTTCGAGACAATCTCCGCACATAATCTGCCGGCTTTTCATTTGGAAGTTCGGTTTCGTCAATGTCCGCTGTTTGTTTTTCAAATTCCCAGCCAACAGCCGTTAAAATTTCCGCACGGCGCGGGCTTTGCGAAGCTAAAATCAGTTTTGGAAGTTTTATCATTGAACATTTAACATTTAGCATTTAACATTTATAAGTCGTGAAAGATAAATGATAACTGATAGATGTTGAATGACAAATGAACGAACTTTTTCGCGCGCTGCCAAAACTTCTAAAAGAGTTTGAAGAAACCAAAGAAATCCGCGAAGCCGTTGCTTTCGCGGCTTGGCGGAAGATTGCGGGTGATGCTCTGCACGAACACGCCATTCCGATTTGTCTTTACGATAAACATCTGATTGTGGCTGTAGCTGATAAAACCTGGAAAAGACATCTCGAATCGTTAAGCGGGCAAATGATTTTCAAGCTTAACTCGGCTCTCGGACAAGCCATAGTTACATTCATCGAATTTCGCATAGACGAAGAAACTGTGCGAAACGAACGCGCTAAAACACGAAAAAAACAAATCAGCGATGAAGAGCAGCGGGAAATTGCTTTGGAAGAAGTTACGTCAAAGCTGCGCGTTTCGGCAGACGTCATCAAAGACGACAATCTACGTTACCAATTTTTGCTTGCCGCCGGAAGCTGTCTGGCGAGAAAAAAGAAAATGGGCGGCGAGAAATAGACGAATAGTTTTTTTATTAAAGTTCAATTCAGCTAAAACGAGTTGTTTAACCCGATTATTATTCTTTTGCAAAATTCAAATATCAAAAAAACTTATGGCTATAAAAACCGAAGATGTTCGTAAAATTGCTAAACTTGCTCATTTAGAAATTTCCGAAGAAGAAGTTGCACTTTATACGCCGCAGATGGCTGATATTGTGACTTATGTCGAACAACTAAACGAACTTGATACGGAAACGATTGAACTTGCCACCGGAGGTTTAACTACCGAAGGTGAAGCTACCAAAACAGACCGTGAAGATGTTGTGCACGAATCTCTCGGACAACAAAAAGCGCTCGAACAAGCGCCTTCATCTTCCGACGGGCATTTCCGAGTTCCAAAAGTTTTATGAAATTAGTCGTCAGTTATCGGTTATCAGTTATTGGTTTGCGGAAAGTTTTTCTTTCTTACTGCTTTTTGTTTGTTGCTTTCTGCTCACTGAATTGCAATATTCCAAATTTGGAAAAAACCGAATGCAGCGAAGCGCGGCAACCGGTCAAAGAACTTTACTCGTTTCACTTTGGCAATGATATGAAACCGTCGAAAGAAAATTTGCAGTTGCGCGAAAAGTTTTTAACCGGTGAGTTAAAGCAACAATTGGAAAAGCAAACCGAAGGCGCGAAAGATTATTTTACGGCTACGGAAGATTACCCGAAGGCTTTTCGCATCGGCGGCTGCAACGTAATTGAACCGAATAAAAAGTTGAATTTACAAGTTTTGCTTTTTTGGAAAGACGATAATAGAAACGAGCAAAGAGAAGTAAAAGTCGAAGTTATTAAAGAAAATGACAAGTGGTTAATTAACAGGGTCGAAAATTAAAATCAAATATGTCAATCCGTTCAAACATCGAAAAAATTTTAGATAACGCTGAAAATCTGAACGAAAAGCTGAATTCTTTTCTCTCGATTGAGCGCAAATACGCTTTGGAGCGCGCCGATGAATTGGAAAAAAAATTTTCTGATAAAAATCAAAATCTTCACGGCGTAGCAATCGCCGTAAAAGATAATATCTGCACAAAATTCACGCAAACTTCCTGCGGTTCGCGCATTTTGGGAAACTACCGACCACAATATAACGCGACTGCCGTCGAAAAATTGCTTGACGCAGGCGCGGTCATTGTCGGCAAAACGAATATGGATGAGTTTGCGATGGGTTCGTCAAATGAAAATTCGGCTTTTGGCACGGTAAAAAATCCATGGGATACGACAAGAGTGCCAGGCGGAAGTTCGGGCGGCTCAGCTGTAGCGGTCGCTTCGGGCGTGGTCCGCGCCGCGCTTGGTTCTGAAACCGGCGGCTCAGTTCGCCAACCGGCTTCGTTTTGCGGAATTGTGGGACTGAAACCAACCTACGGCAGAATTTCGCGTTACGGTTTGGTTGCATTTGCTTCTTCGCTTGACCAAATCGGAATTTTTGGGCAAACAACAAAAGACATCGCACAGGTTTTAGGCGTCATTGCCGGACGCGATAAGAACGACGCAACCACCGCTGATGTTGAAGTTCCAAATTATCTTGAAGAAATTGTAAAAGATATAAAAGGACGAAAAATCGGTGTTCCACGGGCGCTTTTCGGCGAAGGCTTAGACGAAGAAGTTAAAAATTCGGTTGAACAAGCAATTGAAAATTACCGGAAATTGGGCGCAGAGATTGTTGAGGTCGAACTGCCACATTCAAAATACTCGCTTGCCGTTTATTACATCATTTCTCCCGCCGAAGTGTCGTCGAATCTGGCGCGTTTTGACGGGGTGCGCTATGGTTTCCGCGCCGAAGGAACACACACTTTGCGCGAGATGTATAACCGAACGCGCGAAGAAGGATTCGGCGCGGAAGTCAAACGCCGCATTATGCTTGGAACTTATGTTTTATCAAGCGGCTATTACGAGGCTTATTATGCAAAGGCGCAGAAAGTTCGCGCGCTTCTAAAACAAGATTTTTTGAATGCTTTTGAAAAATGCGACGCGATTATAACGCCGACCGCGCCGACAACGGCGTTCAAAATCGGCGAAAAATCCGATGATCCGTTGGCTATGTATCTGAGCGATGTTTACACGGCTTCGACAAATTTGGTTGGCATTCCGGGCATTTCCGTTCCGTGCGGTCTTTCGAGCGAAAATTTGCCGATTGGGTTGCAATTGCTCGGTAAGAACTGGTCGGAAAATGTTCTGCTTAATCTCACAAATGTTTACGAAAATGAATTTCCGCTAAATGCAAAGCCGCAAATAATTGTGAATGGTGAACTGTAAATTGTTAGTGATTTTTAATTTAAAATGGTATTTGACTTTCAAATTCCATCCGGTTTGTTCCGTTCGGATGCCAGAAACTCAATCGAGCAGCGTGAAGACACAAGCGCGGAAACACGCGCCCTTTATATAATTTGTCGCCGATTATCGGGTGTCCCAAAAAAGCGCAATGAATACGCAATTGATTTGTTCTGCCCGTCACGGGTTCGAGTTCCAAAAGCGTTTTTTTGGAAAATCTTTCCAAGACGCGATAAAGAGTTTCGGAAAATTTACCGTCGGCTTTCACGCCCCAATTTTTTTCGTCTTCAAAACGCCCAATCGGCGCGTTTATTATTCCATAATCATTTTCAACATTGCCTTCGACCAGCGCCAGATATTTTTTCTTAATTAATCTGCGCCCGAAATGGTCGGACAAAATTCCGTGAGCGCGTTTTGTTTTGGCAATAACCATTAAGCCGGAAGTTTCTCTGTCGAGCCGGTGAACCAAACCGGGACGGACGATTTTTGGTAGCGAATTGGGGATTGCGGATCGCACATTTACCTTTCCACGTAATTCGTAATCTATAATTCGTAATTGATTTTTGTTGTTGAAATAAAAAGCGAGCGCATTGAGAAGCGTTCCCGTCTTTTGAGCAAAGGTCGGGTGAACAAGCACTCCAGAAGGTTTGTTGACAACGATTATTTCTTCATCTTCAAAAACGATTTCAAGCGAAATGTTTTCGGGTTTCATTGCAGTTTCTGCTTCTAAATCTACTTCAATTTCCACCAAATCGTCCTTTTTCAAATGATAACCGCCGCACATTTCTATATTGCCGTTTACTTTGCATTCGCCTTTTTTTACCAAATTGCGAAGATACATTTTGCTGACCGCCGTTATTTCATCAAACAAAAACAAATCGAGCCGATTTTTATAGATGGTTTCTTCAATATGAAATTGCAATTTTGTTAGCACGGAAGATTTTTTTAAGTTAGGGAAAATAATGGGAAAAGCGCAAATGTGAAAAAGTGAAAAAGTAACTTTTGTCTCTTTAACCTTCTTGCTCTTTGCCTTTCTTGCTTTGCGCCTTTACGTTAAAATTTTCTAAGTTGACTTTAAATTTACCCTAACTTTTCATTAACAAAGGTAAAAATGCCGGTTGCTACACTGACGACAATAAAGGTTGCGACCGCTCGCCAAACAGCGTCCGATTCGGTGAATTGCCAGATTGCTAAAATACACAAAACCGTGCAGGCAACCAGCGAAAGCGTGATAATTATAAACGAGATGATGCGAACAAGTTTTGGCTCAACAACACCTTTTATTTCGCGTTTGATTTTTATAGTCGGTTCGTTACTTTCTTTATTCATCTAATTTCTATAATAAATTTAAAACTGCCCAAAGTGAAAGAATAGAAATCAAAATCCAAAGCAAAACGCCTTGAACGAGCGGCTTGACGCCTACTGCTTTGAGCGTCTCACGCGATAAACTCGCGCCGATAAGAAAAAGCGTCACGGTCAAACCTTTTTTGGCGAGCATTACAAATGAATCGTATAAACTTATCGGAATTTCCCCCGGCGCGTATGTTCTGAAAACCGCAGCGAGCAAAAATAAAAAAATAAAGTAAGGAACGGCAATTTTTGAAGACTTCCCGCGGTAGAAAAAAGAAAAAAGAAGCGCGACGGGAGCAATCCAAAGAGCGCGGGTTAATTTAACGGTTGTGGCAATTGCTAACGCTTCCGCGCCGTAACTTTGTGCCGCGCCGACCACAGAACTTGTATCGTGAATAGCGATTGCCGCCCAAACGCCGAATTGATTTTGCGATAAATTTAAAGCGTGTCCGATTACCGGAAAAAGGAAAAGCGCAACGGAATTTAAGATAAAAACTGTTCCCAGCGAAACCGAAATTTCCTCCGCATCGGCATCAATTACGGGGGCGACCGCCGCAATCGCGCTGCCGCCGCAAATTGCCGTTCCTGTTGAAATCAAACTTGATGTTTTGTCTTTTACTTTTAGAAGTCTTCCGATTAAATAACCGATTGCAAGCGTTCCGAAAATTGTCGCAATCGTAAATAAAATTCCCTGCTTTCCCGCTTTGATGACTTCCGTTAGATTCATTCCGAAACCCAACAAAATAACCGAAAATTGTAGTAATATTTTTGTCGCTTTAGCAGTTTCCGCAGGATACGGATTGCCGACGGTAAAGGATAAAATCAAACCCAGAGCAAGCGCGATTGGCGGCGATACAAAAGGTGTCAGGCAAACGAAAAATAAAAGAAAAAAAACGATTTTCATACAAACGGAAAACAAAAAATGAAAAATGGATAATATATGATTTGCGCGTCATTTTCCATTCTCTGTTTTCCATTTTCCGTTTATATTATTTTGCTCTGCCTTGATTGGCGACCGCTTCCTGAGCTTTGCGGATTTCGTCTGCATCACCTAAATAATAACTTTTCGTCGGTTTCAAATCTTCGCCTAATTCATAAACGAGCGGAATTCCGGTTGGGATATTTCTATGCACAATGTCTTCATCGCTGATTGTGTCGAGATATTTCACCAAAGCTCGCAAAGAATTGCCGTGTGCGGCGATTATTATTCGCTTTCCGGCTTTAATTTTCGGGGCGACTTCCGTTTGATAATAAGGCACGACCCGCTCGACGGTTTGTTTTAACGCTTCTGCTTTGGGAAATTTTTCAGCTCCGATTCCCGAATATCGCGGGTCTTTACCAAGCCAACGCTCGTCGGTTTCAAGCAGTTCACTCGGTAAAATGTCGTAGCTCCTGCGCCAAATCAAAACCTTCTCTTCGCCGTATTGCGCCGCCGTTTCCGCTTTATTCAAACCTTGCAGCGCGCCGTAATGACGCTCATTCAAAAGCCACGTTTTTGTTT
>MWVV01000719.1_pt1 | contig 12011 bp, 17 predicted proteins | sample 1047281 | NCBI WGS metagenome assembly MWVV01 (sample SAMN06349986, study PRJNA376086) | soil metagenome | isolation source: PT-2 sample Antarctic (ecotone) soil | place: Antarctica | collected 2015-01-13 | reverse complement strand
TTGGGTTTTGGTGCAGGTGTGTTGCACGACATGCGCGAGGGTCAGCGCGCCGATGATGAGGGCCAGCACACCGGTGAAGCGTTTGACTGAAAACCCGACATCCATCACGGCCCTCCTCGACCCTGCAGGATCTCGTCCTGGTCGCGAACGAACTCGTCCTTGGTCCCGCCGGCGTCGACGTAGCGCCACTCTGCCTCGGCCGTCAAGGCGTCCCGCGTCAGTCGACCGTACTCGCCGGTCGGGGTGACCATCCTGTTCATCACCGCCATCGAGATGATGAGGTCGTCGGGGTGGTCCTTCAGCCCGGCGACGAAGATCTTGTCGTCGGTCTCGCGGCGTCGCGGCTTCGGCATCTTTGCTGCTCCCGTCGATGGGGCGTCATATCCCACGATCCCGCGTCGCCGACAGGATAGGCGCCGGGCAAGCGATCGGCACGCGGCCCGGGGGTCGAACCTCCACTTGACCGCCATCCTGGGGTATGTCGCGCACGGGACGACAGATCCCCGGGAGCCGATCACCGGAGCGCCGTCCGCAGCGAGGCGTACGCCGCGTTCAACCCGAGCATCCCCTCGTGGTCGCCGCCCCGGTCGGGATGGTGCAGGCGAGCCAGGCAGCGGTAGGCGACCTCGATCAGCTCCGGCGGGGCGGTGGGCCGCAAGTGCAAGATCTCCCAGGCGTCATCCGGACCGGGGCCGGGGGAGGTGTCGATCACCTCCGCGTCCGGGAAGACTCCGCGCAGCAGCCGGACGGCCACGGTGGCGTAGGGGGCGGCAACGGTCCAGGCATGATCGTCCGGGTCGTAGGATCGGTACGCCGCCGGGATAAACCGCTTGATCCCCTCGATCAAGGACCGCTCGTAGGGGAAGCTCAGGGTCACCCCGCCGTCGGGCCGGCGGACGATGCGGGCCGGGGTCACGACGCGACCCCGTAGCCGACGTGGGGGCGGGGGATCGCGCGGGGCGGGGGCATCCCGGCCGGCGCCGCCGAGGCGCAGGCGAGGCAGCGGTACCGGCGGTCAGGCGGGAGCGGGGATCCACAATCGACGCAAGGTTCGGGTTCAAAGTTTGCAGGCGACCACACGGGGGGAGGTTCGGGTTCAGTTTTCGTATCGCTATAGACGGGATAGCCACGCTGGGGTTCGGGTTCAAAACTTGCACCCGAAGAACCGGGGGGCGGCGTCGCCACCGCGACGGCATCCTCGGGTGCAAAACGTGACTCCGAAGCATCCGGTCGCCGCACGGACTGCCCGGTGTCGAGCACGACGCCGCACTCGCCGCACGCGGCCTGCCAGGTCGTGACGATCTCGGCGTTCGGGTGATCGGCACACCGCGGCGTCCGTTTGCCGCCGCGCTGGGGTGCGTCCTCCGGACGGCGGAAGGTGAGGGCCGCGTCGATCACCTTCCCCACGTCGCCGTCGGGGATGTTGACGTAGGTGATGTCTCGCAAACCTGGCGCGGCGACGATCTCGCCCGTCTCGAGGTCGACGCGCTCCCGTTGGGTCTCTTCCCGCATCGTCGTCTTGCGGATGATGCCGAGCTTGTCCAGGGATCGCAGGTGGCGCTGGACGGTCTCCGTCGTCTGCCCGGTCTTCTCCCCGACGATGTAGGCCGGGAGCCGGTACCCCGCTGGCGCCGGCGCCTCCCCGTTCGAGATCCTGGCTCCCAACTCGAGGACCGTCCCGAACGCGGTCAATTTCTGACCGGCGCTCAGGTCCGGGGCTCTCAGGATTTGCATGACGCGAGATCGTTCGTGCGACAGCGCGTCCGCCCGGGCCTCCGCCGCGACGCGGCGCTCGCGCTCCCGGGCGATCGTCGCCGTGGCGGCGCGGAGCTGGGCCAGGAGCTCGTCGCGGCTGAGACCGCCGTCCGGGATCTCCCCCACCGCGGCGTGGTCTTCCTCGCGCGGCGGCGTCCTGTTCCACGCCCCCGTGACCGTCGCCGTCGGGCTGCTCCGGTACTCCGGGTTGTACCGGGGTCCGGTGTAGTTGGCGACGGCGGTCGTCGCATCCAGCGTGGCTTTCCGGTTGCGCTCTCGGTCGCTCGTGCCGTCCGCGAACAACCCGGAGGATGCGACGATCCGCGCGATCTGATCGGCGTCGTCGCTGTAGAAACACGTCAACATCGCCAGGGCACCGCGGGCCTCGGAGGGCGACGGGTAGCCGCCCATCTTACCGGCGAGGAGCCGGGCTGCCTTGCCGCCCTGTTGACGGGTCAGACGGTCGATGATCTCCTGGTCGTCTAGGGTCAACATCGGTGGGGACGCGGCGGGCTGCTCTGGCGCCCGGAGCGGGAAGCCCAGCGCCTCGTGCCAGGCCACGAGATCGTCGGGGTCCGGGTTGAACATCTCCGGGGTGCCCGTGAGTCGGCGATCCGGGAGGATCGTCATGAACCGTAGCCGCGAGTAGGCCTCGGCTTTGCACGCTTTGCGCGCCTTGTTGTTCGTCAGGTAGGTTCGTCCGAGCGACGCGGCGAAGATGAAGCGGACGCCGGTGCCCGAGGGGCTCCAGCAGGCCCACGTGTTCGCGATCCGGATGATCCGTTTCACGTCGCCCGGCAGCGCGTCTTCGTCAAACGCGCGATCCGCCGGCACCACGTGGTCAAGGTCGCCGCCCGTGACGCCGAGGGCCTCGTCGATGAAGACGCAGAGGCCCTCGTACCGCCCGGTCGCGAACGCCTCCTCCGCCGTGGCACGGTCGGCGAACGTTGCGGGGTCGTTCGGTTTGGCGCGCGTTCCCGTCTCGGGGTTATAGGGGATTTTCCGGCCGTCCTCGCGTCGCCAGACGCCCCAGTAGGGGAGGTCCATGAGCTCGCGAGGGATCGAATCGGCGTCGGTGGGGGCTTGCGTTCGAGGGGGTGATTGTGCAACCATGTGGATGATCCCTCTGATGAATCCCCGGGCACGCTTGTGGTAGGGCGTGAGACCCCGGGGATTTGTCTTTAAGCCGCCGCAGTGACTACGGCGGTCTGGTCACGGGTGACACGCTCGACGTCGATCCCGTCCGGCTCCTCCCTCGGCTCCAGAACAGCCAGCCCACGGCACAGCGCGACCTTCGCCTGCCACCGCACGGGGCGGTGCTCGGCGTCGGCCGTGCGCACCAACTGATCAAACGTTTCCTTGTCGAGATCGAAGCTGATGCGCGCCATGCCCGGACCTCCTCTCGCCCCCGTGGGCGGTATGAGGCAATGATAAAACAGGGTCCGTCGATAGTGCTGCGAAAAAACCGGAAGATAACCGGAACGAAACCATGTAGTGGAAGATAATAGGAACGAAACTCACCCATTTGACCCAGTACCTTTGATTGCATCGGTCCACCGGATTCCGAAATCGTCGAGATGCGCCCGGAGCGTTCGGTCGGTGATATCCATCCGGTCCGCGACGTTCTGCTGGGTCACCGGGTATCCGTCGTACCCCAACGCCTCTGCGATGCGGTCGATAGCCGCGAGGAGTTCGCCGGCCGTGCGGAATCGTCGCCCCTTCGGTCGCCCCCCCTGTGGTGGCGCCAATCCCCGGACCATCTGTAGGAGTTTGAGCCCGAGAAGCGCGGTGTTCGCGTGGTCGTAATCGGGGCCGTCGAGTCCCCACAGGTGGGTCGAAACCCCGTCTGGGCACTCGTGCCAACGGGATTCGACGTAGCCGGGGAGGGTGCGGTGTCGGATGCGGACCGACCACGCCTTCAGCACGTACGGCCGGACGTCGGATCCGAGCACAAGGCTGTGTCCGTCCGGTGTGGTCAATGTGATGGGATACTCATCGGTCGGAGTCAGAACAAATGATGGCCAAGGCCATCGAGGGATCGTTTCCTCTCCGCGCTCGATCTGGCAGACTATCTCGCCGACGACCTCGATGCGGTAGTTCGCCCATGCCGCCCCGTACGCGACGCCCCACTCCGTGCTCCGCACACCCATTGCCCCAACCGGCACGCCGGCCTCGGCGTGCATGGTTTCGTCCGCTGGCGCGAACGAGAAGCGGAAGCGGAGCGGAGGCGTCTTTCGTTGTCGCGGTTTCCCTCCGCTCCTGGAGCCGGGCATGCGCTGATCTCCGTGCTATGAGGACAGATTGGGGTATTTTCGAACAAGTCCCGAAATGCTCACGACGCCTTCAGTCGCGCCCATTCGTTGAGCACGTCCGGGAGGGAGTCGAGCTCCGCCTTCTCGGTCCACTGGTAGCGGGTCCAGGCGTCCTTGTCCCGGATCATGCCGACGATCGCCGCTTCCACCCGATCGCGGATGACCACCGGACTGAGGGCGTCGACCTCCCAGCACAGTTGACCGATGGTTGAGGAGAACCACCGGTACCGCGGGTCCTTCCGCTTGTCGCTTGCCGGGAAGGATGTCGTCGCGAGGTCGGGTCGGCGGAGATCCTCGGCGGTGAGCGCCAGTCGGGACAGCTGCACCCGGCCACGGTATTTGTCCAGCCGCTTCGGGATGTCGACCTCGCTCATGTACATCCCGCTCGGGTCCCAGTCCCCGATGTAGAAGACGCGGAGCGGCACCTCGTTCACGGCCGTGGTCTCCGCGATGTCGTTCACGACCGTGGCCGACCCGAAGCCGTGCATCACGCGGAAGCCGACGCCGTACGCGTCGAGCACCGGGCCGAGGGTCCCGCGCATGGTGCCCTTCTCGGACCAGACCTCGACCCGTTGCGGCTGCTGGGTCCAGAGGTCGCGGCGGTAAGCGTGCTTTGCCGTCTGGGCGAAGCCGGCCGGATCGTCCCACTGGCTGATCCGCTCCAGCGACCGGGTTTCGTCCACGATCCAGCCCCACGGGATCAAGCCGTCTTCCCGCGCCCCGGTGAGGACGCGGCTGATCTTTTGGGTCGAGTTTTTCGACATGTCCGGGATCGCCTTCAGCACGAAGAGCCGGTAGCACACCGCGCGGACCGTCGCCGGGTGGATCTCCTCGAGGATGGCGTGACACAGGTCGCGAAGATCGCGCGTCTTCTGCGCGAGCCCGCGGCCCATCACGCCACCTCCAGTAGAATGGTGTGGTCCTCCACCGGGTACGAACCGGTGTCAGGCACTCCGCCCCTCGCCCGGTTACCTCGGGCGAGGGGTTTTCCCTGCGCGTCACCATCGCCAAACATGATCCAGCCGGGTTCGACCCCCAGCGCCTCCGCCAGCCGGCGGATCGTCGCCAGCCGGGGCCTGCCCTCGTGGTGGTCGTTCTCGATCCGGCTGATCGTGGCGATCTGAAGCCCGGCCTGCTGGCCCAGCTCGCTTTGGGTGAGGAAGCGCCGCTCTCGCGCCTCCCGCAACCGTTCCCCGATTGTCATCCTGCTGCCTCCTCTCAACGTAAAGGTCACTCACTCCATTGTACACTACTTGCGCTTAGTATCGCATTATGTTACGATTAGAGAGTCAGGAATGGAGTGCCTGGCACCGACGTACCGCGCCGGCCGAGGTTCGTACCCTTGCCGGCACCCGCCCCAAGGGAGGGCTAACCGAGATGAAACCCACACCCCGCCGACCGCACCAGGTCCCCCCGGAACGGGACGAACTAGACGCTTTCGTGCACGCTAACAATAAGAGCGTAGTCGCCCGATCCCACTCCGACGGGGACATCCTGATGCCCGAGCACGAGGACGATGATCCCCGTTGTGCACGCTGCAACGAACCCCTCGCCCACTACCCCTCGTTTTGCGACGGATGCTACGTCCCGGCGATGCGCGAGCGCTGCGTCACTCCGGAGGGGTGGCCCGAGTTCTGGGACGGCATCTACGCCCAGTACCGCAACGTCGCCCCGGGACCGGCGGTGCCCCCCGCCGACGAGACCCCGTTCATTATCGAGCGATGCCGCAGGTGCGACGGCTTCGGCGATGTGCGGGTCTCGCTCTCGGGCCGCCTGCACGACTACCGGGTCCAGCCGTGCGGGATGTGCAAGGGCGACGGTGAGATCGCGGTCCCCAACCCGAGGGCCGCGTAAAGGGGGGATCGGCAGGCGCCGCATCGCCGCCTGATCGCGCCAGGAGCGCTCACGACGCACGGAGAGCCCCCAGTCCGCACGAACCGCACGAGACGACCCCGGGCATCCCGCCCGGGGTCGGTCTCTTTCCACAGACTCTGTGGAAATAAACCCATCCGTCACCGTTCGTGCGGACTGGGTGCAGGACCGACTGGGCGGCTACGTCCGGATGGGCGTCGATGAACGGCGGGAGGCCGTTGCGGAGCTTGCCGAAGACGGACTATCTCTCCGGGAGATCGCCGGAGTTGTGGGGACGTCCTATGAAACCGTCAATCGCGACCTCTCTGTCACAAATGTGACACCCGACGACGGAATTGCGCCAGACGACGCGCCCTTTCGTGCGGACGATGTCACAAATGGGACACCCGACCCGGATGACCGCATTGTCGGCTATGACCCCCCGTTGAAACATGAGGCCATTATCCGGGACGTCGCCGACGCAGCGGAAACCGCCGCCGCCGTGGCGCGGGTGCTGGCAGTTTTTGTCCGGAATCCGGACGATAACTCTCGGCTGGCGGAGGTCGACCGGGCGAGTTACGTGCGGAATCCGCACGTAACCCTGCCTCCTCTTGGTTGTGCGGAATCCGCACAACCAACCCCACCAGGAGCCACCACACCGTGGCCATTGCTGTCGAGGGGTGGCGGAACCAGACACGTTATCCGCCCCCCCGATTTTCCGATAATCCGTCTGGTCGCCTACGCCGTCATCGTGCCGTTCTCGGAATCGAGGACGTCGCCGGGTGGAATGCCCCGGGGCCACTGAGGACGCGTTCAGCGGCCCCAGGACGAACGATACGGCCGAGATGGGTCTCTGCCCTCCCCGTGGCCGGGCTCGAACCTTGGCACCCGTTGCCGACGTGGCCCATCGGCCACGCGGGCGCGAAGGAGGGAGCGCGACGACCAACCCGATCCCGGGGCGCCCCGTTTCTCTCCGGCGGGCCAGGCGGTCTCTCGCGGGGCTGGGCCGAGCGGTCCCGCGCACCACCCCCACGGCACCGACCGGCGGTCCCGGATCACCGACGCTCCAACTCTCGCCCGGGATCGGGCCCGGCCGTCGCGCCCTCCTTCGCGGCGGGAGCGACGGGCGGTGGCTCCGGCCGACCTGGAGACCTCGTAGCCCCGCCCCGGTGGTGGCCATGCGCGGACACTACCCCGCTCCGTCCGTCGCTCCCGCCGCGAAGGGCGGCGCTCAGGCAGCCTCGGGAGGAATATGGACGAAGCCGCGGCTCGTGTACTCGGCCTCGATGGCCGCCGTCTGGCGGCGCTTCCTGGCGGCGATCCCGGCCAGGACGGCGCGCTCCAGGGCCGCGTCGGCCTGCTTCCGCAGCCCGTCGAACTCCGTCGATCGGAGCTGGTCGGCGATGCGCGCCATCAGGCGGCGCAGCTCGCCCCGCTCGGCCTCCGCGCGTTCGTCCGGCGGCAGCGGCACGCCGGTCGCCCCCTCCGCCGCCGGCGCGGCCGGCGGCGGAGGGGGGCCGTTCACGAGGAGCCGATGGTAGAGAAACTGCCCTGGGCGGTCCTGGGTGGCGATCGCCCGCCGCACGCCCGCCAGAACGGTCGACAGCGGCGCCCGGTCGACCTCGAGCTGCACCACGGCCATCCGGGCGGACGCGGTCGCCAGCTCGGTCTCGGTCAGGGTTGGCCCCGCTAGGTCGTTCAATTGGCGTCGGACCGTGCGGGCGTTCGCCTCGGCGGTCGCGGCCATTGCGGTCGCGTGGCGCTCCGCCGCCTCCAGGGCCGGCAGGTGCTCCGAAAAGCTCAGCTCGTGCGCGGCGTCGGAGAGGTAGCGCGACCGGCTCGTCTCGTGTGCGTAGGTCCGCTCGGCCGCTTCCAAGGCCGTTACCGCGTTGGCCAGGCTCGACCCGTTCTCGCCCAGGAGCGAATCCATCTCGCCGACCGTCAGGACTTCGTTCTCTGGTCCCGTTTCCATCTCGATCCCTTTCTGCGTCTACGCCTCGCGGCTTACATGCGCCAGGACGGTCCCGGCCAGGCGTCGTCACCATCGTCCTCGTCGTCGTCGGAGCGGAAGCCCCCGCCCGGGCCCAGGTAGTTGCTCTGGCTGATCCCCTCCCTCGGCGCGTCCATCGCCAACCAGCACATCATCGCCACGGCCAAAATCAAATCATCATGATCGCGCTCGCGCCAGGAGGAATAGGAATCGTGACCGGTTGGGGAAATGCTCACCCGGAACGCCGTCGCCTCGCGCACGAACGTCGCCGCCTCCGGCAACACATCGGCGACCTTGAGCCGCCCGGTTTGGAGCATGATCTGCACGGCGCCAACCAGATCCCTTTTTGGCACCCGGAAGCCCGCGTCGTCCTTCGAGACGGCGTCTCCGCCGTGGATGGTCACCTGGACCAGGTCGCACGGCAGATCGGCCTCGACGAACGCATCCCCCACGGGGCGACCGGCGCCGGTCCGATCGATCGCCATCCGGACCGTGGGGCGCGGGAAGACCGTCGTCATCGTCACGAGGCGGTCTTTGACGTGGCGGACCACGTCCGGGTAACGGACGCCCCTGAGGCGCTCCAGATGGCGCACGTTGAGGTGCGGCGGGCCCACCACCGGGCGACGTACCTCGGCGATGGCCAGCGCCGTGTAGTCGCTGGCCTGCCCGAGGTGCGAGCCCGGCCACGAACTCCGGCACGGCGCGGGGCAAGAACAATGGTTCGCTCATGCCGTCACCCCCATGCCGTGGATCGGGAAGATCGGGCTGATGTCCTTCGACAGGCTGCCCGCGATCAGGTCGCTCGCGAAGACCTGGTCGTCGGTGTCCACGAACTCGACGAGGTGCTCCTGGGAGAACCACCACTCGCCGATGGCGGCACGCTCCAGCGCGATCCAGGCGGGATCGATGCGGGGGTTGTCGTAGACGGTGGCCTTCGATCGGTGCCAGCCGTCCCCACCCTCCGTCCATGCCCGCCAGAAGAACCCGCGCTTGCCGGCCGGGGTCGTGAGCAGTACGAGCCGGCCGCGGCTGACGGCGAGCATGGGGCGGACGGCGTTGTACAGGTCGTCGGCGACGCGGGCGGCTTCGTCCACGATGAGGAGGTCGACGCCGCTGAAGCCGCGCACGGTGGCTTCGCTACCGGGGAGGGCGTGGATCTCGGAGCCGTTCGCCAACTCCAGGCTCAGCTTGTTCTCGACGTCGGCGGGGACGGGGTGCCCGGCCCGCCGGTAGAACCGCATCACCGTCTTGAAGAGGAGCTTCGATTGCCGCTCGCCGGGGCTCAGGATGAGCGTCAGGCTGCCGGGACGGCTTAGGGCGACGTAGAGGGCCAGGAGCGCCGCGACGGTGCTCTTGCCCGTCTGACGTGCCCACAGGAGCGCGATCGCGGCCGCGTCCGTCGTGAGGACGTCCCGCTGCCGCAGGTCGAGCTCGATGCCCACCCGCGCCGCCAGGGCCATCGGGTCGGAGAGGTCCGGGAGTCGCGTCGCCGCGCGGCGGGACTCGAGCCGGGTCAGGCGGCGCAGGTACTCCGCCGGCATCGAGACGTTCACGCCGTCCCCCGGTCGTCGCGTTCGAGCGCCGCCAGGCGCTCCTCGACGGTGGCCGGGCCGAAGAGCCCGGCGTAGGCGCGGGCCAGGTTCGCGACGGCGTTCCCAACGCCCGCCTCGGTCTTGCCGGCGACCACGTCCTTGATGACGCATCCGAGGAAGCCCTGGAGCTGCAGGGCGGTCATCACGCCGTCGGGGATGGCCCGCTTCGCGCGGGAGGCGTTGGACCGGGCCTTGCCGCCCTCGGAGCTCCAACCCCGGCGACGCTCGGCGTAGCCCGCGTCGTGCCAGGGGCAAAAGGAGCCGTCCGGCAGCGCCTTCGCCGAACACGGCTTGCCCTCGCGGGTTGTGCCTTGGCAGCGACCGTCTTCCACCCAACTACCCCCGATTCCTGGTCATGGCTACGCCGCCTCCGGCTCGTCGGCGATCGTGCGGCCGATCGCGGCGGCCAGCCGTTCCAGGTCGGCGCGGCTGAACATCCGCTGCGGCCCACCGGCCACCGGGACGCTTGGGACGGCGACGCCGCGGATCGCGAGGTCCTTCAGGTAAGACGTGCTGATGCCGAGCGCACGGCTGGCGTGTGACCAGCCGTAGACGGGTTCGGCGGGGGCGGAAGCGGTCATGGGCCTGGTCCCTCCTACGACGACGGTCGTGCGTGGTCCGTAGTATACACCGTCAGCTAAGTTTCCACCGTGTACATTCGGCGGCCCGTCCTTGCCGTCCTTTGCCATCTCGGCGATGCTGCCGGTCATGACCGACGAGATGCGGATGTCCGTAGACATGACGGACATGGACACGACCGCGGTGACCGTGGTCACGGTCGACGAGGCGGCGGATCTGGCCGGCGTCTCGGCGCGTACGATCCGTCGCTGGATCCAACGGGGCATCCTTCCCAGCCACACCAGCGGTGATCGCGGCAAGCTGGTCGCGCCCGGGGACCTCCGGCACGCCCGCCAGGCGGCACGAGGTGGACACGGCCAGGGACAGGGACACGGACACGACGGTCGTGTCCATGACCGCGGGTCTGACCACGCGGACATGGTCATGGACACGCCGGTGCCTCCGGTGTCCGTGTCTCCCTCCGCGCGGTCGCAGCTGGAGTCGATCCGGGACGAATGGCTCCAGCCCCTGATCGATCAGATCGGGGCGCTTCAGTTCGACAATGGGCGCCTCACCGCGGAGCGCGACGCGGCGGCACGAACCCAAGCCGATGCAGAGAGGGAGCGCCTCGAGGCAGAGCGGGCGCGTCGGGATGACGCCAGCCAGGCTGATCAACTGGTCAACCTGCTTGAGGATCGAATCCGCGAGCTTGAGGCGCGGCTCGGGACTAACGACACGTCCGGCGGATGAACCGACAGCGCCCGAACCGCCACCATGGCGACAGCCGGGGTCCTGTACGGAGCCACGGACGCGGGAGGGGTATGGGAAGGGTATTGACCCGTTCCCACCCGTCCGAGGCTCCTGGGGGCTCTCAGTGCGTCAGGGTGGATCCGCCGGGGTTATGTCTGGTGATCAGGGCGAGACGGGGCAAGGACACTGCGGGATAAGCGAACTTGTCCGCAATGAAGAGGACCGCAAGCAAAGAGGAGCCCGGCCGCAATGGCCGGGCTCCTCAGACAGACAGATCGACGTCGGGAGGCTAGGCGAACTGGGGCTCGAAGCCGCGATCGCGGAGGAAGGCAACAAGCGCCTTCTGCGCATTGGCGAGGGCGGATGTCAACGTGGCGCCGTCGAGGTCCTTGGACCGACCGTCTCCGGTCGGCGGGGCGAACGGAACCTCGTAGACAGTCTCTCCGTCCCCGTAGGTGGTGAGGGCGATGGTGAAGGTGGCCTGGTTGCCATCGATCGCGAGACCGTGATCGAGCAGCTCCAGGGCATCCATGCCGTCTGGGATCCGGAACGAAATGCGGCGCATCTCGGCTGCATCATCGTCGTCGCGCTTGGACCGAGGGTCCGAAGCGAGGCGAACGTAGATCTTGACCGGGATAGATTTCGCGTCGTTCTGAAGACTGAACTCCATGGGCATGGGGATGTTCCTTTCTCTCGTTCTGGCTGTCTATTCGGTCGGTCGGGTCGATCTGTCTGTCTGCACGCAGTATACCCGCCGAGGGCGCGTACGTACAGATCAGGCCGCCCGCCCGCTTCGCCTTCGCCGTGCCCGCCATCAGGAGCCGCCCTCGTCCGTCTCGACCATCGCCGTGCCCTGCGCGATCGCGGCCCCGGCCAGGATCTCCACCACGGGAGAAAGCCCACGCCGCTCCGCCTCGGCCATCAGGGCGTCCCGCGTCAGCCGGCCGTACTCGCCGGCGGAGGTGACGACGCGGTTCATCACCGCCATGCCGATGATCAGGTCGTCGGGGTGGTGCTTCAACCCGGCGACGAAGATCGTGTAGTCGGTCTCGCGGCGTCGCGGCTTCGGCATCTTGGCTGCTCCCGTCGATGGGGCGTCATATCCCACGATCCCGCGTCGCCGACAGGATAGGCGCCGGGCAAGCGATCGGCACGCGGCCCGGGGGTCGAACCTCCACTTGACCGCCATCCTGGGGTATGTCG
>MWVV01000718.1_pt1 | contig 12012 bp, 13 predicted proteins | sample 1047281 | NCBI WGS metagenome assembly MWVV01 (sample SAMN06349986, study PRJNA376086) | soil metagenome | isolation source: PT-2 sample Antarctic (ecotone) soil | place: Antarctica | collected 2015-01-13 | reverse complement strand
ACAGACATTGAAACTCTTCATCAGTCAAACCGGTGGCGGCAAGAAACTCTTTCGGCTTTTCTTTTAACTCCGCATATTTTAACATTTACATAGATTAACCGATTTTACTTATTTCCAATAATGTCTATTAAAATTCTCAGATATGAAATTCATTTTTTTCATAATTTTTCTTTCCGCTTTTTTCTTTCAGAATAATTGTTCTAATGCCGTGCCTCAGCCTTCTTCATCTGCCGCTAACGTCCGAAATTCTAACGAAAACGAAGATGTTCAAACCGAACTGCTTGCCATCAAGAAAAATGCAAAATATGGATTTACCGCTTATATTTATCAAAAATTTACTTTGGTAACGGAGAAGAAATACAAAAACGAAAAGGGAAAATATTTCGTTCTTCAAAATAATCATACTAAGAAGACGTCGAATCCAATTGACTTTAAAATTTACAGTTACCCGAACAATTTTGAAGGTGTGTGGTCGCCGAACGAAGAATTTCTTGCTTTTCCCTGTGAAATTAAAGAGCGTTTAAAAATCTGTATTTACAAATCGGTTGATTTAGCAAATTTGATTGATAAACAGGGAAATTTTCAGACGGCGGATTACAGTGATTTTGTTGATTTTTACAGTTTAGGAAAGCGCACTGCAGATGTTAAAATGATAGAAAAATGGGAAAGTGATACAAGTTTTTCCTTTTTGGTGCGTATTTATGAAAGTAAAGATTCCGCGCCGCCTTTTGTTTATAACGCAGCGGACAAAAAGTTTGCTGCGGCTGAATTTTTTAATCAAACATTCGAGGCTGAAAACAAAAACGGTAAAATTACTGTTGGCAAAACCGTCGTTAAATAAATTATTTTTGGATAAAAGCTGACTAACAAGATTGTTTTTGAACAGACGTAAATTTTTGTTTTTTTTTTGGCAGTATTAGTAAAATGGAATAAATATTGAACAAAGCACTATTTAATTATTATGGAAAATACAAATCTTGAAACGGCAACGCTCGGCGCAGGTTGCTTTTGGTGCGTCGAAGCGGTTTTTGACGATTTAAAAGGTGTCGAATCGGTCGAATCCGGCTATTCAGGCGGACATACGGAAAATCCGACTTACCAACAAGTTTGTTCAGAAACAACCGGACACGCTGAAGTTGCAAAAATCAATTTCGACCCGAACGAGATTTCATTCAAAGAAATTTTGCAGGTTTTCTTCGCAGTTCACGACCCGACGACCTTGAATCGTCAGGGCAATGATGTCGGCAGTTCTTACCGTTCGGCGATTTTTTATCACGACGATAATCAAAAACGAATCGCCGAAGAAGTTATCAAACAAGTCGAAGCGGAAGGCGTTTATGATAATCCGATTGTAACGGAAGTTGCGCCGTTCGATAAGTTTTACATGGCCGAAAATTATCATCAAGAGTATTTCGCCAACAATCCGAATCAACCATATTGCGCGGCGGTCGTCGCACCGAAAGTGGCGAAGTTCCGGAAGAAATTTGTGGACAGGCTCAAGAAGTAAAAAGGTAAAAGGCAAAGCAAAGAAGTGAATCCGAACTTTTGCCTTTTGCCTTTTTACTTTTGCCTTCGATTTACCGCTCTTCGGGAACGTCTTTCGAGTTGCTACGCTCTAATTTGGCGAAGCGTGAAGCCGGTAACCACTCGGGCATTTTTTACATCAAGAGCCTTTATTTGCAATCGTTGCAAACGGGTCAAAACAATCATTTTTTTGTTGAACGTTCGTCGCGTTTCAATTCTTTTCCGTTCCGTCGCACTATTGCCGCTACAATAACTCCAGCGGCGACTGCGGCGGAGGCGACTTTTACGGTATCGGTAACCGGCGGCGGCAAGGCAACCACGCCGCGCTCGTCAGTAATCGCCGGTCTCAAAACGTAACGACCTTTACGCGGCGAATCGAAATTGCGGGCGAATTCTTTTAATTGCTTGGCTGTATTCGCGTCATTTATCGGTCTCCCGTGACCGGCAGCGACGACGTTCGGCTCTAATTCGGCAAGCAATTCAACCGAGCGACGCGCCGCTTGCCAATCGGTGGTGAACGGTTTCGGCGGACTGCAAAACTCACGCTTCTCGGTTACATTGGAAATCCAGGAATCAAGATTCATCGTCGTCAAGGCATCGCCGGCGAGCAAAACGCGATCGCTCTCTCGCCACAAAGAAATATGTCCGGCGGTATGTCCCGGCGTGTGAAAATATTTCCAACCGGACATCTCCGCGATTTCACCGTTTTCCGGCAGAGCGTGAATGTGATTTTTCAAATCATAACCGCCGTGCGGGAAAAGGCGCGACATCTGTGCGATTGCGCCGCCGACTGTCGGGTCTTGCGGCGGATAATCAGATTTGCCCGTTAAATAAGGCATTTCCAAGCGATGCGCGTAAACCGGCGCTGACCACTGCTCGGCAAGTTCAAGTACTGAGCCGGCGTGGTCAAAATGACCGTGCGTCAGAATGATTGCCGTCGGTTTTGCGCCCGCACCGTAACGATTTTCGACCGCGTGTCGAATTTTCGTCGCCGAATACGGCAGCCCGGTATCAATTAATACAAACGAACCGTTCGCATTTTCCGGCGTGTCCACGAAATACGAGTTGACGAAAATTATCTTAGTGTGAAAAACACCGGTTGCAACTTTTGATAATTCGTCGTTCGATGATTGAATGTTTGAGTCAATTTTCTCTAAATCATTCATAATTTTCCTCCTTTGCTTTGAGTTCCATCCTAGAAGTGATAAATAAAATTACCGTTCAAAAATTCTTATTTATCCTTCATCCCTTATCCTTTATCCTTTATTACATTCCTGTCGGAAAAGTTTCCGGCGCGTCTTCGTGCGTTCGACTTGCCGCTTTTTCCAGAGGCTCGACGTGGCGGGTTTGGTCAAAATGAATTACGCCGTCAAACTGTTCAGACAAAACGGCGGTAAAATAATGGCTGATTCGCTCGCTTTCCGGTCGGTAAATTACTCCGATGGCACGTTCGAGCTGCGGACGACGCAACGCTTCTTCGGTTTCTTTGTCGCGTAAATCAAGAAAGAATTGCGCCAATTCGGTTTCGTGAAAAATCAATTCGTAACTATCTTTATGGGCGGGACGAACCTTTTTCAATTGCGCAGGTTCACCCCAATTATCTGATGCCGCAACCGTTCCTTCAAAAGTCGTGAAACCGATTAAACGCACCGCTTCAATGCCGTATTTTTCCCGAACAAGCTGACCGACATTCCATTCGCCGCGTTCGCCCATTTCCGTCGCCCGCGCGTCGCCGAGATGCGAGTTATGCGCCCAAACAACAATCTTTGCCGGTTGCGTTTCATTTTCAAGATGTAATGTTAAAGCATCCAGACTTTCCGCCATATGGCGGTCGCGCAAATTCCAGCTTGAGACGCGCCCGCGAAACATTTGCCGGTAGTATTCTTCGGCGTTCTTCACTAGTTGCGCGTTTTGTTCGGCGAAAAAGTATTCATCGCGGGCGATGAATCCGTCGCGGTTTGCGTAATCGGCGGCGCGGCGCTGCAAATCGAGAAGTTGTTTGATTACTTCGTCTTCGCAAGAAAATCTCGTGTCGTAACTTGCCGCATAGCCGTAGCTTTGTGCGTCTTCGCCGAAATGCTCGAAACACGAATAACGCGAACGCGCTTGTTTTGCGGCATCAGGGTCAACCTTGTCCAAATAACTTAATACCGCTTCAATCGAAGCGTGCAGGCTGTATAAATCAATTCCATAAAATCCGGCTTGTTCCGGTTGCGTTTTATTTGCATTATGTTCGCGCAACCACTGGACAAATTCCAAAACATCATGGTTGCGCCACATCCAAAGCGGAAATCTTTGGAAATTGCTTAATGCGCGGTCGGCTGTTTCATCTGCGCCGAATCCACGCACGAAGCGATTGACACGGTAAGCATCGGGAAAATCGGCTTCGACGGCGACGGCGGAAAATCCTCTCTCCGCAATTAACCGTTTGGTTATTTCAGCGCGGCACCGATAAAATTCGTGCGTGCCGTGCGAGGCTTCGCCGATTAAAACGAAACGCGCCTCGCCGACGAGCGATAAAATTTCGTCTGCGACATCAGCCGCATCATTTAACCGGACAGCTTTTTCCTGAATTAATTTTTTTAGAGCCACAATGTCGAACATAAAACTTATTTAATCGGCACGAGCCGCAAAATTCGGTCATCTTCCTTTGCTGCCCTGCCGCGCCCGTCGCGGTTCGAGGTTGAAAAATAAATCAAGCCGTCCGGTGCTTCGGCAATTTCGCGGATGCGCCCGTATTTGTCTTCGAACAAGTTTTCTTGTTTGACAACTTTCCTGCCATCCAGCACGACTCGGATGATGCGTTCGCCGCGCAGACAGCCGAAAAAGAAATTGCCTTTGAATTCGGGAAAAGCCTTCCCGCTCGAAAACATTCCGCTCGCCGGCGCGCACGACGGCGTATATTCGAGAAGCGGCGACTCCATTCCGTTTTTATTTTGCTTATGATGAATTTCCGCCCAGCCGTAATTTTTTCCCCGCTCGACAATATTGACTTCATCGCCGCCGCCCGGACCGTCGAAACCGCTCGGTCCGTGTTCGGTCTGAAACATTAAATTTGAGCCGGGCTGCCACGCCAAACTTTGCGCGTTGCGATGTCCGACCGTCCAAATTTCCGGTCTGAATTTCTTGTCGCCGACAAACGGATTGTCCGCCGGAATCGTTCCGTTATCATTGAGCCGCAGAGTTTTTCCGCCGAGCGAATCGGTTTGTTGCGCGATTTCTTTTTCGGTCGCATCGCCGGTCGTGATATAAAGTTTGCCGTCGGGACCAAAACGCGCACGAGTTCCGGCGTGATTCGGCGCGGCGGGAATGTCTTCGATGATTGTTTTCGGTTCGGAGAGTTTATTGTCGGCGAATTTGTAGCGCACAACGCGAACGCGCTTGCCGTCGCCGCGATAAGCGTAAGCCAGATAAACAAACCGATTGGCGGCGAAATTCGGATGCAGCGACAAATCCATCAAACCGCTTTCGCTCGACGGTTCGACATCGGGAACGGTAAAAATCGGCTCGACGCGGAGTTTTCCGTTTTCGATGACGCGCACTCTGCCCGGTCGTTCGGTGAAAAACGTTTGATTGTCCGGCGCAAACGCAATCGCCCACGGCACTTCTAAATTACTCGCCACTGTTTCGACGCGAAATTTAACGGCTTGTCCCGTTTCGCCGGCAGCATTTTGCGTCGCGGAAATTTCGTTTTCCGCCAAACCGGTCGGCGGCTGACCGCAGGCGGCAAAGAAAAACGCACATAAAATAAATCGAAACATATAACACCTCGCAGAAATCATTCGATACTTTTTATTTTACTATGATAGGCAAATCTTTTCGGCATTTCAATTCTTTTGCGATGCGACGCGTAAAGTCCGCCGCAAAGCCTTTAAAAAAACTGCCTTGTTTATTCAATCAAATTTTATGTTTTGTTGTTTTTGTCGTTAATCTGCTTTTTCGGCGAGTTCCGTCCAGCGTTCCAACGCTTGTTCAAGCTGCAAATTTAGCTTTTGCTGTTCGACGAATAGTTCGTTGACTTTGCCCGCGTCGCTTCCCGAAAGATTTAATTGTTCTTCTGTTCGAGCGAGCCTTTTTTCAGTTTCAGGAATTTGCATTTCAAGCATCTCAAGTTCCCGTTTTTCTTTGAAGGAGAGTTTTTTTGACGCGGAAGTTTCCGCTTTTACCGAAACTGAATTTTGCGCCCTTTGCGAGGCGCGGGTTTCTGCCTCTTTATTTTCCGCTTCTTCGCGCTCGGCGATTTCCAAGTAAGCCGAATAATCTCCCGGATATTCGCGGATTTTCCCCGCGCCTTCAAACTTGAAAATCGTATCAACCGTGCGGTCGAGAAAATATCGGTCGTGGCTGACGGCGACCAATGCGCCCGAAAAATCGTCCAAATATTCTTCGAGCGCAATCAGCGTCGGAATGTCTAAATCGTTGGTCGGTTCGTCGAGCAGCAGAACATTCGGCGAACTCATCAAGATTCGCAAAAGATAAAGTCTGCGCCGCTCACCGCCTGAAAGATTTCCGACGACCGAATACTGCGCGGCAGGCGAAAAAAGAAATTTCTCTAACATTTGTCCGGCAGTGATTCGAGTTCCGTCAATGATTGTAACATATTCGGCGACTTCGCGGATGTATTCAATCACGCGCTGTTCGTCGTTCAAAGCGCGGCTCTCTTGGTCGTAATAACCAATTTGAACGGTTTGCCCGATTTCTATTTCGCCGCCGTCAGGCTTAATTCGATTGGTAATAATTTCGAGCAAAGTGGTTTTGCCCGCGCCGTTCGCGCCGATAATTCCGATGCGGTCGTCGCGTTTCAAAAGGTATGTGAAATCGTCAATTAATTTGCGCTCGTCGTAGGATTTTGAAACGTCGCGCATTTCAATGATTTTTGAACCCAGACGCTTTGAGCCGATGGCAATATCAATCTCGGCTTTCGCCCGCTCTTTCGGCTGCGCCATCAAATCGTAAGCCGCGTTGATGCGCGATTTCGATTTGCGCGTTCTGGCTTTTGCGCCCGTTCTCAGCCACGCCAATTCTTTTTTGATAAGCTGTTCGCGCTTGTGTCCTTCGGTTGCGCGAAGCATTTCCTGCTCTTCTTTTTTTTCCAAATAATAAGCGTAATTTCCGTTAAAATTCTGCACCGCGCCGCGGTCAATCTCAAAAATCCGATTCGTTACGCGGTCGAGAAAATAACGGTCGTGCGTTACGAGCAACAACGCGCCCGCGTAACGCCGAAGATAATCTTCGAGCCATTCGATTGTGTCCGCGTCGAGATGATTGGTCGGTTCGTCTAAAATTAAAATGTCGGGTTTCGTGATGAGTTCGTGCGCCAGCGCGACTCGCTTGCGCTGTCCGCCAGAAAGCGTTTTCATCTGCGCGAAAGTGTCGCGGATGCCAAGTTTATCAAGAATAATATGTGCATTGGTTTCGATTTCCCAACCGCCGGACGCTTCGAGTTCGTGCTGCAACTGAAAAACCAGTTCGAGCAATTTCGCATCCGTTCCGCCGCCCGCCGCCAAATCGTGACACGCCGTTTCATAATCTCGAAGCAGTTTCATCACGCCGCCGCTTGACGAAAAAATCATCTCCAAAACCGTTGCATTTTCGTCAATCGGCGGATTTTGCGACAGATAAGCGAGCGTCTTGCCCTGCGTTCGCACGACTCGCCCCGCGTCCGGCGTTTCAGTCCCCGCAATCACTCGAAGGAGCGTCGTTTTGCCCGAACCGTTCGCGCCGATAATTCCGATTTTATCAGTGTCTTCAAGTCCGATAGTAACGTTTTCAAAAAGCGGTTTAATGCCGTAATTCTTGCTGACATTTTCGAGCGAGAGAATATTCATAAAGTTCATTTTAACTTAGCAGAATAATGTATTGCTCGCCAAAGTTCTATTTTTTATAATTTTGACACTCAATAGTTTGGGAAATTAACCAAAAAGTGACAGCGAGCAGGCGAAACTAGTTTCGCCTGCTCGCTGTCACTTTCATGCCGTTTTTTAAGTTTTATTGTTTGACGAGTTCTTCCGCTGTTTCCCTTTCCTTACCCCAAATGTGGTCTTCGACACCGCTTACGCCCGACTGCCGGGCGCAGTTGGCGCAGCAGAAAAACGTCTCTTTTGCCTCGATACCGTGACCGATGATTTTGCACCCGCAGTGTGAACAGACGGGCGCAAGTTTATGTATCGCGCATTCAAAACAATCGAAAACGTGGCGGTTGCCCGCCGTCACAACTTCAAACGATAAATAATAATCGTTGCCGCAAACTTCACACTGCGCCATACTTCTAAATCTCCTTATTTCATTTTGCTCTCTATACCTTTAATCATATCGAGATGCATTTGCAATTTTGGCAAAGTCTTCGAGGCAAACGCTTTTGCATCCGCGTCCGTGCCGCCGTCGGATTGCTTCTTGAACAATAAAACGGTTTTTTCGTGGTCGCTCACCATCGCGTTCACGTATGCTTTATCAAACTCCGCGCCCGACAAACCCGACAAATTATCTTTTATCGCTTTATGCTCCGCATCCAATTCGGTCGGCAGCGTTACGTTTTTCTTGCCGGCAAGTTGCTTCATTTCGGTATTTGCGTTCGTATGGTCTTCAATCATTTTCTGAGCAAATTTTTTGACTTCCGCATTTTGCGCTTTGGTCGTCGCTAATCTGCTCAATTCGACTTCCGCCATTCCGCCCTTTGCAGCTTCGGTCATAAAACCGTTCGGCGTAGTCATACTGACGGCTGTATCAACCGCATTACCGTTAGCGTTCGCCGTATTTGAATTAACCACGACCGCTACATTTGAATTAATCGTATTCGCGTTTGAAACAGTCGTATTGCTTCTCGAATTACTACCATTTCCGGTTGTATTGGTTGCATTGCCCGGGCAACCCGCCAGCCCCAAAACCGCTAAACCTACCAAAATCATCAATGAAAAATTTTTCATATTTACTCCCTTTACTCTATAAAATTTAAATAACTTCACGAAAATTTCAAATGAATTTGATTTCAGTGTTTTTCAAACAATCGATTAGTCCGATAGCGGAGAAACTATCTAAAATTAAAAAATCGTTGTAATTTCGCTTGCCATTAACTATAAATAAATTAGACAAGCATTACAATCGCATGTGCCAGACTTCGAGCGTAATTTTCCTCTCATAAGGAAATAATTTTCGACAAGTCCGATAGGTCAGACATATCAGTTTAATTTTGTCAGACGATTGAAAACGTCTTCGACCGCAGTACGCATCCGTCGCGTGTGCGAGCCTTCCCAATAAATCTTTTCGCAATTCGGACAATAGCTAAATTCTTCTTGACTCGCCCGAATTCGCGGCGGTGCATTGGCGGCGATTTCTTCCGCGCTCGCGCTTTTCAAAAGAGAATTGCAAACCAGACAACGCGTAAAAAATTCCGCCGGCAATTTCAATTTGAAATGCCCGACGACTTGCGCGAATTGTTCCAAAGGCTTCTCGCTCTTCAAAAGCAAAACATTATCCGTGCGCCATTCTTGCGTCAATCGCTTATCGAGCGTCAAAACAAAACGATTTTCCCGAATCGCCCGCCGAACCAAATCCGCGTCGGAAATCGCATCTTCCCACCATGTATCAATCCCGATTGCCCGCAGCCAGCGCACAAGCCGCGCGACGTTCACGTCGGCAAAAAATTTTATCTCGCCCGCTTCCGGCAAAACTAATTTATGTTCAAACCCGACGCGCTCGCCGCACGCGCAGTTTATCGTGCGCCCGAACTCGAACAAAGTTACGTCGTATTGCCGCCCGCATTTTCCGCAAGAAATCGCCATCAATCCGATTATGCTTCAATCTTCAGTTTGTGCCAAAATAATCTGCAATTATGAAGTTTTCCGAATTATCTGGCGAAGTATTAGAACGGCTGAAGCAACGCCGATATGATTTGATTTTGCAAAAGCACGAAGGCGGCTGGAGTTGGGAAAGTATAATCAAACATAACGAGTGCGAATTTATCAAAGCAGGCGAACATCTCGTTTTGTTGCCCATTTATAGCGAAAGCTATCCGAACATTAAAATTTTGCGCGTCGTCGAAAGCGTTGACGGGAAAACTTTAACGATATTTTTGAAAGACACCACATTTGTTGAAGACCGGAAACGCGAGTTTTTCGATGCCGGATTCGTCGCAGTTTGCGACAAGTTTGAAGGCGAAGATTTTTTCACCGCTATTCTTTATCACGAATGGTTTATGATAGAAAATTCTTAGCTGATAACCCTCTGCCGTATCAAAGATTAAACGATTTGATTGGGGCTTGATAGTAAAATGATAAAATGTTGTCTATATAAAAACGAATTTTATTAAAAAGTTGGATTTAAATTAGACATTATTGGAAATAAAAACCAGAAGAAACGCTGCCCGCGAAAAACGCCAATTACACTATCATTAAAGCAAAAAGATTGAGCTTTATCTTCGATTTTCCTTTTTTCGCCTATTTCGCGCTTTTCGCGGGCAAATATTTCTTATTTCCGATAATGTCTATTATGAATCAATTACTTGCCGAAATTTCAGAATGGCAACTAGAAGCAAAATCTGAAGACAATTTGAGATATTTTTACCATCTAAATGAAGTAGATTTGATTTTACAAGGTAAAAAGAACTATTTAATCGGCAGAAAAGGAACTGGTAAAACTGCCATTAGCGAACACATTGCCAAAATGGGTAATGGTACTGCAGGAATTTATACAGAAAAACTTTCCTTCAATAATTTTCCTTTCAATGAACTTTATGAGTTAAATAATAAGAAGTACACTTCGCCTAACCAATATATAACTCTTTGGAAATATTTAATTTATTCATTTATTTGTCGAATGATGTTGAAAAATCCAAAAATTAATTCAGATGTCGGAGATAGCCTTAGTCTTTCATATGATATTGATCCTATTAGTGGACTTAGAAGGATTGTTGAAGAATGGACAAGTAATGAATTTGAGATTTTAGAAATTGGAAAAAAAAGAATTAGCAAGTCCTCATCAATTCCTTGGATTGAAAGGGTCAACATATTAGAAGACATAATCACGGCTCATTTAGACGATTCCAGCTATCACGTTATTTTCGATGGGTTAGACGATGATTAAGAGGTATTAAGAACAAAGATGAAGCAATTCCTTATAACAATTTAATAACAAGTCTATTTAAAGCTGTTCAAGAGATACGGAACATATTTAAACAATTAAATAAAAAAATAATTCCCGTAATTTTTCTGCGAGACGATATTTATTCAATTATTAAAGACCCGGATAAAAATAAGTGGAGTGATTTGAAAATAGAGATTGACTGGGATGAAGAAAAAATCAAGAAATTATTAGCATTTAGAATTTCCAGGGCTGTTGATCGAAACTGTGAAAAAACTTTGAATTTTATTGATGCTTGGAACAAAATCTTTAAAGATGAGCCTGTTTTTATGGGCGATCAAGGAAAAAGACCTATGAATCGTTTTGATTTTATTTCAAGAAGCACACATATAAGACCTAGAGATTATGTTAAGTATTTGCAAGCTTGTGCATCAGCAGAGGCTCTTGAATCTGATAAACAAATTATTTCTGCAAAGATAATTAAACGAGTTGACAAGGCATTTTCCAACTACCTAAAGGATGAAATTATTGATGAAATTCAAGCTATTCTACCTGAAATAGATATGATATTTCAAATAATGTCACAAATTGGAAAACAGCAGTTCAAAGTTGATGAATTTAAAAGTGTATTTGACTCATACTTGGAAAACGGAACTATTGAAGGAAAAGATGTGAATCATGTCTTGCAAAATCTTTATGATTTTTCTGTTGTAGGAAATCAGCCAAGAAATCCTAAAATACAACCAGTTTTTAGATACAAAAATCGAGAATCCCGTCTTAACTTGTCTGAAAACATTGCTGTTCATAGAGGACTTTTTAAATCTCTTCAAATTCTTTAAATTTATGACATCCCAAGAAATTGAAATACTAAGTGAAATAAATAAAGAACTTTCTGATTTTAATTATACAAAAGAAAATCAGGAAAGAATTAAGTGTATAAAATCTGATTTGGAGAGAATTGTTCGACTTGATTTAGACAACGATTTTTTATTTGAAAAAATAAATGAAATTAGCTTTAAGCCACAATCACCTTATTTCCCGGAAATGGCAGACACGGTTCGTAAAGAAAGTTGGCAAAAAGCTATTTTAGAAATTAAAGAAACTGCTTCACTCATAATTATGCACCTAACTAAAAGTAATCTTGTATAATGAACCGATTTTTGAAAGCACTTTATCTAGTTCTTCGGTTAGTTTTTGATATGACTGATAGGCTTCCAAGGGCAACCATTCGTGTTTGATTTTCTTCCACAGCATCTCTATTTTGTTTAGTTCCGAGCTATAGGTTGGTAAATAGTAGATTGCCAGTCTTTTTTGCTCCCATTCTTCAAGACTTTCCTCAAACTCTTCACTCCGGTGAATTGGCGCATTATCTATTACTATCACCGTCGGTTTATCCAGCATTTTCACGATTTC
>MWVV01000717.1_pt1 | contig 12013 bp, 9 predicted proteins | sample 1047281 | NCBI WGS metagenome assembly MWVV01 (sample SAMN06349986, study PRJNA376086) | soil metagenome | isolation source: PT-2 sample Antarctic (ecotone) soil | place: Antarctica | collected 2015-01-13 | reverse complement strand
TTTATGGGAAGAGAGGAGTTTTCAAACATCGCCAAATGAGGTGGAGATGATAAAAATACCTCGCTCATTAATGAAATGTTTGACAGAAACGCTCTGCTTTGTAACCTAATTTGGATAAAGTCGAGCTAAGAATCTGCCAATTTAACGGTTTCGTTCGTCAAATCCGGCTACGCAACGGTTTCACGCTCTCCAACTAAAATTCGCGAATACCTAGCTTGTGGTTTGCCGATAATTTCAAACACAGGTGTAGGTGATGTTGACGAGCAAATTCAAACTAACAGACAAGTATTTGACAAAGTTTTGTGTTTGAATAAACCTTATGTAAAGTGCAAACTATTTTTCTATGAGTAAATGACCGAATGTTTGATTTCACTTTTTTATGTATTTAGTAAGCACTCAAAGCCAACATTACTTAAAGAATAAGGCAGCTAAAAACCAAAATAAATTGTTAAATTCTTCGGACAATCAAACTTTTTTGCCTGAGAAACTTATCGTTATTATCGAACCGAGCAAAAGTTAGGTCGACTTAAATCTGCGCGACCTCGGGCAATACCGCGACTTGTAATTCGGTCAGCGTAGTTCACAATTTTCTTGCCAAAAATCCAGAATTTATTTTGGAATAACTAAAACTCTTCAAAAAATGCACTGAAGTAAAGATAGCAAAAAGGATTTAAAGTTAATTTAAGACAGCTTTAATGTTCAGGAAAGTTTATTCAACAAAAACCAATGTTACTGCCAACTTTGTCGGCAATATTTGGATAGCTTTATTGAGTATCGTTTTTGTGCCGATTTATTTGCATTATCTCGGCGTTGAAAGTTATGGCTTGATTGGCGTTTTCAGTAGTATTCAAGCCTTTATCGTTTTGCTCGATTTTGGGCTTTCGCCGACGCTTAACCGCGAACTCGCCCGTCTTTCCGCACTCGGAGACCGAGCCCAAGAAATGCGCGATATAAAACGGACGCTTGAAATTCCAAATTGGATTTGTGCCGTTTTCATCGCCTTGTTTCTCTCCGCACTCGCGCCTTTGATTGCACGTTTTTGGGTGCAGCCAAAAGATTTATCCGTCGAAACCGTAACCGAGGCATTCATAATTATCAGTGTCAACATTGCTATACAATTTTCAGTAAATTTTTATACCGGCGGTTTGATGGGCTTGCAAAAGCAGTTAGTGCTGAGTTTAATCAACATATTTTGCGGAACGCTTCGGTCAGGCGGTGCTTTTGTCGTGTTGGCTTTTGTTTCGCCGACAATTCAAGGTTTTCTGTTATGGCAAGGTTTGGTGCTAGTTTTACAAATCGTTTTGACGGCTTTTACCTTAAAAAACAGTTTGCCGAATGCGCCCGGTGAAGGACATTTTCAAAAAGATTTGCTTAGTAGAATCTGGCGATTTGCCGCCGGAATGACTGGATTTACAATCACGGCTTTGATTTTGACACAGACGGATAAAGTAATTTTAAGCCGAATGTTGAATTTGGAAACATTTGGTTATTATATGCTTGCCATAACTATCTCCGGTTTAGTAGCCGGTTTGTTTGTCAGTTCAGTTAATAACGCCGTTTATCCGCAATTTTCGGGGCTTGTTTCGGCTGGCGATGAAACAGCTCTGCGAAAACTTTATCATCAAAGTTGTCAAATAGTGTCCGTTTTCTTGTTTCCGACAACGATTATTCTGGCACTTTTTTCTTACGATATTTTGCTGATATGGATTGGAAAAGAAGAAATTGCCGCCAATACTTCTACACTGTTATCGCTTGTCGCCGTCGGATATGGACTAAACAGCTTGATATATTTACCACATTCTCTGCAACTGGCACACGGTTGGACGACGCTTGCTTTCTACGAAAATGTCGTAGCAATAATTGTTCTCATACCTTTTGTGATTTTTGGTGTTTATAATTACGGCGCAGTGGGCGGCGCAGTCGTTTGGGTTGTCTTGAATGTTTTTCTTGTTCTTGTTCCAATTCAAATAATGCACCGGCGAATTTTGAAAGGTGAAAAAATGAGATGGTATTTTGAGGATTTGGCACTTCCTTTTATTACCGCCGTATTGGTTGCCGGAACCGGGAAAATACTTCTCGGCTCTAGTCGCACAAGATTTGAAACTATTATCGGATTGTTGATAATATCAACAATAACCTTTTTATTTACATCTCTTTCAACTAAAGCAACGCGCCATTATTTAAAACATCTTAGAAATATGCTTTATGGATTTTATAAAAATAAATAAACTTTTTTTCAGAGGTGATGTCAAATCACAATCGCGCAGAGTTGCCGTTCTTAATTGTTCGCCGTATTCTTAATCGAGCATTTGGCGATTTTGAAATTATGTTAGTGAAATTGTTTGGCTACAAACTATAAATATTCTAATTTTAACTAACATTTGTTCATGAAAAATACAGCCAAAAAGATTTTGTCTCATGACTTTTTTCTCCCTTTTGCGGAAAGCAAACGATTTATATTTGCGTATCACGACGTTTCCGACGAAAAGGAAAAACATTTTTCCGGCGAACATTACTCGACGACCGTAGATAATTTTAAGCGGCAAATCGGTTTCCTCGCCCGAAAATTTGAAATCATTCCACTTGACGCTTTAGTTACGGATGCCGATTTGAGCCGAAAAAAACACTATGCAAGTATCATTTTCGATGACGGTTTTTTCTCGGTTGCAGAAACGGCACAAGAAATTCTTGCGGCAGAGCAAATTCCGTTTGCGGTTTTCGTGAATAAATCGGCAATCGTTTTCGACCAATTGTGGGTTTCAAATCTAATTCTCCATAAAAACGACCGGGCTTATTTACAAAAACTTTTTAGCTGTCTCACAAATAAATCTGTTTCTTTTGAAGATTTTGTTTCCAATCCGATTTGGGCAATAAACGAGTATGTAAATTTTGATGCGAATTTCAGAGAAATTTATCTGCATATAGCCGAAGGAAAAGAGAAAAAGACGCATCTCGATGCCCAAGATATTATACACCTCCACAATGACGGAGTTTTGATTGGAAGTCACTCAACCGACCATTACCGAATGAACAGATGCACGGAAGCGGAACTTTCTACGCAAATCGTTGAGAATAGAGATTTCTTAAAAGATTTGCTGAAAACAGAGATAGAACATTTCGCTATTCCGTTTGGTAAAAGAGAAGATTATAGTAAAGAAATAATTGTAAAAATCTATGCGAGTGGACATAAGTTTATTTATTCAACTAATGTTATTCCGTTTGAAACGATGGAAATAACTAAGATCAATTTTTTGTTTCCGCGCATTGGTGTTCTCAACCATACGCCCGAAGAACTGATGTTTTTTGTAAATCGGACGTTTCTTAAAAAATACAATCTTTAATATCTATCGGTAAGGAGACAAATCAGCGTGGAAAAAAAGAATTTCGATTTTAAATTGGTTGATTATGATAACTTGAACGAATTGACTGAAATGTTCAACTTATGTTTTAACTTGATACCGTCGGAAAATTATTTTGAATGGAAATTTCTGCACAATCCAGCGGGCAAGGCAATCGGTTTCGTCGCTTATCACGAAGGCGAAGTTGCCGGATTCTACGGAGTTATTCCCGAGCAATTTATGGTCAATGGCGAAAAAACCCTCGTTTATCAATCAATGGACACGATGACTCACCCGAAATACCAACGCCAAGGCTTGTTAACCAGTTTAGCCAAAAAAACCTACGAGCATCTCATCGAACAGGACGGAGAAGTTTTTATTATTGGATTTCCGGGCGAAACTTCGCATCCGATTCTCGTCAAAAAACTCGGCTGGAAAGACATTGTGCTGATTGACATTGTTTTTTTGAATCAGGCGGCTTTTAAGATGAAAAGCCTTTTTAGGAAAACTTCCAATTTATCATATAAAAAAATCGAAAAATTTGACGAAAGTTTCAAATCATATTTTGAAAATAAGAATTATCCGATGGGAAGGATTTTGCGCCGCTATGACGAAAATTTTTTGAATTGGCGGGTATTAAGTAATCCTTTGTTTGAATATGAAGTGGTGAAAATGAGTGAAGCGGGTGATTTGGTCGGATTTTTAGTGTATGCATTATATGAAAAAAAAAGATGTTTTATCTATCACATTGATTTTGCTGAGGACGAATTATACGAAAAATATCTGAACTCGGTTTGCAATTACCTGTTTGAAGAAAATCAAAGTAATTTTCTCTATACCTTTGAACCTACACAACCGCTTCTGGCTGAACTTTTCAAGAAAAATTGGTTTATTAAAAACATATTCGGCAAAGGTCCTTTCTCATACAAACCGCCGTTGACTGGATTTTCCAACTGCGAAAAAATCAAAAACGTCGATTTTTTTCAAAAGGAAAGCTATCACATTCAGCCGCTGCTGCGCGATTACTAAAATTATAAATGGACATAGGTGATTTTAATTACTCAGAACGAAATTCTCAATCTATGAAAAATCATCGAATACCTTTATTTCTGTCGTTAACAGCTTTAATTGTCAGATTATTTTATTATTTTTTGTATGCCAAAGATGAGGTCGTCAACAACGATGCTTCTACATATATCAAACTTGCGCGACATCTCGCCGCCGGTGATTTTTCGGCGGGTTTCAACTCTTTCTGGACACCATTTTATCCGTTGTTAGTGGCGGGTGTTGGACTCTTTAGCAGTTCGCTTTTGCTGCCGGCTGTAACCGTTTCCATAATCACGGGAAGTCTCGCGGTTCCGGCTACTTATTATCTAGTCAAGCAATCATACAGCCGGCGCGAAGCTGTGATAGCCGCCGTAATCGCCATTTTTTATCCGCATTTGCTCACTTCAACTTTTAATTACGGGACGGAAAATGTTTATTTGCTGCTTCTCACTTTCGCGCTTATCACGGCTTGGAACGGCTTGACCAAAAATTCGACGGCAAATTTTTTCGTTACCGGACTGCTGCTCGGATGTGCCTATCTGACTCGTCCCGAAGCCGTTGGCTATTTGTTCTTTTTTGCGCCGCTCATTTTTCTCACAAGCTTTAAAGCACAAGGTATATTTTCTCGAAATTCAGCTAAGAATGTTGCCGTATTAGTGCTTGGTTTCGCTTTGTTGGCTACGCCTTATATTATTTACATCCGAAGCACGACCGGCAGTTGGAGTATCAGCCCGAAATTTAAGGCGCATATTGGCGGCACAAATTTTTCCGACACAATTTTTGACAAAAATTTTAATCCGGCACCGAAACCACAAGCACCAACAACAGACGGAATAGGAAAAACCTTGATTAAATCTGTTTTGTTCACTTCGCAGATGGCTCATAAACAATTTCCATACTTCTTTCCACCATTTTTACTCATATTTGTCGGATTAGGATTGTTTCGCACCAAGTGGAACGGGAGCCGGTTCAGGCGCGAAATGTATCTGCTGTTTTTTTGTGTATTAACGGTTTTAGGTTATGTTGTGACCATCGTTGAAGTGCGGTATTTTTATGTTTTACTGCCGATTTTGTTTGGATGGATGGCTTATGGAATTGTTGAAATGGAAGATTGGCTGCGCGAATCGCTTCAACATTTGTCTTTTGGCAAGCTCTTTGCCGCCAACTTATACATCTTTCCCGTCCTGTGCCTGACATTCATAATTCTTTATACTCTCCCGCTTAATAGTTTTATGCGCTCAAGCGAAGGAGCATGGCAGTTTTCCCAATATGAGCAGAGAAACGCCGGTCTTTGGCTGAAGGAAAATGCAAAACCCGCGCCGATTGTTATGTCAAATGATTTTCGACCGGCGTTTTACGCCGAGGGCAAATACGTTCCGCTTTATTCAGATAATATTAATGAGGTGTTAGCCGAAGCCTTTGCCAAGCAGGTTGATTTTCTGGTTATTGATGAAAGAAATATAAAACAGACATCGCAGTTAAGTAATTTGTTAAATGAACCGCAGAACTCTCCGCAGCTCGAACTCGTTTATCAAGCTACGGAACGTCAAGGTTATAAAATCGTCATTTATCGCGTGAATAAGGACAACCGATAAGCGCGTAAAATTTTATTTCTTAGCTGACGAAGAACTGCTTACTTTCAGGGCTGCATCAATCAAGAAAGGCGGCACTGTTAGAGTTTGGCGGCCGGCAGACACTTTGCCGGTGGCAAGAACGCGACCCGTAGCCGGCTCAATCCAAGTTGCGTAGCCGGCGGTTTTCGATTCTATTGTAATGCTTATACCGCTTGTTTGGCTTTGATGATTTGTAAAAGCGTGAAGGTAGGCAAAATAACCGTTTCCCGAACTTAGGGCAAAGGCGCGAACCGAAGCCGGTTTATTGACTGAGATATTTGCAATGCGCGCATCACCCGGAACTTGCTTTGTGAAATCGCTTAAAACTTTTATAAAGGAGCGTTCTTGTTTGCCCAAATAGATATTTGAAGCACCTTCGGTTTTGAGGTTTTTATCCCAGCTCGTGTTCCAGAAACACAAACCGACTTCGATGAAAAACGCCGACCACGACGCAAGACGCATCTGCAATGCGGAAACCTGACTCCAATTTGCCGAAGTCAAACCGTATTCACCGGCGATAACGGGTTTTCCCCAAGTTTTCAAATAAGCAAATCGCTCTACCACGTCTTGATCAAGTGAAAATTCGCTGTTGTCCTCTTGATACCAATGCGGCGAGATTAAATCAAGCGCGGGAATATCGCGCAAATATGGGTATTGATTCGGAGGGTGGCTGACAGTTACGGGTCGCTTTTTCGCGTCAATGGATTTGACGAAATCTGCAACGACGGATACTACCGCATCGCTTGAGTTAGTTTCATTGCACACCTCCCAAATAGCCACTGCCGTTTCGTATCTTTTGACACATTTGCGGACATATTCCAGTTGCTGCAAGTCGGCGTTGGTGTTAAAAAAACAGAATTGAATTTGAAAGCCATACTGCCGCGCCTTGCCGATATAGGTGTCCATCAAAGCCCAATTCTCGCTCATCAAATCCAGCGGAAAGGAACAGTTGCCGACGCTTATTCTCAAGAAATTAAATCCGGCGTCCGAGTAAGCCTTAAAATAAGTATCTAAATCAGTAAAATTTGGCTTTTGTTCGCCGTCAAACCCCATCAAGATTGCATTGTTCGCGCCGCGCACATATACACAATCACCAAAACCAATCGGATGAAAAGGCTTGCCGTCGAGCATCCAACGGTGCGGATTATTCGGGTTTCGATACATCAAACCTTGCAATGTCGGCACACGAGTTGGTGTCGGTGTGACAGGCGGTTTTGTTAGCGGAGATATACCCAATATCTCAAACGGCGGCGGATTATGTGACGCGGATTGAATGTTTCCGCCGTTATGCACTTGCGCCGTCGTGCGATATCCGATCAATAAAGACGGCTCTGCCAAAATCGCTATAATAAAAAATATTGTAATTATCGCTAAAATAGTTTTAGATATTGAATTGTTTCTTGTGCTCTGCATAACTTATTATCTGAATTGTTTGGTTGCCTCTGTTTCATTCTATCCATAATTCAAAAGAGCGGGCAAATACATTTTTTATTGTTTGAGTTTATTATTTTAATCCGAGTTGCAATGTGTTAACCTCTGGTACTAGTTTGTAAAAGTCGTCAATTTATTATAAATCATTCAAAACACTTTAGTTCCGGTAGGAACGATATATTTGTAGCGAGTCAATTTCATTAGATCTTTTGAGTTCCGCGAGGCTCGGCACATAAAATATTCAATCTTTCAAAATTACTCTGTCACTCTCTCGCGTTCCGGTGTGGCTTTGAACAAGCTACTTGGTGTGTTCCCTACTTTCTAAAATATATCGTGTCGCAAACTCCAGCATTTGTAGTTTGAAGTGATAAAAAATGCCAGCTCCCAATGCATACAAGATTTATTCCATTTCCTACAACGGTTTTTCTTTTGGTAATGAACAGATGGTATCATTGTCTGCGAATGCTGGAACACCCGTATTAGGGGCAAGTAAAAATTATATCCACGCGATTTGGTGGAATAGGACAATTTCGTATAGCAGGCGGAGTTCAATTTACTAAAGCCTGAGCGCAATTCATCATTCAATAAAATCTGCGGAATAATTGATAACGGATTATCAAACCGACGCGAAAATCCATTTTCAATTATCAATTATTCCATTGAGTTTCCTTCTATCAAATTGCGCTCAGGCTTCAACTAACTAAAGTTATCAAGTGAAAAGCGAAGGGGTAACTCAAAAACATAATTATATAATTTCACCCGGGTTGGTCGCTTGTTGGTTTATTGCGGTGCTGACAGTCTGGATTTTAGCCGCAGGTATTGCCGAGTTCTTCCCGCTAGCCAATGATTCAAATGTTCCCCGTTCAGCGATTGAAATTCTATCTTCGTGGGACGGGGAACATTATACGGAAATTGCATCAAACGGGTATTCAATTGACGGAGCAGATCGTCGCCGCTTTGCTTTTTTCCCATTACTGCCAACAGTCGCCGGACTTCTCGGCGGTCAATCTCACGCGGCACTTGCCGGAATTCTCTTCAGTCAAATATGTTATTTGGGGTGTATTATCCTTTTAAATAACATAGCATTGGGGAAGAAACCGACACCATTGCATCTTCAACCCGGATTCTGGCTTTTAGTTAGTCCTTTAAGCTTTTTTTTCTTGGTTTTTTACACGGAATCGCTTTTTCTTTTTCTAACCTTGCTAATGGTTTCTGCTTGCCGCAAGGAATGTTTCAAGTCGGCATTTGTTTTAGGAATATTGCTCGGGCTGACACGCCCAACAGCGATTTGCCTGCCAATAGTATTTTTATGGTGGGCAGTGCAAAATTTTAGGCAAAGAAAAAATTATGCCGGGTTATTAATATGTGCACCGGCTCCATTGTTAGGCGTAATTATTTATGTAGGTCTTGTAGGTTATTTAGTTGGTGAACCGTTTGCATATCTTCATATTCAGAGGGAGTGGTGGGACAGTCATTGGGCAATACCCTTTGTTGCATTACTTAGAGATTTGAAGTGGTTTTTCTCTGGACTATTTCACATGCGGATTCCTCCCATTGATGTGCTTATACGGCTGTTCTCATCTATCAGTATCCTAACTTTAGTTGTTTGGGGCTGGCGGAAGTGCGACCTCGCATTTTGGGTATTTTTAATTGTTTCAATGCTGTTTATTCACTCACAAGAACCGCATCGCTCCACGGCTCGCTATGAACTTTTGTTGTTTCCAATATATTTTTTAATTCCTCAAACAATGAGCCGTCATCCACGATTGGCGCAGATAGTTTCAGCAGCATTAGCTATAATACAAATCCTGATTTTCATCCGATACTCATCTAAACTGTGGGTGGCATGACTGACCCAACATTATATTAATTCAAGTAGATGTTGGTTTTAGTCGCACCAAAAGGCTCTGAAGAATGTTGCTTGCCAAAGGCGTTGGCGAAGAGCAAAGAAGCAGAATTGGTAGTCAGACGGGCGGACGAGTTTTTCTATTCTTAAAAACCGACAACTTTTGGAGAGATTATGAAAGTAAGTTTTTGGACATATATTTATGATAGAAGAAAGGTAGTTAAAAAACTCTGGTTTTCTGACGGCTTCGACTTCATGAGCAGGACGCGGAACTTGCCGCGAAAACTCTAACTTAACCAGCATTCGCAACTTGGTATAAGTATATTACGGAGAAAATGTCTGAAGATTTTATATTTTTCTCCCAATCGGCTAACAGCAAATCGGGAGCATTTTTTTGTAACTGACGCGTTAATTCCTTCTGCTTCAGATATTCACCGTTCTTAATCCTCAAATCTAAACCGGTTGAATAAAATTCAACCGGTTGAAAACTGGCGATGTTCGATTATTTAAATTCCAAACCCTTTGCCGTAATTTTTATTTTATCAGCCGACACGCCGAATAGTTTTTCCAGAGATTGTTTCGCTGTACTTTGCGCTTCGGCAAAAGCCTCAGCATCGTTATTCTTGCCTGCCGTCTGATACATTTGAAAGTTGGCCATCGTAACGATAGCCAGCATTTCGGTAAATTCCTGCTTTTGCCGGTCGGTTAATTTGATAATTTCAGGATTTGCCGATAAGAGAGTTTTGATCTGTTGATAAACCACGTTTTCGGCAGATGATACAAGAGCATAGCCGCCCTGTTTGCTGTACATGTGTTGAAGTGCCAGCAACGGATTACCGCTGGGTGCCATGAGAGCTTTATCAGCTGGGTTTTGTTCTAGTAAATCGTTGTAAATGCTATAGTTGTTGACAATAAAAAACTCAAACCCGTATGCCAAATCGTTCGGTGGAAAGCCGTCAGTCAGAGCAGTTTTTTCGTAATTATTCAAAAATATATCGAATGTTTGTTTTACTTCACTAATATCCGCCGCGCTTTTTCCCGCCGCGCTGCTTAGTTGTGCGGGTAATATCCGCCCGCCCGCCGGATTAAAGGCAGTTACACTCTTAGTTGTTTTCGCCGGTGCGTTTCGGGAGTTTGAAGCCGGCACCCGAACCTTTTTGCCGTTGACAATCCCTCCGGCATTCATTCTGTCTCGAAACAGCTGCTGTTCTAAATGCATCCTGACCGGATCTAACTGCGGAATATAAACCACCGGCGGGCGCGGAACAAAAACACCTTGGGCAGTCGCTCCGACACTTAAAAAGGCGGTAACAAAAATTACCGCCAATAAAATCTTTTTCATAAAAAACCTCCGAATTTCTTATATTTTTTCTCAGTTAGCTGACTGCAAATTAGGAGCATCTACTCTTGTAATTGACTAGCGAATCGTTTCTGCTTCAGACACTCCCTTAAATTCTCGGCTTGTTTTTCCTGAAATCGTCTCTCGGCGTGCCGGTCTTGTCCGGCACGCTCTTTTTCCATATTTTCCTTCGCCAGCTTGCCGACACTTTCTGAGTTTTCTATTTCTTGCCGGCTTCTGAGAATGTCCACGTGATCAATTCTGTATCGTAAAGAAATCTCTAGCTTTTCAAACATCAGATTAGATTTTTCATTGTCCTCATTTCGGCTGAAAACTTCGGTTTCGATTTTCGGAAGCGGCGTTTGTTCATCAGCTTTCGGCGCAGACGCGGCGGAAATTTGGGAGAGCAGAGCGGCGGCGCCTTTATCATAATCAATTGCCGAAGCCGCGCTGTCCGAAGAATCATCAACTTTCAGCAGAATTTTCCCGTTAGTCTCGACCGAAACCGTTACTTGACTGACTTCGGAAACGTCCAAACCCACCGCATCAACCGAATCGGAGACAGCCGTTTCAATATCTTCAGCCAAGTTCGCCGATTGGCTTGTCTCGAGTAGTGACGAGATGTTGTCGAAAATAATGTAGAAACTCATATTTTATTCCTTTTAATCGTCGAATCAGCGCCGGCTGAATACTCTCGACCGGCTTGAACTCGAATAATGATTCATTACTGAAGATGCAGACCGGCAAGGTTAATTTTGATTTTATCAATCGGAACACCGAGCAACTTTTCCAAATTTTGCTTCGCTGCTTCGTGCGCCTGATTGATTAATCTTTCGTCTTCATCATCGATTGCTTTCATGTAGCCTTCATAGACAACACCAAGCATAATAACTAGGGTTTCGGTCATCTTTTGTTTTTGCTCATCGGTCATTTTCCTAAATTCCGGTTTTGCCGACAGCATATCTTTAAATTGAAAATACATCGCTCTATCCTCTCCAGGCGTAATCTTTCGCGATCTTTTCTTATCCATCAAAGCAATGCGTTCAAAACTATCTTTGGCGCGTTTCGCCCACGGGTCTTTCTCTACTGGCACTGTTACTAAATCATAATAAATTTCGTAATTATTCGAGATAAAGTACTCAAGCGCGAATGCCACGTCGTTCGCCGGATATTTGTGATAGCTTGCCGTCTTTTCGTAGAGCTCAATTTGAGAATTATAGAATTGTTCCGCTTGACGCTGCACGCCAGCATTTCCTTTGCCAGTTTGTGCTAAGAGCGTGTCTGAAAAGTCTCCGTCAGTCGGTTAAGATGAATTCATGACGAAAAGAATTTATCCTTGTGACCTCTCTGACGGAGAGTTTGAGTATCTCAAAAAGTGTTTGCCCAAGCAAAGTGGCTT
>MWVV01000716.1_pt1 | contig 12036 bp, 10 predicted proteins | sample 1047281 | NCBI WGS metagenome assembly MWVV01 (sample SAMN06349986, study PRJNA376086) | soil metagenome | isolation source: PT-2 sample Antarctic (ecotone) soil | place: Antarctica | collected 2015-01-13 | reverse complement strand
CAAATGGATTTTCGCTGACGATACGGTATCCGAGTTTTTCCACCGCCGCCGAAAGCCTTTCTTTAGCGCCTTCTACATCACAGCCCAAAGTGAGCGTTAAATGATATTCGCCATAAACCGAAGCGCTCGCGTCTTCACCGCCGCTTACTGCAATAAACTCTGCACCCATAAAGCTGCTCCTAAATAAATTTAAAGACTCAAGATATATAAATTACGACAAAATAAATTTGTATGTTCCAAAAGCGGCGGAACAAGGGACGAATAAATTTTTTATTCAATTACTTCAACGCCTTTCCAAAACGCGACGTGGTTGGCGATCTCCTTTGCCGCATCTTTCGGTTCGGGATAAAACCACGCGGCGTCTTTGTTGGTTTTGCCGTTTGCCGAAATGCTGTAATAGCTCGCCGCGCCTTTCCACGGGCAATGTGTGCGCGTCTCGGACGGCTGGAAAAATTCTTTGTTTATCGAATTGGCGGGAAAATAATGATTTCCCTCGATTGTGATTGTGTCGTCGCTTTCGGCTAAAACTGTGCCGTTCCAGATTGCTTTCATAATTTTATTTTTAAGAGATGCACCACAGAGACACAGAGGTTTTTAATAACTTTTGTCTTACCTCCGTGAACTCTGTGTCTCTGTAATGAAATTTAGTTCGTCGCTAAAAACCGCGCGCGCACTTCGGGCGACGGCAGCATACAGGCTTCCTGTTTGCCGAACATTTTGTAGCGGTATTTGGCGAAAAGTCTGTAAAAGATGTCGCGGAAAAATGACGGCACGACTATGAAGCCGTAAAAGTAAGACCAATAACCGCTTAATCTTTTGGCGATTCTTAAGGCAGCCGTCGTGCGCGTATAGACTTTGCCGTCTTCAATCAACACAACCGAATCGGTTTCGATTTTGTCGATGCCGTTTTCTTTCAAGAGTTTCTCGCCGACTTCCGATTGCAGCGGCGCGAACTTAAAGTAGGCTTCCGGGTCGCGGTCGATTATGAAATTGACCGAACCGTTGCAGAAATTACAAACTCCGTCGAAAAGAATTGTTGCGCTCATAATATCTTAATGGTAAATCGTAAATCGGAATTGGTAAACAGTCCGAGCGGGAAATTTTGCGGTTTGCAATTGAAACTTGTTGGCGTAAAATGCCGTAAAAGCAATTTCATCTTTGTATTCTTTATCGCTCGTAAAAAATCTATGAATAAGTTTATTCTGCGTTTCGCCTTCGCTCTTTTTGCGTTCTGCTTTTCCGGTTTATCGCTTTATGCGCAAACGCGCAGCGAAACATTTGCCATTACAAACGCGCGCATTGTTAACGTCAGCGGCGCGCCGATTGAAAACGGTACGATTGTCGTGCGCGACGGTCTGATTGAATCGGTCGGCGCGAATAATACGAAAATTCCTGCGGATGCGCGCACGATTAACGGAGCGGGTCTTAGCGTTTATCCGGGATTTTTCGACGCCCTGACAACGCTCGGTTTGCAGGCGCAGACGCCGCCGCAACCGCCGCAACAACGCGGTCAGCAACAGCAAACGACGCCAACCGTATCAAACGCTAATTACCCGGAAGGCTTGCAGCCCGAACAAACGGTTTTCGACGCTTTGAAAGCGGGAGACGCGCAGTTTGAAACCGCTCGAAACGCCGGATTTACGACGGCTTTGACTGTTCCGCGCGAAGGAATTTTCAACGGTCAATCAGCGGTTATCAATTTAGCGGGCGATACGGTTTCGGCGATGATTATAAAATTGCCCGTCGCCGAACACATTACGTTTACGACGCTTCGCACCGGCGTTTTTCCGACTTCTCTGATGGGAACGTTCGCCGCGCTTCGTCAAATGTTTCTCGACGCGCAGCGGCTTCAAACCGTTAGACGACAATACGAAAAAGACCCGCGCGGAATAAAGCGTCCGGGCGAAGACAAATCTCTGGACGCGATTATTCCTATACTCAACCGCGAAATGCCCGTTGTTTTGAACGCGAATACGAAAGTCGAAATCGAGCGCGCTTTGAATCTGGCGAAGGAATTTAACTTGAACGCGATAATCGCGGGCGGACAGGAAGCGTGGAAAGTTGCGGACAGATTGAAGACGCAAAACGTTCCGGTTCTGCTTTCGTTAAATTTTCCGAAACGAACCGCCGCTAACGCGCCCGAAGCCGACCCCGAACCGATTGAACTACTTCGCCTGCGCGCCGAAACGCCGAAAACCGCCGCGCGTCTCGCGCAAGCCGGAGTCAAATTTGCTTTTCAATCGGGCGGAATGCAAAACGTCGCGGATTTTTTGACGAACGCGAACAAATCAATCGAAAACGGTTTGACGAAAGACGCGGCTATTAGGGCGATGACTTTGAGCGCGGCGGAAATTTTCGGCGTGGACAATCGTCTCGGCTCGATCGAACCGGGAAAAATCGCCAATCTCGTCGTCTCGCGCGGCGACATCTTTGCAAAAGACAAACAAATTACGCAGGTTTTCGTCGACGGCAGACTTTTCGACCAGAAAGAAAAACCGAAAACGCCCCCTTCATCCGCAACAACCGGAACATCTGCAAACGCGTTCGCGCAAGTCGGCGGCAATTACACGATTACAATCGAAATTCCCGGACAGCCGCTGCCCGCGACTTTGAATTTAACTCAGCAGGAGGCGGTTTTGAGCGGAAATTTCCAATCGCAGCTCGGAACTGTTCCGATTAAAGACGGCAAGGTTACGGCAGAAGGTTTTACCTTTACGGCGAACGTCGAATTCAGCGGTCAACAGGTCGAGCTGGTCGTTAGCGGTCGCGTTACTGGCAATCAAATCAGCGGCACGATGAACTCGCCGATGGGCGCAGTTCCGTTTTCGGGAACGAAAACGCCGTAAATAAAAAAGAATTTTGTATAAAGTTCGGAAAATTTTCACTTGAAAAAATTTAAGTTATGAAAAAACTAACAGCTTATTTATTATTGTCCGCGATTTTGCTGGCGAATTTCGGCGTTTCGGTTTTCGCGCAGAAGTCGCAAAAGCCGGCTGAGGTTTTGATTCGCAACGCGACCGTGATGACCGCCGCGCGCGGTAATTTGGAGAACACCGACATTCTCGTTCAAAACGGAAAGATTGCGCGCATCGGCAAAAATTTAAAAGCCGCCGCAAACGCGCAAACTATTGACGGAAGCGGCAAATTCGTTACGCCCGGAATTATCGATTGCCACTCGCATTCGATGATGGACGGCTCGGTCAACGAATTTTCTTATTCGGTTACTTCGATGGTTACCACGCGCGACATTTTGAATCCGACCGATATTACGATTTACCGCGCGCTTGCGGGCGGCGTAACGGCTGCAAATCTGTTGCACGGCTCGGCAAACGCAATCGGCGGACAGAACACGGTCGTCAAATTTAAATACGGACGCTCGGTCGAAGATTTTCCCGTCTCGGACGCGCCGCCCGGAATAAAATTCGCGCTCGGCGAAAATCCGAAACAGACGAATCAACCGACCCAAGCAGGCAGAACGCCGCGTTATCCGCGCACGCGAATGGGCGTGCTTGAAGTTATCCGCGACGCTTTTTTGCGTGCGCGCGATTATAAGAAATCTTTGGACGATTACCGCGCGCGCGCGGCGAAAAATGATAAAACTGCCGTTTCACCGCGCCGCGAATTGGAGTTAGAGCCGCTGGTCGAAATTCTCGAAGGCAAGCGTCTGGTTCACTCACACGGCTATCGCGCGGACGAGCTTTTGAATTTACTTCTTATCGCCGACGAATTCGGTTTTAAGGTTGCGACGATTCAGCACGGGCTTGAAGCATATAAAATCGCGCCGGAAATCGCCAAGCGCGACACGGGCGTTTCGATTTTCGTCGACAGTTGGGGCTATAAGCTCGAAGCCTTCGACGCGATTCCGTATAATGCTTATATTTTATGGAAAAACGGCGTCAACGTTTCGATAAATTCGGATTCGGACGAGCGTATGAGGCGTTTAAATCTCGACGCGGCGAAAGTGGAAAAATACGGCGGCGTGCCGGAAGAAGAAGCGTTGAAAATGATTACGCTCAATCCGGCAAAGCAATTGGGAATAGATAAACGCACCGGCTCAATCGAGCAGGGAAAAGACGCCGACCTCGTGATTTGGGACGCGCATCCGTTCAGCGTCTACGCGCGCCCCGATATGACGATGATTGAAGGCGAAGTTTATTTCGACCGCGCAAGAGATTTGCTCAACCGCGAAGCGCTTAAAAAAGAACGCGAAACGTTGGAAAAATTAGACATTAATCGCCCGCCGGGAAGCGGCGCGCCGACGACCGCGCCGAAACTGCCGAGCGAAAAACGCATTGCCGACCGAGACGAAGCCGACGGCGACGGAGGACACGAATAATAATGGAAAACGGAAAATGGAAAATGGAAAATGTAAGAAGTTCGTTTGCTGAAAAATCGAAATGTCTTTTTCGTTTCGGCTTTTTACTGCTCGCTGCTTACTGCTTACAGCTTACGGCTTTCGCGCAAAACGACGGTTCGGAGCAAAATCAAACGGGCAGGGCGGGAATTTTTGCAATCGTGAACGCGCGCGTCGTAACGGTTTCGGGCGCGCCGATTGAGAACGGCACGGTCATCATTCAAAACGGAAAAATCACCACCGTCGGCGCGAATGTTTCCGTTCCGGCAGTCGCGGAAACGATTGACGCGCGTGGTTTGAGCGTTTATCCAGGTATGATTGACGCTGGAACGAACCTTGGTTTGTCGGAAATCGGGCTTGGCGTTCCCGGCTCGGTTGACGTGGCGGAAGGCGGCGAAATGAACGCTAATGCAAAGGCGTTTTTGGGAATCAATCCGCACAGCACGCACATCAACGTAACGCGCGTCAACGGCATTACGACCGCGATGTCCTTGCCCGTCGGCGGCGTCATTTCCGGTCAGTCGACAATCATAAATCTAAACGGCTCGACGCAAGCCGAAATGGCAATCGTGCCGACTTTCGGGCTTGTCATAAATTTTCCGCGCATCACGACCTTCGCCGGTTTTAATCCGTTTTCGCAAGCGCCGCCCGTTGATTTTAACGAAGCTGTCAAACAGCGCGACAAGCGACTCGATGATTTGAAAACGATTTTTAAGAATGCGGAAAATTACGCCAAAGTGCAGGATGCTTACGCGCGCGACAAATCTCTGCCGTCGCCCGCGCGCGATATAAAACTGGACGCGATGATTCCGTATGTGCGTGGCGAGCGACCGGTTATCTTCGTCGCCGAACGCGAGCGCGACATTCGCGGCGTCGTCAAATTCGTCGAAGAAATGAAGGTTAAAGGCATTATTGTCGGCGGACAGGATGCTTGGAAAGTTGCCGACGGACTCAAGAAAAACAATATCTCCGTCATTTACACAAACATTTACAATCTGCCCGTCCAAGACGACGACGCTTACGATTATCTGTTCGCCGCGCCCGCGCGAATGCAGCAAGCCGGAATAAAATTCTGCATCTCAACCGGCAACGACGGAACGGAAGTCCGCGATTTGCCGTATCACGCAGGACTTGCCGGAGCATACGGCTTGCCGAAAGACGAAGCCTTAAAATCGGTTACGCTTTATCCGGCGCAGATTTTAGGCTTGAGCGATAGATTGGGGTCAATTGAGACGGGAAAAATTGCGAATTTGGTAGTTGCCGACGGCGATATGTTAGAAGCGCGAACGAATATAAAATATATGTTCATCGGCGGGCGAATGATTCCGTTGACGAGCCGCCACACGGAACTTTTTGATGCTTTCAAAGACAGGAAATAATTTAACGGAAAATGGAAAACGGAAAGTGGAAAATGTAAGAGTCTTCTCTTTATTTTCCACTTTCCGTTTTCCATTTTCCATTTTTTACGCTTTCTGCGTAATTTCCTCGCCTTCGGGGAAAAATTCGAGCGATGCGGAGTTGACGCAATATCTTTGACCGGACGGCGCTGGTCCGTCTGGGAAAACGTGTCCCTGATGACCGTCGCAGCGCGCGCAGCGGATTTCTGTGCGCATCATTCCGAATTTGCTGTCGGTTAAATAACGAATGTGTTTTTTATCGAACGATTGGAAAAACGACGCCCAGCCCGTTCCCGAATGAAACTTTGAATCTGAGCGGAAAAGCGGCAGACCGCATAAGCGGCAAGCGTAAGTTCCGTCCTGTTTGTTGTCGGTCAAGTTGCCGCAAAACGGCGCTTCCGTTCCGTGATTAAGCAAAATGTCGCGCTGTTCTTCGGTCAAATTTCGCGCCAATTCCTCACGTTTTTCTTCCGTAATCGGCGAAATATCAAAGCCCGATTCTGACATCTCCTTTTGTGTCTGCGGTGTCATAAAAAATCTCCTTATTACCTTATTATAAGAATAAATTGCAAAAACTAAACTTTTAAAAGCCTTTCTATAAAGAATTTATTCCAAATTATTTTGAAATTTAGAGTTCGACATTCGACAAAAAGATGCACTGATAATTGAAATCGGAACTCAAATCCAAAATCTAAAATCCAAAATCCAAAATCGAATCATCCCCACCAAAACGATGCGGCAATAATAAAATAAAGTCCGATTAACGCCAGACCTTCGAGCCAGATTGATTCGCCGTCATAAACGATAAAGGCGCTGACAATGGCTGCCAAAGCAAGCGAAGCGACCAGCAGCGGCGGCAGAACGAGTGTCAAAACCGAACCGCCCAAAAACAAGGACAAAATAACAAGCACGGGAATCAAGCCGAGCGCGATTTGCAGGCTGCTGTTGAGCATTATACTGACGGCGTAATCGGCTTGGTTGCGCCACGCAAATTGAATGCCGACGAGATTTTCAATCGAATTTCCGGCGATGGCGACGATGACCAAGCCTGTGAAAGCCTCGCTCAAACCGAAAGTTTTCATCATCGGTTCGAGCGCGGCGACGAACCAATCGGAGACGAGCGCCGCGCCAATGCCTGCGCCCGCCAGTACGCCGATTGCCAAACCCATCGACCATTCGGCTTCTCCGGCTTCCTTTTCCTGCGGCACGACGGCGGCGTCGCCTTTTATCGAAAAATAAATGTTGGCGGCAAGCAGAACGAGCAGAACAATCGCGCAGAAAATGTCCAGATTGTTGATGTGCGCTTCGGCGGGCGTGTGCAGTTCGTGTGCGAGGGTGGGAATCATCAGCGCCGCGACCGCCAAAATCATCAAGGTCGCAATCATTTTCGGCGGCTCGGATTTAAAGCGCTGCGTGCCGTTTTTCAAGCCGCCCAAAAAAAGCGCGAATCCGAAAACAAGAAGCAGATTTCCCAGAATAGAACCGATAAGCGCAGCTTGCACGACGTTTGCCAATCCGGCGCGCAGCGCGAAAATCGAAACGAAAAGCTCGGGCAAATTTCCAAGACTCGACTGCAGAATTCCGGTCATCCCCGGACCCAAACGGCTGCCGAGCTGCTCGGTCGCGTCGCCGACAATCATCGCCAGAAGCGCCAGCGCAGCCGCCGAAACGAAGAAAGCTAAAATCGGATTTGCTTCAACGTAATGAAGAATTCCGGCTGCAATCGTCGCAATTATGCAAAGACCGATTATTATTTTTTCCTTTTTTTCCATTTAAGAATAAACTGAAAATATGTCGAATATTAAAAGCAATGCGGGAAATGTTACAACAGTTACCCGATGAGCCAAAAACTAAAAACTGAAAATCTCCGATTAAGATTTAAATAATCCGTCAACTTTCAGTTTTTGATTTTTTAGTTTTTCACTTTTTCGCGCGCGCCAAAGCAATACGCCGCCGAGAACCGCGCCGGCAGCCGCGAGCAAAGTATTTGTAACTTTCGGATTTGTTTTCAAATAAGTATACGGGTCGCTCGAAAATTGCTCGTCGGAAAAACGTCCTTCAATCGTGTCAAAACCGGAAACGGGTTCAAACAAACTTCCTTCGTAATCACCATCGCTCGCTTCGTCGGTTTTCTGCGCGGTAAAACCGATTTTCTCCGAAAACCACCCCGCGACTGCTGGCGAAAATCTTTCGGCTAACACGACTCCCAGACCCGCGCCGCCAGCGATTAAATCGTCAATCGGATTTTCGGCGGCGAAAACAATTGCGTCCGCGACGACTTTCGGATGGTAAAGCGGCGGCACGGCGCGCGGCTTGAACGGCATTTTATTCGCTCCCTTGTCGTAAATCGGAGTGTTTATCGCGGCGGGCAGAATCTCGGTAACCGAGACTGGAATTTGCTCGTGCTTTAACTCGACGCGAAGCACTTGCAGAAAGCCGTGAACGCCGTGTTTCGATGCGACATAAGCCGATTGAAAGGGAACGCCGCGCCACGCTTCGACCGAAGTTAAATGAATCAGCGCGCCGCCCTTTTCTTTCAGGTGCGGCAATGCGGCTTTCGCGCCGTGAATTTGTCCGAGCAGGTTTACTTCAAACAGGCGTTTGTATTCCGCCGGTTCGGTCTGCTCAACTGTGGCGAACATAAACGCCGCCGCCGAATGAATCCAGGTGTCGAGTCTGCCGTATCGCTCGACGGTTTTTTCGGCGACGTTTTGAACCTGCTCGAAATCCGCAGCGTCGGCAACAACGTAAAAAGCGTCGCCGCCGCTCGCTTCGATTTCCGCGACGAGACTTTTAAGCCCTTCTTCGCCGCGCGCCGCCACGCAAACTTTCGCGCCGCGCTTTGCAAATTCAAGCGCCGTAATTCGCCCGATGCCGCTCGACGCGCCGAAGACGACGACGACTTGCACGCCGATTGGTTTTAATATGATTTGCATTTGTTTTCCCCTTGCACGTTTGTTTTAAATTAAAAATCAATCAAAAGATTATTCGATTGATTTCGTAAAAATAATTTTAGCAAATTAAACACGACAAAAGATTAAACCAGGTCGTCCTTTTCAGATTTTTCATCTTTTTCGATTTTCGCAAATTTTTTCTGCAAATCACGAATCGCGCCCGCCATCTCGCCCAAGCGTCTGAAGGCGGCAATCGAGCGCAGCCAATTGCGGTTATCAAACGCGGGAATGCCCGACAAAATTCTGCCGTTTTCGACACTGTGGCTCGTCGCCGACTTTGCCGTAATAACGGCGTCGTCGCCAACTCTTAAATGCCCGGCGATGCCGACTTGTCCGGCTAAGATTACACGTTTTCCGATGACTGAACTTCCGGCAAGCCCCGTTTGCGCGCAGATTAGAGCATCTTCTTCAATAGTGCAGGAATGCCCGATTTGCACAAGATTGTCGATTTTCGCGCCGCTTTTTATTCGTGTTTCGCCGACCGAAGCGCAATCGATGCAAGTTCCCGCGCCGATTTCCACGTCGTCTTCGACCACGACTCGTCCTACCTGCGGAATTTTCAGCCAGCGTTTTTCTTCCGTCTTGGCGTAGCCGAAACCGTCCGAGCCGACCACGACGTTGTTGTGCAAAATGCAGTTTGCGCCGATTTCGCAGTTTTCACGAACTGAAACGCCCGAATGAATTACGGTGTTTGCGCCTATTTTCGCGTTATCGTAAATCGTCGCGTTCGGAAAAATTTTAACGTTCTCGCCAATCGCGCAGTTTTTTCCGACGACGACGTTTGCGCCGATTTCAACCGTTTCGGCAACATTCGCACTTCGGTCGACGACGGCGGTCTGATGAATCGATTTGACGATTTCCGGTTTGGGGTAAAATAAACGCAAAGCGCGTGTGTAAGCTAAATACGGGTCTTTGGCGCGTAAAATAAATATATCTTCGCGCTCGATAATTTCCTTTTCATTGAGAAAAATCGCGCTCGCCCGCGTGTTTTTTATTTGCGGCGTATATTTCGGATTTGCCAAAAAAGTTACGTCTCCGGCTTCGGCAATATCAAGACCAGCCGCGCCCGTGATTTCCGAATCAAGCGCGCCGCGCTCGACCGTCGAAAAAGTTTCTTCGGCTAAAACTTCTAATTTCATACGTTTGTTTTCGTCTATAAAAAGGGTTTTAAAAAATCTCTTTAAAATAATAGGAATTTATGTCAATCTAGATAATGAGTAATTTCCCCGAAAAAAGTCCAACCTGACGATAAAAACTAAAAAAAGGAATCAATATGAGCGAAACAAAAACTCCGCAAACCGAAAAAAATTACACCGCCGAAGAATATTTGAAAAATGAGCGCGCCGCGGCGGTGCGCCACGAATTTGTCGGTGGCAAAGTATTATCCGTCGCCGATTCAAACCGCACGCGCTGCCTGCTTGCCACAAACGCCATTATCTCCATCGGCAGCCGCATACACGGGCAGAAAAACGAAATCTACGCGGGAAGTATGCGCGTGCAGATAAACGCAAATCGTTTTTCTTACCCCGACGTTGTCATCGTCAACACAAAACCGATTTTCGCCGACAGCAGTGCGGACATTCTGCAAAATCCGACAATCGTTCTTGAAATTTACTCGAAAAACACCAACTCTGTCGATAAAACCGAAAAACTCGAAAGCTATCTGGCAATGGACAGCATCCGCGAGTATGTGCTGATTAAAGAAGACGAAATGCGCGTCGAGCATTACGCCAAGCAAAACGCCAAACAATGGGTTTATCGAATTTACAACGAACGCGATGAAGTAGTCGCGCTCGATTCGATTAACTGTAAAGTTTCCGTAACCGAGATTTATTCGCAGATAAATTTCGAGGTCGCGGGCAAACCGGCGTCAGCTTGATTTCGGCAGAGAACTTTTTTGCAGTTTTTGCAGTTAAATTAAAAATAAAAAACCGTTCATAATCGAGCGGTTTTTTTATTTTACATCAAATTTATCGGGTCAATTTCAACATTGACGATTCTTAAATCGCAAAACTTTTCCTGCGCGTCCGCCAATGCGAAATCGATAATTTCACGCAGCTTTGTGCGATTGCGCGCCTTTATCAAAATCTGAAGACGATGTTCGCCTTTCAAACGCGCGAGCGGCGCGGGCGCGACGCCTAAAATGCGGCACAATTTTTCCGTGTCAGCGCGCTGCAGACAAGAGCGCAGAATTTCCGCGTTGTCGAAAGCGTAATTGTAATTCGGATGTTTTATCAAAACGGAAGCGAGCGCGACAAACGGCGGATAATTCAAATTTTTGCGAAAATTGATTTCTTCGGCGTAAAAGTTTTCGTAATTCTGCGTCTGCGCGTGGCGCAGCGCGTAGTGTTCGGGGTGATAAGTTTGAATGATGACGCGACCTTGCAAAGAACCACGTCCAGCGCGCCCCGCTACTTGCGTGAGAAGCTGAAAAGTTCGCTCGGCGGAACGAAAATCCGGCAAAGCCAAACCTGCGTCAACCGTTATCACGCCGACAAGAGTTACATTCGGAAAATCGTGTCCTTTGGCGAGCATCTGCGTTCCGACGAGCATATCGATTTCGCCGCGCGAAAACTGCATTAAAGTTTCTTCAAATGATTTTCGTCGTCCGGTCGTGTCGCGGTCGATGCGCGCGATGCGCAGATCTGAAAACTTCCTTTGCAGAATATCTTCGATTTGTTCCGTTCCTTCGCCGACGAAATAAAGATATTTGCCCGCGCATTTCGGACATTTGTGCGGCGCGCGTTCTCGGTGATTGCAGTAATGACAGACGAGTTTTCCCTCGCGTTTGTGAAAAGTCAAAGTGATGTCGCAGTTGTTGCAGCGAATCGCTTCGCCGCACGAGCGACACAGAACGAAGCTCGAAAAGCCGCGCCGATTAAGCAAAATTATTGACTGTTCGCCTCTGTCGTGCGTTTCTTGAATCGCTTCGACGAGCTGCGGCGAAAAAATCGTATTTTTGCCGCCTTCGGTTTTGAAAACCTCGCGCATATCGACAAGTTCGGCGCGCGCAAGCGGACGATTGCCGATGCGGTTCGGCAGTTGCAGATACGTGTATTTTCCGGTGTTTGAATTGTGAAAAGATTCGAGCGCAGGTGTTGCAGAACCGAGAACAACAACGGCGTTTGCGAAATTGGCTCGGACAATCGCCACATCGCGCCCGTTGTAAAACGGCGATTCGTGTTGCCGATACGAGCCGTCGTGTTTTTCTCGCGTACGACTTTGCCAGCCAAATCGACGACGGCGACTTTCACTTCGAGCGCGCTCACGGTTTTTTGACCTTTGTTGCGAATTTTCGCCGGAACGCTCATCATAATCGTTCCCATTCCGG
>MWVV01000715.1_pt1 | contig 12052 bp, 12 predicted proteins | sample 1047281 | NCBI WGS metagenome assembly MWVV01 (sample SAMN06349986, study PRJNA376086) | soil metagenome | isolation source: PT-2 sample Antarctic (ecotone) soil | place: Antarctica | collected 2015-01-13 | reverse complement strand
TCTGTGCGACCGCCAAACCAATTTTACCAATCAATTTCGGCAAGCCTTTGTCAACTTTGTTCCATGTTCTGCCGCCGTCAATCGAGCGAAACACGCCGCCTTGCTCCGAGCCGCTCGTAAAAGTCCAGGGCTTGCGCTCGAAACGCCACATTCCGGCGTAAAGAATATTCGGATTTTGCTCGTCAATCACTAAATCCGACGCGCCGTGAAACTGGTCAATATACAAAGTTTTTTGCCAAGTCTTGCCTCCGTCGGTAGTCATAAAAACGCCGCGCTCTTCGTTTGCACCCCAGGTGTGTCCGACCGCCGCGACATAAGCGATGTCCGGATTTTTCGGATTGATGACGATTTTTGAAATCGTGTTTGTATTTTCCAAACCGAGATGCTTCCAGTTTTTCCCGCCGTCGGTTGATTTATAAACGCCGTCGCCGAACGAAACCGAGTTGCGAACATTCGATTCGCCCGTGCCGACCCAAATTACGTCCGGGTTTCCCGGCTCGAGCGCAATGTCGCCGACCGAAATCGTATTTTGCCGGTCGAAAATCGGCGTCCAACTCGTTCCGCCGTTCGTCGTTTTGAAAATTCCGCCTGCACCGGTAGCAACATAAACAATGTTCGGGTCGCCCGGAACGCCTTCGATGTCTGCAACGCGCCCGCCCATATTCGCCGGACCGATGCTGCGCCACACGAGATTTCCCGTCACCGATGTTTCCGTCATTTTTTCGGCTGTTTTTTTATTATCATTTGTCGTTTGCGCCCGAAGCGGAACGACATTTAGATATAAGAAAAGGAGTGTCAGACACACAACGAATTGGACTTTTAGTCCTCGATTTTTCATTCGATTCTCCAAATTTAGGAATTTAAGATTTGATATATCAGTTAAGAACACAAAGTAATGCAATATGTCAATTAAATGTCTCTTGATGTCTGGTTAAATGGAAAGATCTGATTTTATCCATTTTTTCTTTATGGTTATTTATCTTCCGTGTCGGAATTTCCTTCATCTTCTTCTTCCGGCTTTTTGGCGAGAAAATAGAATTTGCCGGCATCTTCGGGCGTCAGCTTTGCTCCTAAGAGTTCGGCAGAATAAGCTAGAACGGGGTCGGTTTTTTTTAACAAGGCTTCTCCGTTGGGACCGACGGGGTAATCAGGAATCACGCCGACATTTTCCAATCTATTACCGTCGCTCATAATCATATCGGCAATCGTCAGGTTTAATGCAAAAGAAGAAAGTGTTTCATAACCGGGAACTCCGCGTGCATTTGTCATCTGAATAAAGTTACTTGTCATAACCGCTCCGGCGCTGACATCGCCCATAATTTTACCACGCTTTTCAAGTTGTATAACACGCGAAAATATCTCGGAAGCCGAAGCCGAATTGCTGTCTATCAAAACGATAAGTTCGCCTTTATAAACCTTTTCCTTTTGGGCTTTGGCAATGCGTTCTTCAGTTTTATCACGCGATATGAAAGTAGCGGTTTTCACATCACGGTCAAAGAAATGTCCAGTCAGATATTCTTCAGTTTTGATGTAGCCGCCGCCGTTGCCGCGCAAGTCCAAAATAAATTTTTTATGCGAACCGACCTCGGCAAACATCTTGTCAATATATCTTTTATCAACAACAAAAGTCTCGAGTCTGCAGGCAATTACCTCCGAATTTATTTCTCGGCACTTATACGGATTTTCCCGTTTCTCGTTGCGCCTTTTCTCCGCTTCTTTTCGTCTTTCTTCGATAGATTTAAAGGTAGACTTAATCTCGATTTCGCGCTCCTTGCGATCCGGCGTAAGCACGTAAAGCTTGATGCTTTCCTGCGGGTCGAGAGAATAAAAAGTATAGTTTATCTTCCAAAGGTTTTTTCTTGTAAGAGCGTATTGCCCGATTGCCGCTATTATATCTCCGGCTTTCAAGCCTTTTGCTTCGGCATCACTGCCTTTTTTAACGTCCGTAACGAAACAGTTATTGCCAATCATCTGCATCGAAAAACCATATTCAACTCGATATGCCCGGTTCGGCGGGTAAAATCGCGTGTGAGAATCATTAAACTCCAAAAGGACTTGTGCGATAATACGGAAAATTTGTTTATTGCTGTCCACATTTTTAATTCTTTCAGCGGCAATCTTAAATCTTTCGTCTATATTTATGCCGCGAAAATTTTTATCGAAATATCTTTGTTTGATAATATTCTTTATTTCATCCAGCATACTTAAACCGCGTGAACGATTGAGTTTCGCGCTTGCGGAACTTGCGACTTCATCAATTCTTACTTGAGCAAAACTCAATTGAATCGAAAACATAATGAATAGAGAAAATATAAAAACAAATTTTTTAGATAACATAAATAACCTCTGCTAAATTTTTGGCATTAGGTGCAGCAATCAAAAAAATAATAAAACAAATACGGTAAAATTTAAAGGTTTTTCAACAAAGAGAAGCGCGGGCTTTTTTTACAGCTTCGATGGCTTCTTCGACAGTTTCTGATAATGCCGTCAGATGTCCCATCTTACGCCCGACTCGGGCTTTTTGTTTGCCGTAAAGGTGAAGTTTGATGCTGGAAAATTGTAAAGAGTTTTCCCAATGCGGTTCGCCGTTTTGCCAAATATCACCGAGAAGATTTGCCATTGCCGCCGGTTTATAAAATTCAGTTGCGCCCAGATTGAAACCGCAAACCGCCCGCAACTGCTGTTCAAACTGTGAAGTTACGCAGGCATCAACCGTCAGATGTCCGGAGTTATGCGGACGCGGCGCGAGTTCGTTGACGAGCAATTTTCCATTGCCGCTTACGAAAAATTCGACGCACAATACGCCGACCGTCTCAAGTTTTTCAAGAATTTCACGCGCGATTTCGACGGCTTCTTTTTGTATTTTTTCGGAAATGAATGCCGGCGCGAAAGAAACGTCTAAAATATGATTAGCGTGCGCGTTTTCAATCACGCCGTAATTGGCGAAACGCCCGCCTAAATCACGTGCCGCGACGACGGAAACTTCTTTTTCAAACTCGACAAAGGCTTCTAAAACCCCTTCGTTTCCGTTCAAATTTGCAAAAGCCGTTTCGATGTCGCCCGTCGTTTTTATTTTCGTTTGACCTTTACCGTCGTAACCGAAACCCGCGGTTTTCAAAACTGCCGGCGCGCCGATTTCTTTAATTGATTTTTGCAATTCGTTTAAGGTTTTTACGTGGCGAAAAGGCGTAACCGGAAAACCGTTTTGTGCAAGAAAAGTTTTTTCTCTTAATCTGTTTTGCGTGATATGCAAAACCTCGCCGCGCGGTCTGACGGGCGCAAACTTTTCGGCTTCTTCAACGGTTGCAAACGGCACGTTTTCAAATTCAAACGTAATAACGTCAACATTTTTTGCAAAGTCCTTAACCGCGTCCAAATCTTCATACTCGGCGCAGATTTCAAAATCCGCCACTTGTCCGGTCGGTGTGTCGGATTCGGGCGAAAACGTATGAACGCGATAACCCATTCTTCGGGCGGAGATGGCAAACATTCGCCCCAATTGCCCGCTGCCGAGAATGCCGATTGTTGAATTTGGAAGAATCGGATTCATATTTTATTTTGCTAAGCCGAGTTTCAATAAAAACAATTTAATTCCCAACATACGCTCGAAAATAATTTTTGATTATAAAAGTAAAACGACGGCATAAAATAACGAATTACTTTATGCCGTCTGTCCGATAGGCAAATACAATTGCGTTTGCCATTCTAGGTTTGGCACCTGTAATCAAAATTATATTTTTTGACAAGCAAATACAAACAGAAATGCTTGAAATTTCGGGTTAATCCAATTTAGATTGTAAAACCGTTTCCGTTTGTTCCTGTCGAAACTTCCGCAATTTCTCGCGCAAATCTTTTCGCGTGTTCGACAAAATCGCAACGGCTAAAAGCGCGGCGTTCGTTGCGCCGGCGTTACCGATTGACAATGTTCCGACCGGAATTCCGGCGGGCATCTGAACAATTGAAAGCAGTGAATCCATTCCCGATAGCGCTTTGCTTTGAACGGGAACACCGAGAACCGGAACCAAGGTTTGCGACGCGCACATCCCGGGCAAGTGAGCCGCGCCGCCCGCCCCGGCGATGATAACTTCGATGCCGCGCGATTCGGCTGATTTTGCGAATTCAAATAATAAATCCGGCGTGCGGTGCGCAGATACGATTCGCGTTTCGAGCGAAACGCTGAATTTATTTAAAATTTCCGAAGCATTTCGCATCGTTTCCCAATCGGAACGACTTCCCATAATTATCGAAACGAGCGGATTTTCGTCATTTTTCATTGCTTACAAAATAGAAAAGATGCGCAGCGAAAGCAAATTCGGACGCGCATCTTTTAATTTCTCAACCGGGAACAAAGTTAAATATAAATGTGTTCTCGAACGTTAACTTTAACTTTTCGTCGGCAATTCATCAGTTTGTTACTTCGTTTAATTTATTGAAAGCCTTTCGCAAATCTTCGGGGTTTGCTTTGCTCATCGCTTCGCTGAAACCGAAAGTAAGTTCGGTTTTCCCCTGTTTTAGCTGTTCAAAAATGGCTTCGACAAAATCACTCACCGGCGGAGCCGCGTCGTGTATTCCTTTTCCGCCGAGGTCTGTGTTGAGCGCGGGCGGAATCATTTCTATTACCTCTATGTTTTTCGATTTCAACAACTGACGCGCGGAAAGCGTGAACGAATGAAAGAAGGCTTTGGTCGCCGAGTAAACCGGAACTTTCGTCAGCGGCACGAACGACAATAGCGTGATTTGCGCTACTTTGTTCAACTGTTCATATTTATCGTCTGTTTCCATTTCTTTTTATATTGCTCTCTTCAAATAGTTTAGCCGTCTTTCGTGAATATACGCCTCTTCGATTAGTTAATCAATAAAACGGGTTCAAAATAAAAAGGACGAAGCCGAAAATGAATTATCAGCGATTAAGGTAAAGGATGAAGATTGAAAAATCCAAGCGGCTAATTAAAGTTTATCAATCTCAATTTGTCTAAACCTCTCTCGAATTGCGAAAATAAAATCAATGAAATTAAACCTAAACGACACCTTTAACAAAGTGCTTCCCGCGGATTCGATTACGAAAAATTACGTTCGCCAAGTGCCGAACGCCTGTTTTTCTCGCGTTACGCCAAAGATTCCGGGCAATCCTTCGCTCGTGCATTATTCGCCGCAGATGCTCGAAGCGGTCGGGTTGACCGAAACGGATGCGAAGGGCGAAGAATTCCTGAAAGTTTTTTCAGGCGCGGCAATTTATCCCGAAACCGAGCCGTTTGCGATGTGTTACGGCGGGCATCAGTTCGGCAGTTGGGCGGGACAATTAGGCGATGGCAGAGCGATCAATTTGTTTGAGGTCAAACAAAACAATCAGCAATGGGCTTTGCAGTTAAAAGGCGCTGGCAAAACGCCGTATTCGCGCGGTGCGGACGGGCTTGCCGTGTTGCGTTCTTCGATTCGGGAATATTTGTGCAGCGAAGCGATGTTTCATTTGGGAGTTCCTACGACACGCGCGCTGTCTTTGGTTTTGACGGGCGATCAAGTCTTGCGCGATATGTTTTACAACGGCAATGCCGAATTTGAGAAAGGCGCGGTTCTCTGCCGCGTCGCCCCGAGTTTCGTTCGTTTCGGCAATTTTCAAATCTTGACGGTGCGGCAGGATTTGGAAAATTTGAAGAAACTCACCGATTACACGATTCAAAATTTTTACCCGCATTTGGGCGCGCCGAATAAGGAAACTTACGTCGAATTTTTCCGTGAAGTCACCGAAAAAACGCTCGATTTGATGATTCACTGGGAACGAGTCGGCTTTGTTCACGGCGTGATGAACACCGATAATATGTCCATTTTAGGTTTAACGATTGATTACGGTCCTTACGGCTGGCTCGAAGATTACGACCCGAACTGGACGCCGAACACGACCGACGCGGGACAAAAACGCTATCGCTACGGCAATCAATCCGCCGTCGGACTCTGGAACCTGCTCCAACTCGGCAACGCGCTTTACCCGCTCATCGAAGACGCCGCGCCGCTCGAAGAAATTCTGGACAAATACCAAACCGACTATTTGCCGAAACACATCCGAATGATGTCCGATAAATTGGGCTTGAAAAACGAAGCGGAAGTTGATTTCATCGTCGAACTCGAAAAACTGCTTTACCAAAGCGAAATGGATATGACTTTATTTTTCCGCCGCCTGAATCAGTTCGACGAAAACAATCCGAACGCATTTTGGACGAAACTCGAGGAATCGAGTTATTCAGCCGACCTCGAAAAATTCAAACCGCAATGGTCTGGTTTTCTGGCAAACTACGCCGCAATTATCATTGCCGAAACCGGCGACAAAACCGAAAGAACCGCAGCGATGAACTGCGTCAATCCGAAATATGTTTTGCGAAATTATATGGCGCAATTAGCGATTGACGCGGCGGACGAAGGCGATTATTCAATCGTTGACGAACTATTTAATCTGCTCCTCAAACCATACGACGAACAACCCGAATCTGAAAAATGGTTCGCAAGACGCCCCGATTGGGCAAAGGAAAAAGCCGGCTGCTCGATGCTTTCGTGCAGCTCGTAAAGCGTTGATTTTCAAAAAAAGGGACGAAGCCGAACTCCGTCCCTTTTTATTTTTCAGCCGCGAAAAGATCCGACGCGGCATTTTCAAACGTCAATCAATTCCAATGTTCTCTGGTCTTTCGTTCCGTTAAAATACTTGTCTAAAACTCTTTGAAAAACCGGATGCGCGTTTTCCAGCGACCCGAACAATGTCATACAGGATTTCAGTTTCACGTCATCAGGGCTGCCGAATATCTGATTCGCCGTTTTGCCCTCGATTTCCAGCAATGCTTCGGAAATTCTCACGAGCCTCGCGCCCAAAACCGGATGCGCCAGATAAAGTTCGGCTTCCGCGCTGGTTTTGACGGCGTAGAATCTGGAAGTTTCGCTCGAACCCAAACCCTTGATTTGCGGGAAAATATACCACATCCAATGACTTTGTTTTCTGCCGCGTTTAATTTCAGCCAAAGCACGCTCAAAATCATTTTCCTGCGCGTCTAAAAATCGTTTTAAGTCATTCATCTTTCAAGTCGTCGGCAAAGAGAACTTTGTATTTTATGCCTGTTATTTTGCCTACGATGTTCACTTTTAATTTTTAGCCACGAACAAACACAAAATTTCACGAAAATTTTTTGAATATTTCTAGGACTTCAAATTATCACTAGAGTTGGGTAAATCCTTAAATGTGCCGTCTAATAGTATTTGCCCAGCAGACTTATTTATATAATTTGAAAATGAACTTGTTTCAGTTGTCCTGTAGCTACGTATTACTTCTATCAACCTATTAATTAAAAATTGAAAATTGTTTTCTCTTTTAGAAGTTACATATAATGAATTTGTATCATCACCATACCAGTATCTAACTTGATTAAGTTGACGGTTCATAAATAGAACGAGACCATAATTTAGAATTGAAATTAAATTTACAGAATTATTTTTTGGATATTTTTTTAATTCTTCGGTAAATGTTTCAAGAAGTGTTTCTGGTTTTACATTTAGTTCGCCACAAAAAGCAAAACAAAAAATTTGATCTGTCCTTTTTTCATCTTGATTAAATTCTTCTTCTTTATAACAATCCCAAGCCCCCAACGTTCCATAATGTCTAAAACTTACTATTTCTTCACCGCTTAATTGACTCTTGGATGGTATAGCATATCTTCTCAATTGCTTTACTGAATTTACTTTAGCGAAAATATCTTCTAATTCCTTATTGTTTAATGTGCTTTTAATCTCTCCAACTGCTATTACGCCTTCACAAGGGAAATATGTTGTTTCAGGAGTATCATTGATTGAATAAATTGGGCAAATGTTCTTTTCATATACCACTATGTCCATTTGCTTACTTGTATTTCCATAACTGTCAATTATGCAACCTGTGCCAACACCAACCATTGGTGGCAATAAAGTTTCTAACTTATGTCTAGTTGTTTTTTCTCTTGCACCACCTACTAATCCAGGAGTTGTAGCTTGTCCTGCAAAAGCAAAATTTCTGATTAATTCTTCAGCTATATGTTGTAAATAAGAACTGGTGTTGAAGGTTTGTTCCATATCTATATCATCACTAATAGTTTCTACACTAACAATACAGTAAAAGAAAAAAAAGGATGAAGCCGAAACTTCATCCTTCATCATCCCTAATTCAAACTTCAAACTTACGCCGAATAACCTTTCGCGCCGTCGCTCGTTGTAGAGATTTTCGGTTTTCACAACGTCTAATCCGGCAATATATTCGTCGGTATCGTTTGTTTCTTTTTAATTTTTATACGAAATTCTTTAGAGCGTATAATCCTCTGAAATCTTATATGTCAATGGCATTTTAAATTCTGTAAACTTTATCGGCTTCAAATTTTTTAGACGAAAAGATTCTTTCTTTACATTCTTTTCGTCGTCAATATAATACGAAGTCTTGTGAAATTCGCCGGTGCTGAGATTAATATCATTTTCTGAATAATTTCCTCCGTGAATACCACTAATAGTTGCGCCGATTAAATAAAAATCACCTTTTTGGAAACGAAACTTGTATGTCGGGTAATCGTGAAATAAATCATAGTGAAGACTGAAAACCCCGTTTCTTATTTTCAAATCGGGAAACACTTCCGGTCGCATATCTTCATTATCACGAAACAAAAAGGTATTATGCTGTAATTTCAAATTGTATATGCCATTAGCAGTTTTGAAGAAAATAAGGAGAATTCTGGGTTTTGTTTCAACAGCAGGATAATAAGGTCTGTTCTCCGCAACAGGTTTTTTATACTCTAAAACTGCAACCAAATCATTGAGCTTATCGCCGTTTAAGTCGCCTTTTGTATAATTCAAAAGAGTCCAATCAGTTGGCGCAATTTCATTAACTGTTTTATACGATTTCCTAAACTCTGGATATGTGAAAGATTGTCCGAACAACGTGCCCGTAAAAAGCAAATACATAGCAACAAAAACAGTCTTCATAAAAATTTTCCTAAATCAAAACTCCAATTCATAATAGAAAATTTAAGTTTTAAAGTCACTAAAAAGGACGAAGCCGAATCTTCTTCCTTTCAATCCGATTGATTATAAATAATTAGAATTTTACGCGATTATCAAACTTACTTTTCTGCCGAGACCTTCTTCAAAGATTCGGTAAAGCGTCGAAAGTTGAATGTCGCATTTGCCGTTTTCGAGCCGCGAAATATAGCTTTTTTTCGTGCCGACTTTTTCCGCAAGCTGCTGCTGCGTCAGTTTGGCTTCGCGCCGTGCTTCTTTCAGTATTTCGCTGATGACGAAATACTGCGCTTTCAGTTCAAACTCGTCGCGCTTTTTCGTTCCGATTTTCCCGTATTGAACGTCTAAAATCTCGTCAAAATTTTTAGCGTTTCTGATAACTTCCTTTTTATTCATTTTATTTTTTCGCGGCGAAATATTCCGCTTTTAGCTGTTCCGCTAATTCGATTTCTTTCTTCGGCGTTTTCTGCGTTTTCTTCTGAAATGCGTTGAACAAAACGACCAGACTGCCTTTGTCGAAACAACAGAACATACGATAGATATTGCTCCCGACTTCGATTCTGATTTCAAACAAACCGTCCGTGCCTTCGATATGTTTCAGAAATTTTTCCGAAACCTTTTCCACCGTTCTGATAAGCCGAAAGACATAGCCGATTTTCTCTTTCACGTTATCATTGACCGACAGGTAAAATTCCTGAAAGTAATGCCCGTGAAATATGATTTGCCGCTCTTCTTTCACAAACTAAAAGATAACTTAAAAGTTATCAGCGCACAAGTCATTTTTAAAATAATAAAAAAGGACGAAGCCGAAACTCCATCCTTCAATTTTTCCGCTAATAAAAATCAATCAATCGCAATCATCACGTCGCTCGCTTTGACGAAGGCGTAAACCGTTTTGCCTTTGCTCAAACTCAAGCGTTCCGCCGAATCTTTCGTGATAATCTGGGGCGACTTCCACGCCGTTTGAAAGTTCGACGATGACCTGCGAATTAACCGCGCCGTCTTCGATTGATTTGATTTTTCCTTTTAATGAATTTCTCGCGCTAATTTGCATAATATCTCTATTTTGCCACGAACAAACACGAAATTACACGAAAATATGAGTCTGTCGCCTAATGAGTTGATTTGGCACAAATGTTTCATAGCATTACTTTAACCATCATTTTGCCAACAGTTTGTTGTTAGAGTTAATTTCGATGAAATAGAATGATTGATAAAATTGATGCAAATATTTTTTTATGTAAATTTACGATCTTTTAGAATTGCCGGTGACGAAATTATTTATATAGCAAATATTTTTTACGGGTTTTTTTGTAGTTTGTTAGTTCCGGCTCCCAACTTTTTCTGATTTCCTCTTCCGTTTTTCCGGCAATGATTTGCTCTTTAAAGTTTCTGGTGCCAGCTAGTTTGTCGATGTCGTTGATTTCTTTACTCAGGCTTTTGTTAAAGAAATTTTTCTTGTCAGGATAGGTATTGTAAAGTTCCATCATCCATTTGAGATTGAGTTTTTTTGATTGGCGCAATTTTTTAACGTCGTAATTTCTCAAATCCAAACCGTAACAAACTTCATTCATATGCAGAGGCGTTTCGCTCATGCCGGGAATGCTGACGGGCGTAAAGGAAAATGAATATATGCCTTTCAACAAAGGACTGCCGAATACGGCAAACGGCGATTGAGTGCCTCTGCCGTGATTGAGAACGGTTCCTTCAAACAAACAGGTCGAAGGGTAAAGCATGATGCTTTGCTGGGTATTTAAATTCGGCGAAGGTTTGACGGGCAAAACATACTCCATATCGTGGCGATAATTCCGCATCTTTACTATTTTGAGCGGGCAAACCGCTTTATTAGACATCCATCCTTCCCCATTTATCATTTGAGCAAATTCGGCAATCGTCATACCGTGTGCAATCGGAACCGGAAACTGTCCGATGCCCGATGCTAAACTCATGTCTAAAATGGGTCCGTCAATTAAATACCCGTTCGGGTTAGGTCGATCTAAAACGAGTAATTCCTTTTTAAATTCCGCGCACGATTCCATTACATCTCTCAAAACATTGATGTTGGTATAAAACCGAACTCCGACATCCTGAACGTCATAAATCATCACGTCAATATCAGCCATGTCTTCTCGAGTAGGTTTTCTTTTCGAGCCGTAAAGTGAAATTGTTTTTATTCCCGTCGCGGGGTCTTTCTCGTCCTCTACTTTCGTGCCTGCACTTGCGTTGCCTCGAAAACCGTGTTCAGGTCCGAATACTTTGACGACGTTTATACCTTTCGATAACAAAAAATCCACCAAATGCTTATCGCCGGTAATTGTCGTTTGATTAGCTAAAATCCCGACTCTCTTCCCTTTTAAATAAGGCAGATATTCATTAGGTTGCTCCGCTCCCGTAATAATTTTTTTAGTTTTAACGCGAGATTGGTCTGAAGCGACGAATTTGTCGAATGAATACCCTGAAACACAAAAAACAAGTAATGTTGAAACCAAATAAAGTAATTTCATATTTTTCTATAATTATTAATGATATTGAAAAAGGAGAGAGCCGAAACTTCGTCCTTTATCCATCAAATTTAGACCGAATAACCTTTCGCGCCGTCGAAGTTGTAGAGATTTTCGGTTTTGATAACGTCCAATCCGGCATCGCCCAATCTTTGCAGAAGCGAAATCAGTTGTTTTTTGTCAACCGTGTTTCCTTCGCCCGCGTCCGCGAGGAAGCGGCATCGCCAGTGGTCAACGGTGAAGGTGTCGGGCATTCCGTCCGGGTAAACTTTTACGCCGCGATTGGCGATGGTTTGCAGTTTTAAGCCGTCGCCGTTGACCGCTTCAACCAGCGCGCCGAGTTCGTTTGCCGTGCCGTAGAATGAGCCTTTCCACCAATCTAAAAAGATGTCCACGCCGACGAGTTCTTTCTTCTGCGGTTCGGGCGACGAGAAAATCGGTTTCGGGTCGGTTTCCGCGACGTTTGCCTTGTAAGTTACGGCTTTCAAAGTTTCGGGTTTTTGTCCGAGACGCGCGACGACGGCTTCGGCAAATTCTTT
>MWVV01000714.1_pt1 | contig 12054 bp, 8 predicted proteins | sample 1047281 | NCBI WGS metagenome assembly MWVV01 (sample SAMN06349986, study PRJNA376086) | soil metagenome | isolation source: PT-2 sample Antarctic (ecotone) soil | place: Antarctica | collected 2015-01-13 | reverse complement strand
CTCGTAAACAGCACTCCATTCCGGCAATCCGATTGACAACGGAATCCGGTTTCCGAATAGTGCTTTGTGTCGAAAAAATTTATCCCGCAGAGATCCCTGCCCCCTAGCGGAGAAGGATCGGTAAGCGCGGGCAGTGAGCAAAATATCGTCCTTCCGCATCGGGAAGAGGCGAGGACATCTGCACCAAACCTTACCGATCACCAAAGAATTATAGCTGGGCATGCTGGCAAAGACATGCTTTCGAGAGACGTCGAAGTAAAAGGCTCAATCAAGTTCCAAAAGGAACTCATGATCGACGGCAAAGTTGAAGGCGAAATCAATGCCGGCGGTGTTCTGACCATCGGCGAGAACGCTGAGATCCGGGCCGAGATCAAGACAAAGTCGATCATCGTTTTCGGCAAGGTGCAGGGTAACATCACAGTGGGCGAGCGCTGCGAATTGAACTCGCGCTCCACGCTCCAGGGTGACCTCAAGGCGGCTCGTCTGGTCATTGAGGAAGGCGCGACGTTTGTCGGGAAATCGGAAGTGACCAGTGGTGTGAGAACGGGAAGTAATTCCCGCCCTGAAATCGTAAGGAACGACGAACCCGCGGCTCCGCTGAAAGCTGCTTTTCGGCGCTCGCGCCTGGCCTTCCCTTCGCAATCAGTGGCTAAGTCCGGCCCTGCTAAGCTCGGCGTGGAGTGTCCACACTGTGGCTTCAAGCAGTCGGAGTATGCCGCCGCCAAGAGCACCATGTGCCGTCAATGCGGCGGCAGCTTTTCTCCCGCGGCGTCAAAGGGTCGCGAGATAAAGCTGCGCACCGCAGGCGAGACTCAGCCCGCGCCTGCCGCGAGCGACCACCCGCCCTCCATGCTAAAGAAGCTGGAGGGATTTTGGGGCGAGGAGGGAAGCTCAACCGTGCGATGCTTCGAATGCGGGGCGACTCAGGAAGTCATCGCTGCGGCCAGTTCGACCATTTGCCCAAAGTGCAGCGCACATGTTGATTTGCGCGACTATAAAATCACGACAAATTTCAGCCGCGCGATTCGCACCCATGGCGAAGTGCATGTGACGCCCAGAGGAGGTTTGAGCAGCAGTCAGATCGTGTGCCGCTCGGCCCTCATCGAGGGCAAGCTGCGCGGCGATCTGCACTGCTCCGGGACCTGCACGGTAAACTCCTCCGGGAAAGTCGCGGGTCGTGTCTCCGCCGCGCACGTGCTCGTGGAAGCGAAGTCGGAGGTGCAATTCTTCCGGCGGGTTCGCGCGAAGAGCGTGGAGATTCGGGGACATATGACAGGGGAAGTCATTGCCGAAAGCGCTGTCGTGATCCACCGGAATGGCTCGCTCAATGGGAACGTCACCGCAAAGTCGATTTCCGTTGAAAAAGGCGGGATGTTTTCGGGCCAACTGGTGATCGGCAGCAGCAGCCTCACGCAAGCCGAGCTCCTGCCCGCTAAGCCCCCAAGCACCACGCCGAACTTCGAAACGCCCGGTTTCGTCCAGCGACTTCTTCAGGAAGTGGTGAGTGAGTTCCACGGTCGCTTCGCAAAATCCTAGCGCCGCCTGGCCTACGACCTAAGCCTTCGGGCTTGATGCAAGAAAAGCTGCTTCCGCGCAGTCCGTACGACCGACTTGGCGGTTATGTGCATCTGCCTCGTTTGATTGACAAGGCCAAGCTGCATCGCAAGGGTCTGCTGGACGGTTACAACTACAAGACTGTCGGTTTCGATAAGCATCTGCTCGCTTTTCTTGAATTGGAGCCCGACAGCTTTGAGGAAGCGGCCAATCGTCTGGATGACGACAAGGAAATTTTGGCTTGGATCGAGCAGAATGGCGCCAAACACGCGCCCGAAGAAATCGAGGAATGGAATCGGGCGATGATCACACGCCACCCCGACACCGCGGTGAAGAAGGCGCGCTTCACCCATTTTCTAAAGGAAGCAGGCGGCGAAGGGCGCAAGGATATCCGAACTTCTTCGATCTGATCGAGTTCGACGAAGGCCGGATGGAGTGACGGAGCCCGCGCCCGCGAACCGGAAGACGCCGGCGCCTGGCAAAGTAGACGCGCTGTTTTTTTCTAGAGCTGCCCAAATGGATTTCCGCCTCGCCACGCGAGTTGTAGCCGGGGCGCTGACCCCGGCGCCGAAACGAAGGTTCGCGCTCTTAAGACTGCTAAAGTAGCCGCATCTGCGTCGCCGGGGTCGGCGCCCCCGGGCTACAACTTCGCGGCTGTCTGCTGAACAGCTCTAATGGCTGTTCGCTACGATTTGCCCGCGGGTTTCATCAACTCGAGCCTAGCGCTCACTTTCTGGATAACGTTCGCCTGCTCCTTCAGTGCGGCAGTAAGGTTCTTGATCGCCTTCGTTTGCTGCGCGTTAGTTTTTTCTTCCCGGGATAGCTGAGCTTTGAGTTGAGCAATTGTCGTCTGTTGGTCCTCCACTTTGCGGTGCTCTTTCAGAAACTCGTTAGGAGTATGGTGTCCACGGCGTCGTGACGCACCGTGTTGATCTTGCCCTCTATTCTCCCAGTCAGTCACGATGCCACCGCAACTGGATCGAGTCAGGCGCTACCGGGAGCGAACGTCCCGAACCAGCTTTCTGTTGAGTGCGATATTGTTGCGGGAGTGCCCGTGGGTGGCCAAGGTTATTCTACCCTGCTACTGGCCATCGGCGGTCACAGACCGCCGAAAATCCGAGGCCTACACCTTCCGGAACTGCTTGAACAGCTCGTTCGCCTCTTCCAGCGTTTCCTTGCTTCCGATATCGAACCAGGTGCCTTTGATCTGGTAAGTCTTCACTCGCTTCCGCTGGTAGAGCCACTGAATGAACCGCCCTGGTTGATCGGGGTTGTTTCCCGCCGCGATGTAGGTCGTGAAGAGGGGCACCGTTTCACGCGAGAAATAGTACAAGGCGATCCCGGTCAACGTGCTCTTCGGCTGCGCCGGCTTCTCTTCGAAGGAGGTGATAATGCCATCCGCGTCGGTCGTAATCGCACTGTACTTCTTGATCGCCTCCAAATTGCCGACGTCGAAGGTCGCGAGCGTCGCCTCTGAGCCCCGAGCGTGGACCGCGAACTCGGTCAGCGGTTCACTGAAAAGATTGTCACCCGCCACGATGATCAGATCATCCTGCGCAAGATTCTCGCGCAGGAGGACGAGATTAATGTCGCCGATCGCGCCGAGCTTGTCGGCGTCGTCCTTCGAACCGTCGTTAATAACCTTCAGGCTCAGCTTTTCCGAGCGCTGCTGATAGCTGTCCGCCCAATGCTGGAAATCCTGTGCGAACTTGCTGTTTGTTACCACGTAAACCGTTTGGATATCCGGAATGGGCGCGAGATTATTGAGCACCCATTCGATCATCGGTTTACCGGCGATCTCGAGCAGCGGTTTCGCCTTTGTGAGGGTGAGGGGATAAAGACGCGTGGCGTAGCCGGCAGCAAGGATAAGGACGTTCATACGATAGAAATTGTTGGAGTGACGAGGCTGAGACACTAGTCGTCGCGCGCGGGCCGGCCAGTCGGTTTTTCGCGTCGCGCGACTTATCCGAGCGCCGCTTTCTGCAACCTTTTCTGCAGTAGGGCGATGCGCGTGTTGTCGGTGATTTTTGTGCGCGTGCTGCCATCCACGACATAGAAAGTATCCACAGCCGCTCCCTTTTCCGTGCTGATGCGTGAGAGCGCGATCGAAACGCCTTCGTCGCCTAAGGCGGTCAACAGGTCGTAAAGTAGTCCGAGCCGGTCAGGCGTTTGGATTTGAACGAGCGTATAGTTCGGATGCGCGCGATTGTCGCACGCGATCGTCGTCGGGAACTCCAGGTCGTCCGTGGTCTTCCGCAACGAGATTTTTCGCCGCGCGTTTTCGAGGAGGGGCTGAAAGTCGAACTGCGGCTCGGAGAGAGCCTTACGCAGGGTGCTCTCGACGAAGGCAAAATCGTTCTCCTCCGTGACCGCACGTCCGCGCGGATCGCAAACGCGAAAGACGTCCAGAACCACGTTGTCGCCGCGCGTGTAGATGTCGGCGCTGAGGATATTCAGCGGAACAATCGAGAGCGACCCGGCGATTTTTGCGAGGAGTTGCTGGCTATCCCATGTGCAAAGCGAAACCGTGCTATGTCCATGCCTGGGGAACGCTTCCCAGTTCAAAACAGAGGTGAGCACCGGCCCGCTTTCGCTGAAGAGCTCCTGCAAGAACTGGCGAAACAATCGCAGGTGTGATGTGATTTCCTCCACCCCAAACGCGCGGAAGTAATTGTCCGGCATGTACTCGAAATGCGCCTCCACCTCGTCCGCGAAGTCTGGGGACAAACGTGCGGCAACTGCGCCTTGCAAGAACTCGCGTTCAATCTTCCGCGCCTGGAAGAATGCGGCCTGATCGGAAAGATATTGAGACGTCGCATGGTAGAGATGCCAGACAAGCGACTCCTTCCAGTCCGACCATGCATCCGCGCTCGTGCCTTGCCCATCCGCGAGCGTGAGCAACATGAGCGCGTCGAGGTTGCGCTGATTGCGAACGAGCCCGGCAAACTCCACCGCCGTTTCCGGATCATCCAGGTTCCGTTGCTGCGCGATGTTCGAGAGCGTGAGGTGATGATCAACCAGGAGAATGAGCGACTTTCGCTGCTCGGAGGTTAGCTGGAGACGAGCCGCCGCGCGTTGCGCAAAGAGCGCGCTCGCTTCCGAGTGCGGCCGCGCACCAACGCCTTTGCCCGTATCGTGCAGCAACAAGGCGAGATAAAGAACGAGCGGATCATCGATTCGCTCGAACAGCTCGCAATACGGCAGCAATTTCATATCCTGGGTTGTCATGAGCGCGTCCAGCTTCTCAATGCAGACGAGCGTGTGCTCATCCGCGGTGTAACGATGGAAAAATTCGTGCTGCACGAGGCAGGTTAGAGGGCCGAACTCCGGGATGTAGCGCCCGAGGAAGTCCACGCGGTGCATCATGCGGAGCGCCGCGCCGGCCCGACCTTTGCGCGAGAGGATGCGTTTAAAAATCACGCGCGGAGTGGTCGCATAACGAAACGTGTTCGTCACCAGCGCGGGCGTGCGTGAGAGCGCATCCTCCAGCTCCGGGCTTAAATTCAGTTCGTGTAATTGCGCCTCTTCAAAGACTTGCATCGCAGCAAGTGGGTCCCGATGGAGGAGGTCGCCCTCTTTCAGGTAAAGCTGACCGTGGCGGCTAACGAGTGATCCGAATTCCTCCACATCGGATGCAGTCTGTCTGGTAAATGGGAAAAGCGCCCCCCTCCCATTGGCAGAGGCCGTCGCGGCGAACTGTTCCGTGATTCGCTCGGTCACGCGGAAAATGTTCCGCATGTGCTCGTAGCAATCTTTCATGAGCGCCTCGCTCAAGGTCGGGCCGCGCTTGCGCGGGTAACGCAAACGTTGGGCGATCTGTTCCTGGATATTCATGTGCAGCACATCGGTTGCGCGGCCACTCGCGTAGTGCAGCTCGGTGCGAACGCGCAGCAGAAAATCATAGGCAGTCTCGATCCGGCGCTGATCGGCTTCGCTGAGCCAGTCTTTGCCGACCAAGTGCGTTGTCGTCAGGGCACCCTCGCGGAAAAAAGTGATCCAGAGCAGGTTCTGGTAGTCGCGCAGACCGCCGCACCCGCTTTTTACATGCGGCTCCTGCATGTAGACGCTGTTTCCGAACTTCGCGTGACGCGCCGCCTGATCGCGCAGGCGCGACTCCACGTATTCGCGTTCGTGACCATCCACGCATTCCTGCCGGAACTGCTCGCGAAAAAGCCACTCGATCTCGCGATCACCCGCCAGGAAACGAGACTCGAGCATCGCAGTCTTGGTGTGCATGTCGCTATTCGCTACTTCCAACGCTTCAGAGACGGAGCGGGTCGAGTGGCCAACCTTGAAACCGATATCCCAGAGCAGATACAGGATCTGCTCTACGACCTGTTCGGCGTAGGGCGAGACGTTATTCGCCTCTTCCGTGTGCAGGAACATCACGTCCACATCGCTGCACGGATTCAGCTCGCCACGGCCGTAACCGCCGAGCGCAACGACCGTCAGCGGGGTCGGTCTTGTTCCCTCGCGTTGCGCGAAACTGGTGGCGGCTCCGAAGAGATGCTGAAGCAGCACGTCCACCAGATCGCGCCTTCGTCCGCAGATATCGCGGCCGCCACCGCCCGCCTGGTGCTTCAAGCGTAAACGGTGTTCCTCGATGCGGAGGAACTTTCGATAGAGCGGGAGACCTTCGGTCAGGCGCGCGCCGCCCGCGGGCGCCAGCTGGCGTGCCGCGTGCGCCAGGACTTTTTCGAGGTGACTCGACACCCTACAGCTCGATCGCGTAGCGCTTCATCTTGTTGTAAAGCGTCGGCCGCTGAATCCCGAGAACTTGCGCGGCCTTCTTTTTGTTGCCATGGCACTGCGCAAGCGCCTGCAGGATCGCGTTCCGCTCTAGATCGTCGAGACTTTGCGCGCCCATGTTCTTGTGGTGCGCGCCGCCATTTTGCAAGGCCGCGGGTAATTGCACTTCCGCCGGCAGCTCTTTCACGGTGATCAGTTCGTTGCGCGCGAGAACGACGGCGTATTCCATGGCGTTTTGCAGCTCGCGCACATTTCCGCGCCAGCTGTAATCGAGCAGCTTCTGAAAAGCTGCCGGTGCCATCTGCGGTTCCGGTTTGCCGAGCTGCTGCGCGAACCGTTTCAGGAAAGAGGCAACAAGCGGTGGGATGTCTTCTCTTCGTTCGCGCAAAGGAGGAATCTCGATTTGGAAGGTGTTCAACCGGTAATAGAGATCCGCGCGCAAACGATTCTCTGCCAGCGCCTGCGAGATGGGCCGGTTCGTCGCCGCAACTACCCGGAAATCGGCCTTCAGTGTCTTCGTGCTGCCGAGCGCGCGATATTCCCGCTCCTGTAAAACGCGGAGGAAGCGCGTCTGCAATTCCGGCGGCATCTCTGAAATCTCGTCCAGAAAAAGCGTACTGCCCCTCGCCTCGGCGATCATGCCGGGAAAGTCGTTCATCGCGCCCGTGAAGGCGCCCTTCACGTAGCCGAATAACTCCGACTCAATCATCGACTGCGGAAACGCGGCGCAATTTAACTTTACCATCGGCTTGGCGGCGCGCCGGCTCCGGGAGTGAATCACGTTGGCGATGACTTCCTTCCCGACTCCACTTTCGCCCGTGATCAGGACGTTGGCTTCCGAGGGCGCCATGGCCTTAATGAGCTCGTGGATCTCCTGCATCCCCTTGCTCTTGAAAACAGGGGCGAGTTGCGTCTCGGCGATTTCCAGCCGCTTCTCGAGTTGCTGTGTTTTTTGTCGCAGTTGCTCGGTCTCGCGCAGCAGCGACTGCTTCTCGAGAGCCTTGTCGATCAGGCTGAGCAACTCTTCCGCCGCATAGGGTTTGCTGATGAAGTGATAGGCGCCGCGTTTCATCGACTCGATCGCGTTGTTCAGCGAATCGTGCGCGGTCAGAATGATCACCTGTGTGTCCGGCTTCTCCTGCTTGATCTGCTCGAGCATCTCCAGCCCCTGCGCGTCCGGGAGCTGTAAATCGAGCAGCACGACGGCGGGCGAATTATTCTTCAAGATCTTCAATCCGTAAGCCGCAGTCGCTGCCGTCTCTGGTTGGTAACCATGGCGGCCGAGCAGTGCTTCGAGCGTGAGCAGAATGGGCCGCTCGTCGTCAATAATCAGGATTCGCCTGTTGTCCGCGCTCATCTCAGGTTCGGTGTGAGGGAGCAGAATCGCGCTCGAAAATCCTGTGCTGATCCACCGGCACCATTGCGCTACGCATGCGCCGCCACCGGCAGAACGACCGTGAGAACGAGAGAAGATGCCGCAGGATCATGACGAACGCTGAAGCTTCCGTGGTGCGCCTCGATGATAGCGCGCGTGCGATAGAGTCCAAGGCCATAATGCCCGTGGGCGACTTGTTTGAATGGTTCCCGGCCCCAGTCCTCGGTGGAACCGGCGAAGTCCTTCTTCGGTTCTTGCATCGTGAAGGTGAAATTCCCGTCCGCGACCGTAGCGGTGGCCACGATCTCACCCGGGTTCCGTAGGTGCGCGAAAGCATTGGCGAACAATTCGAGAAGCGCCTGCTGCAGGTTCTGCGGGTCGATCAGCAAAGAGACATCACCGACATTCACCGACCACGCGATGGACGCACTTTGTTCAGGAAATTGCGCCGCGATTTTGCTCTGCAAATCTTCGACGAAATCCGCCGCCTTGTAAGGCATCTCCGTCAATTTGATTGTCGCAAGCAACGAGGTCAGCCGCTGCAAGCTGCTTCCCATCGTGGAAAGCATCGCGCGGAGTCGCTGCACTTCGCCCTTTACCTCCGCGTCTTCCGCGACTTCGTTCAGGAACGCGGATTGCAGCTCCACCGCGTTGAGGTTGTTGCGGAGATCGTGGCTGAGCTGGCCAACGAAGCGCACCACATCCGACATTGGCACTCGCACCCCGGCGCTGGTTTTCCCTTCGGTTGATTCAGACATGGTGGATCGCCGGGCCAAACACTATGCCACCGATGCAGCCTCTGGCGATTGGCGGAAGAATTTATCCGTCGCGGGAGAGCTACCGCTCGTCTGCCCGACCGAGCTGTCGTTCGCGGCGAGATGACGCAGCACATGGTAGACGGCTTCCGGCTCGCCCTGCACTGCCCCCGCTAATTGTTCGGCCGTCATGCCAGGAGCGCCCGGGAGATTTCGGACCACGCGATGCTGCAAATTCAAGACTTCCGTTGCCGCCTTCTTCCCAGCCTCCACGCCAGGTTGATGGTAGGCGTTGATGTTCACCAGCGATCCGTAGAAACCAACGGCGCGTTCATAGAGCGCGATCAAGGCCCCGACAGTGAATGCGTTCACCTCTGGAATGCTGATCGTGATAGACTCGCGGTCGCTCTGGTACAGTGCCGTGCGTGTCCCGCGCAAAAACCCCTCGAGATAATCGCCACTCGTGACGCCCTTCTCGACTTCGAAGCGCGCGGTTCTCCGATCCTGCCGAACCTCGATGAAGGTGGCGAAGAAGTTTGCGACGCCGTCACGCAGTTGCTGCACATAAGCATGCTGATCGGTCGAGCCCTTGTTTCCGTAGACGGCGATCCCTTGATGCACCACTTTCCCATCCAAGTCGCGCCCTTTACCTAACGACTCCATGACGAGCTGCTGCAAATAGCGGCTGAACAACATCAGCCGATCTTTGTAAGGCAGGATCACCATGTCCTTTTCGCCGCGTCCGTTCCCCGCGTAGTGCCACATCAATGCCAGCAGCATTGCCGCGTTGCTCTTCATTTCCGGCACGCGCGTGTGACGATCCATCGCCGCCGCTCCCGCGAGAAAGCTGTCGATATCGATGCCTTGCAACGCTGCGGACAACAGTCCCACCGCGCTCATGACAGAGGTGCGGCCGCCAATCCAATCGAACATTGGAAAGCGCGCGAGCCAGCCGTGCTCGGTCGCATAACGATCCAGCTCACTTCCGTCGCCGGTGACGGCGACCGCGTGTTGGCCGAACTCGAGGCCACGCTGCTTATAACGCGCCGCTGTCTCGAGCATTCCGTTGCGCGTTTCTTTCGTTCCCCCGGACTTTGAGATCACCACAACCAGAGTCGTCGCCCAGGCATCGCCGAGCTGCGCAAACACACGATCGAAGCCGTCGGGATCGGTGTTGTCGAGGAAGAAGATTTTGAGCGGATCATCCGCTCCACCCAACGCATCGGCCACAAACTGCGGCCCCAGCGCCGATCCGCCAATACCAATGGAGAGCAACTGCCGGAAAGGTTTACCGGTCGCGCTCGCAATTTTCCCACTGTGCACATCGGCCGCGAACTGCTTAATCTGCTTGTTGGTTTCCGTGATCTCGGTGCGCAACTGCTCGTTAGGCGTAAGCTCCGGCGCGCGCAGCCAGTAGTGACCTACCATCCGCTTCTCATCCGGATTCGCGATCGCTCCCGCTTCGAGTTCGCGCATCGCCGCGAAAGCAGCCTGCGCCCGCGCTTCCATTCCCTTGAAGAAGTTATCCGCGAACCGCATCCGACTTACGTCGATCGTGAATCCAAGATCGTCGTAAGACAGGAGATACTCTTGGAAGCGCCGCCAAAGATCCGAGCCCATGATGTCAGCTAATCAGCAAACGCGTCTGGCGCAATTGGGGGACGACCGCCGTGTCGTCCGGCTGGTTTGCGCACCAGAGATGGACGGGCAGCGCCCGTCCCTCCAAAGGATGGCGAACCCGCGAATCACCAGCGGAGCTCGTGCATCTCTCCAGCGAAGGGCAATCCTCAGCTCGCCCGACTAGCCCGGCACGTACGCGATCCTGCAGCACATACTCCCACTTCTCCGAGTAGCTCTGCCTGCGCATTAATCACGCTGCCAGAGTGGTGCGTCTCTTTGCTTCGGCCAATGACGCGCGACATGCGATTTCCAGTACCTCACGCACGACAACACGGGCTGCGTTAAAACACGATCAGAGGCGCGTTGAACCGTTCGTGGCCCCGCCTGATAGATCGGGTGCCTGTGCCAGCTATTCATACGGGGACGACCGCCGTGTCGTCCTTCGTCGTTGGCCATCTCAATACAGGATCGGACAGCGCCCGTCCCTCAGCGGACGCGCTCACATGTGATCGATAATATTCTGGCCGAATTCGGAGCACTTGATCTCGGTCGCGCCTTCCATCAAACGCGCGAAGTCGTAGGTCACACGCTTGCTCGCGATCGCGCCATTCAATCCGCGGATAATGAGATCGGCCGCTTCCGTCCAGCCCATGTAGCGGAACATCATTTCGCCGGAGAGAACCACGGAGCCCGGGTTCACCTTATCTTGGTTCGCATACTTCGGTGCGGTGCCGTGCGTCGCTTCAAAGACGGCGTGGCCGGTGATGTAGTTGATGTTACCGCCGGGCGCGATGCCGATGCCGCCCACTTGCGCGGCGAGCGCGTCACTGAGGTAGTCCCCGTTCAAATTCAACGTCGCGATGACGTCGAACTCTTCCGGTCGGGTCAGCACCTGCTGCAATGTGATGTCGGCGATGGCGTCTTTGATCACAATACCGGCGCCGGGTTTGCCCATCGGAATCCGGCACCACGGCCCGCCATCAATTTCTTCCGCGCCGAAGTAGCTCTTCGAGATCTCGTATCCCCAGTCGCGAAACGCACCTTCGGTGTACTTCATGATGTTGCCCTTGTGCACGATCGTGACGCTCTTCCGCTGGTTCTTAATTGCATAAGCGATCGCGCTGTGGATCAAACGCACGCTGCCCGCACGGCTGACCGGCTTGAGGCCGATGCCGACCATGACATCGTCGCCTTCGGGCGCGCCGACTTTCTTCCAGAAATCCGCCGCCGCTTCCTTCGTGCCGAACCGAATTTTCTCAAACGCTTTCGGAAACTCCTTTTGCAGAAATCCGAGAATCTTCGCGGACTCAGGGCTGCCGGCCGCGTAGTCGATGCCCGCGTAGATATCCTCCGTGTTCTCGCGGAAGATGATCATGTCCACTTTTTCCGGATGTTTCACGGGTGAAGGGACACCGTTGAAGTACTGCACCGGCCGCAAACAAACGAACAAATCGAGCATTTGTCGGAGCGCGACATTCAGCGACCGGATGCCGCCGCCTACGGGAGTCGTCAGCGGTCCCTTGATCCCGACAAGGTAATCGCGAAACGCTTCGACCGTGTCGTTAGGCAGCCACTCGTCAAACTTGTCCTTCGCAGCTTGTCCCGCGAAGACTTCGAACCACGAGATCCTCTTCTGGCTGCGATAAGCTCTCTCGATTGCCGCATCAAAGACGCGCTCACTCGCCGCCCAGATGTCCGGCCCCGTGCCGTCGCCGCGGATGAACGGAATCACCGGCCGATCCGGCACAGTCAGTTTGCCCTGAGCGATGGAAATCTTGTCGCCGGCCGGAGGGGTAATGTCTTTGTAAGGCATCGGGCGGTGAATCTAGCGGCGTGAGAGGCACCCGCAATCAAATGGAGGCGTTGAGCGCAGCCGGCAGCGCAGCTGGTGTCCAAACCGAAGAATTTTCTCAAACGCTTTCGGAAACTCCTTTTGCAGAAATCCGAGAATCTTCGCGGACTCAGGGCTGCCGGCCGCGTAGTCGATGCCCGCGTAGATAT
>MWVV01000713.1_pt1 | contig 12061 bp, 10 predicted proteins | sample 1047281 | NCBI WGS metagenome assembly MWVV01 (sample SAMN06349986, study PRJNA376086) | soil metagenome | isolation source: PT-2 sample Antarctic (ecotone) soil | place: Antarctica | collected 2015-01-13 | reverse complement strand
ATAGCTTATAACCTTGCCCCACTAATAAAAAAGGTGAAGGCGCACCTTCACCAACCGGGGGATTACACATGTTGCAAATTATTGTTACTAAGAACGAGTATTTATATAAATGTACTCTCCAGGTAACCTTTTTGCAAGCTTTTCGCTTATAACTTTTGCACATCCCCTGCACTAAATGTGCATCTTTTCTTTCTTCTCCAATAACTCTTCTACAGTTTCAACATACATTTCATCGGGTACACAACAATCTACGGGACAAACGGATGCACATTGAGGTTCTTCATGAAAACCTTGACATTCGGTGCATTTATTTGGAGTAATGTAATAAATGTCTACTGCTATTGGCGACAACCGCTGGTCGGCGGTTACAACAGTTCCATCCAGTAAAGTATAGGTACCTTTCACGGTAGTTCCATCGCTTATAGCCCACTCAACGCCTCCTTCATAAATAGCATTATTAGGGCATTCAGGTTCGCAGGCGCCACAGTTTATACATTCATCTGTTATCTTAATAGCCATATTTGTATCAGTTTATATAGTTTTATTCGATGTAATTTCGCAAGCAAAAATAAGGTTTGGAAAATGACTTTACAAGAACGAATTAATGTATTGGTTTCGCTGGGAGATTATATGCAAAATAATGGCCACGAATGGCAATCGGTGAAGGAACAGGCCAACAGTGCAAACCCCTGGTTTGTACCTGAATTTATTGAAATGGCTTCAGAGAATATCTACAATCAATTCTTACAACCGCAGAAATTAGATGATTGGATCAAACACTCTAATCTGCCCGAAGAAAATGAAAACGCTGTAACAGTTGGATTGGTGATGGCAGGTAACATTCCTATGGTCGGCTTTCATGACATGCTTTGTATTTTTATTACTGGTCATTATCAGAGAATTAAATTATCGTCAAAAGACAATATTCTTATAAAGCATATAGTTTTAAAAATGTTGGAATTTGAGCCACAGGTACAGCGTTATATTTCTATTAATGAAAACCTGAAAGGCTGTGATGCATACATTGCAACAGGCAGCAATAATTCAAGCCGTTATTTTGATTATTATTTTGGGAAGTATCCAAACATTATACGTCGCAACCGTACCAGCGTTGCTGTTTTAGATGGAACAGAAACTAAAGAAGACCTTGAGAAATTAGCTGATGATATTCAGAGCTATTTCGGCTTAGGTTGCAGAAATGTAACTAAGATATATGTACCTGAAGATTATAACTTTGAAGCCTTGCTGCAGGCCTTGAAAAAATATGAGCATTATGCTGATTTTCATAAATACAAAAACAACTACGATTACCAGTTAGCTTTATTGATGATGGGTAATAAGTTCTACATGGCTAATGAAACTATTATTCTATCAAAAAACACATCGCTGTTTACTGCTGTAAGCCAGGTTAATTATGAGTATTATAACAACGCGGATGAACTTAAATCGTTGAAGAACAATAAAGATATACAATGTATTATTGGCCACCAGGCAACTCCTTTCGGGCAAGCTCAAAAACCAACACTTACTGATTATGCTGACGGGATAGATACGATGAAATTTTTATTGTCAATCTGAAGAGGAAGTTTATATAACCCATTAGAAAAGCATGACATTTATGCAATAAGTAGTATAACGAAATGACATTTGTGTTTTCGTAAATTGTACCAACTGACTTTTTATCTTATCTACGACAACCTTCGTCAAATTATTTGTTAAATGGAAGGTTATAACTATTTATCCTTAAATTCATTTGTTTATTTGCTTCTAACAGGCATATATTTTGACTACTTAAATTAATAAAACGAATAAAACAAAAATTGACAATGAAACTCAAAAACATTCTACTGGTAGTATTTATAAGTTCTGCCACTGCCCTTTTAAGTGTTTGGGGGTATAATAAATGGGAGTCTAATCAAACCGCAGGCATGCAACAGCCGGGGAAATTACCTATTAACTATACAGGTTTTTTTGACGGCGAGAGAGCAGCTGGTGCGGTAGATTTTACTGCCGCTTCTACAACGGCAACCCCAGCTATTGTACATATTAAAACAAGAACAAAGGCACGCCAGGCAACTAATAATTTGCCACGCGGCCGCAATCCATTTTCCGATCTTTTCGGAGATGGTTTTGGTGACTTATTCGGAAGCCCGCAATCAGGAACTATCCCTGAACAACGTGCAAGTGGTAGTGGTGTTTTCATTAGTAACGATGGTTATATTGTAACCAACAATCATGTAATAGACGGAGCCGATGAAATAAATATTACCCTTACAAACAGGCGTTCATATAAAGCTACTTTAGTTGGTGCCGACCCAAGTACCGACATTGCAGTGCTAAAAGTTGACGGTAAAAGCTTTCCATATCTTGTTTATGGTAACAGCGATGATGTGAAGTTGGGCCAATGGGTGCTTGCAGTAGGTTATCCGCTTACATTAGATGTTACTGTTACTGCAGGTATCATTAGTGCCAAAGCAAGATCTATTGGCATAAATCGCAGGCAGAGCGAAAGCCCTATTGAAAGCTTTCTACAAACTGATGCTGCTGTTAACCCCGGTAATAGCGGTGGGGCGCTTATTAATACTGATGGCCAATTAATCGGTATCAACTCTGCTATCGCTTCTCCCACAGGAAGCTATGCCGGTTACTCTTACGCAATTCCTGTAAATATTGTAAAGAAAGCAGTTAATGACCTCATCAAATTTGGTACTGTACAAAGAGCTTATTTAGGCATAAGTTACGCTGATAATTACACTGAAGAACAGAAAAAAGAATTAGGGGTAAAAGATGGTGACGGAGTGTTTGTAAGTGATGTACTGGCAGGTGGCGCGGCTGCTATCGCAGGAATTAAAAAAGGAGATTTTGTTACAAAAATAAATGGAGTAACAATAAATTCAGGTCCTGAAATGGTTGGAGTGATAAGCAGCTATAAACCAGGTGATAAAGTTGCCGTTACTTATGTGAGAGATGGTAAAGAAAATTCTGCTACCCTAACCCTTAAAAACAGGGCTGGTAATTTGAATGTTGTGAAAAATGCAACGCTTGTCGAAAAATTAGGTGGTCAAATAGAAACCCTTGATAAAAAGACAGCGACACAATACGATCTTCCGGGTGGAGTAATAGTTAAGAAACTTGGAAGTGATGGTCTTTTGAGCCGCACAAAAATGCAGGAAGGATTTGTTATTACAAGTGTAAATGGCACTGTCATTAAAAATGTTGATGACTTGAAAACGGCTTTGGATAGAAACATAGGGAATACAGTAAAACTGGAAGGAATATATCCGGGTTATGAAGGGAGCTATGGTTATCCTTTAAACCTTGGCAAGGATTAATAAGTTAGAAAGTTTAATTGAGAAAGAGGCTGTCTTAAAAGGCAGCCTCTTTCTTTTTTAGCGGTTTTTATCTATCGAAAAACTTGCAACATCTCAATTTAAATTACACCGCTGTTTTTATCGACACTAATTTTGCATCATGCGCCTCTACATAAAAAATATGGTATGCAATCGCTGCGTAATGGTGGTGAAGCAGGAGTTAGAAAAGCTGGATATTAATAGTAGTAATATCACTTTGGGTGAGGTTGAAACCGATCATATATTATCTCAAGACCAACTCAAAAAGTTTGGCGATAACCTGGCAGTACTTGGTTTTGAACTATTAGATAATAGCAAACAACAGTTGATTGAAAAGATCAAAAACCTCATAATTAAACAGGTACACTACGGCGAAGAAGACATCCACCGCAACTACTCTGACATACTTTCTAAAACACTTCATAAAGATTACTCGTACCTAAGCAGCCTGTTTTCTGAAGTAGAGGGAATTACGATAGAAAAATATATTATTAATCAGAAAATTGAAAAGGTAAAAGAACTGATAATCTATAACGAATTAAGCTTAAGCGAAATAGCTTTTAAATTAGGTTATAGCAGCGTTGCCCATTTATCTAATCAATTTAAAAAGGTAACAGGACTTACCTCCAGCCACTTTAGACAGGTAGGCAGAAACAAACGCAAACCTTTGGACAAAATTTAATTTCGGTAAAGTTGAGCCACCTTTGTATAAAACAATTATCATGAAAACAATAAATCTCTTTGTAGTTTTTTCCTTCCTTTTTTTAATAACACTGGCGTGGAAAAAAGACAACGACACATTGGTTGCGGAAGGTCAGATGCCTAACATTGCCAAAGATAAATACAACAATGTTCATTTGGTTTATGGCAGGGGCGATAGTATCATGTATGTATCCTCTAAAGATGGAAAGTCTTTTACATCACCTTCATTAATTGCTGTATTACCCAATTTGTTTTCTTCTGCCATGCGAGGCCCGCAGATAGCTTCAACAAATAATGGCATAGCTGTAACTGCCTGCACTAAGCAGGGGAACATTTTTTCTTACCAAAAAGATCAGTCAGGCAAATGGTCCAAAGCAAAAAAAGTAAATGATGCAGATGAATCAGCTAAAGAAGCCTTAATGTCGTTGAGTGCAGACGGCCAAAATGTATTTGCAGTTTGGCTCGGTGTTAAAAGTCCTAAAGGCCAGAATGTTTATGGGGCTAAATCCGTTGATGGCGGAAAGACCTGGAACAGAAATACCATTGTTTATTCATCGCCTGATGGTACCGTATGTGAATGCTGCAAGCCATCGGTAGCTATGAAGGGAAAAAATGTATTTGTTATGTTTCGTAACTGGATAGATGGGAATCGGGATTTGTATTTAATTGAATCCTCTGATGGAGGAAGTTCCTTTAAACAGGCGCACAAATTAGGTTTAGGAAGCTGGAAATTAAATGGTTGTCCGATGGATGGTGGAGGACTGTCGCTTGATAAAAATGGTATTCCGGAAACTGTATGGCGAAGAGAAGGAAAGATTTACGCCTCTACTGCGGGTATGCCGGAAAAAGAAATAGGTGAAGGCAGAAGCTGTACGATTGAAACAGTAAATGGAAAAAACGTTTATGCCTGGACGGAAAAAGGCGATGTAATTGTGATGAAGCCTCGTGGCGTGAAAAAAAATCTTGGTAAGGGAAGTCTGCCTTTAGTAAAAGCCCTTAATAACGAACATATAATTTGTATTTGGGAAAATGAAAAGCAAATACATGCGTCCGTCATCGAATTATAGCTAATCCCAAAATCTTATAAATCTTATCAATAATTGTGTAACAGCAACCTTTGCTGACGGGATTAGCTTTGTGTTATTAATATTAAGGTTTGGGCTTGCTTATAAAAAATGTTTACAAACCGGTGACGAGAACTTCTTATGAAAGTTTTCAAATAAAAAATTTAAAGTTTTTTGGCAATACTAATAGTGATAACTTGACATGTGTCAGTTACACTTTAGTTATACACTCATTCAGCTTAAATCTTCAGCAGTAAAACTTAAAGGCAGCAACATACCCGCTCTTTCAATTATATACACCTTTCCTTCCATGCCGCCTAAGATTAAACGGATAGGATGCTTAACACGGTTCTCGTACTCAAGCAAGCTTTGGCGGCAGATGCCACAGGGAGAAATTGGATGATTGCTTTGGCCATTATCGTTATGATAACTAATGGCTATTGTGGTTATAGGAACTTTAGGGAACAGCGAGGCAGCAGCGGCAAGCAATACTCTTTCAGCACAAAGTCCAACAGGAAAGCTGGCATTTTCCTGATTGCTTCCGGCTACAATTTCACCGTTATCTAATCGTGCAATGGCGCCAACCTGAAAGTGCGAATATGGAGCATAAGCATGTTGCGTAACTTCACGCGCTTCACTTAATAACCACGCATCTTCTTTATTTAAATCATCAATCGAGTCGTACACCTCAAATTTAAACTGATACTCTTGTTTATTCATTTCTTACAATCACATTTAGACAAAAAATCCCTCCCGCAAAAACGGGAAGGACGATCAAAAATTAAAGGTATATTATTTTATACTTTTAAACAAACGGTTCCAGCGTGGGCCACTTTCCCAGCTAAACCATATTAACGAAGCTTTTCCAACTATGTTCGTTTCCGGCACAAAACCCCAGTAGCGGCTATCCTGGCTGCGATGACGGTTATCGCCCATCATCCAGTAATAATTCCATTTGCATTTATAGGTTGTAGTTTCTCTTCCGTTAATGAAAAATTTTCCATCTCTTTCTTCTAAACTTTGTCTTTCGTAAACAGAAATAAGCCTGCGGTAAATATCAATGTTATCAGCACTTAGCGTTATTGTACTTCCTTTCTTAGGAACATAGATGGGCCCAAAATTATCAACTGTCCATAAAATGTTAGCGCTATAAGGAAAAGTTTGACCAGGCATATTACTATTGGCCGGTTCCATACTTTTAAAGTTAGACTGCCTGCTGACAAGCTTAGCTTCTTCCGGGGTCATATTTATTACATATGCATTTGCCTTTCCTTCGTAAGGATAGAATTGATAATTAGGATCATCAGTGTTTATATGTAATTCTGATTGCAGAAACTCATCATTAAAAGCCTGGCCATTTGTTTCAACAATATATTCTGTTTGCGATGCAGACGGTATAGGAGAAGCGACACTATTAATATAAACACGGCCGTCTTTTATTAAGAGCGTATCGCCACCAACTGCAATACAACGTTTAATATAATTATCAGTCTTATCCATGGGGTGAACAAGGATCGGATAGTCCGCAAGCAAAGCATCCCTGTTTCCCTTATAATTGGTTCTTAATACATCGTAGTAAAGCACCTTGCTGCCAAAATCGGGCAGGTTAATAACGGTATCGCCGGCAGGAAAATTAAATACTACAACCTCGTTTCTTATTACATGCTGAAAACCGGGAAGCCGTTTATAAGGAAGCTGAACTAATTTGGTGTAAGAAGGTGTAGTAGTGCTAAACGGCATTATGTTATGAACGAACGGAAACGAAATGGGCGTTTGTGGAATACGAGGGCCATAACTCATCTTATTAACAAACAGAAAGTCGTTAACTAACAGCGTCTTTTCCATACTTTCTGTTGGTATGGTGTATGCTTCGAAAATGAAGGTGCGAATAATGGTTGCGGCAACAACAGCAAATACAGCGGCATCGATCCATTCACGTACAGCGCTTTTTTGATAACGCTTTACAACTTCATGTCCAACATATTTTACTTTCTTTGAAAAGCCAAGATAAGGCAGATATATAAAGGGTAAAAAAACAGTGGCAGTATGATCTATCAACGAAAACTTAGCAAAGTGCATAACGAAGATGATAGTAATCCATATCGTTATAAATTGTCCTGCTATGGGTATTAACTGTAACCAGAACCAAACTTTTTTGATGTGTGTTTTTTCAACTATTAGCCAGGTGTTGTAAAAAGGGATTAAGGCTTTCCAGGGTTCAATTCCGGCTTTTTTAAACATCCCGTACATTCCAACGTGCCATCCAACAATATAAAGAATAATAAATATCCAACCCATAAGTAGTTTTTGATGGAAACAAAAGTACCATTATAATTTACCCTGCAAAATTGCTTAAAGAAAAGTTTTCTTAAATAAAGAGAAAATTACTTTGCCACTTTTTTGTTTTAAAATCAATTTGTTGCGAGAGATATTTAACTTAGTGCCAGATGAACAGGTTTACCATAAAAGATATAGAAAATCTTAGCGCCATAAAAGCTCATACATGGCGTATTTGGGAGCAACGGTACAACATTGCCATACCACAAAGAAAAGAAAGTAACCACAGGTTTTATGATAATGAAAACCTTAAACAAATTTTACGCATTTCCTATTTATATCATAGCGGTATTAAGATTTCAAAAATTGCGAAGCTTGATAATGAGGAAATGAAGCAAATGGCCTTACGCAAGTTATCTAAAGAGGAAGCAAATGAATTTTATATAAAGGAAATGATCGAAGCATCACTTGATTTTGATGAAGAAAGATTTGAAGTCAATTTTATTGAAGCACTGGACCGGATGGGCATTGAAGAAACTATATTAAATGTCTTTTATCCATACCAGGATAGAATCGGTGTGCTATGGTTAACAGACCATGTTATACCGACACAGGAACATTTTACCAGCAATATTATCAGGCAAAAAATTATAGTTGCCATTGATCGTCTTCCGCCTGTTTCAAACAACCAGAATAAACAGATAGCCTTATATACGCCCGAAGAGGAGCAGCACGAAATTCCTTTATTGTTTATATATTATCTTCTTAAAAAGAATGGCAACAAGGTTATTTATTTTGGCAGAAATATTTCCTTTAAAGTATTAAAAGGTTATAGAGAAAGTGGAGAAATTACACATTTGCACTTTCATCTTGTTACAAACCTTACCAACAAAAACGCTAATGAATATGTAAAGCAGGTATCGATGCAGTTTCCTGATATAAAAATTATTATGTCGGGTTCACATGTTCAATATGTAACTGAAGTACCTGAAAATGTCCGCCTGTTACACTCAATGAAAGAAATACTTTCTTTTGCAAAAGAAGGAACTGCTGCGGTATCGGCAGCGCATTAAATAGAAACATAACTACTTACATCCTCAACAGTAATAACCTTACCTGAAAGAATAACAAGCCGCTCAACAACGTTTCGTAATTCCCTGATATTTCCGGTCCAGTTATGTTTTTGTAAAGCTTCCAGCGCTTTCTTATCGAACTCTTTTTTAACCTGTCCGTAATCTTCGGCAATGTCCTCTAAAAATTTATCTACCAGCAAAGGAATATCCTCTTTCCTTTCATTCAAAGACGGAACATGAATTAAGATAACACCAAGCCTGTGATAAAGGTCTAACCGGAAAGTCTTATTTTCTACTTCCTTCAAGAGATCTTTATTAGTAGCCACAACAACCCTGACATCCACCGCAATTTCTTTTTCGCCCCCAACGCGGGTAATTTTCCCTTCCTGCAAAGCACGAAGCACTTTTGCCTGTGCGCTTAAGCTCATATCGCCTATCTCATCTAAAAATAAAGTACCGCCGTTGGCCTGCTCAAACTTTCCTATACGTTGTTTTATAGCCGAAGTAAACGATCCCTTCTCATGACCAAATAATTCACTTTCTATCAACTCGCTTGGTATGGCTGCACAATTTACTTCTACCAACTGGCCTTCTGCGCGGTTGCTTTTTTCGTGAAGCCATCGTGCCACCAGTTCTTTTCCGCTTCCGTTTTCGCCGGTTATCATTACACGTGCTTCAGTTGGGGCAACTTTCTCAATCGTTTCTTTTATTTTTTTAATAGCTGCGCTTTCACCTATCATTTCCTGCACTTTGTTTGCACGCCGCTTTAATACTTTGGCCTCTTTTACAAGATTGGTTTTATCTTTTGCGTTGCGGATGGTTATGAGCAAACGGTTAAGATCGGGTGGCTTGCTGATATAATCAAAGGCACCTTTCTTCACTGCTTCCACGGCCGTTTCAATATTACCGTGCCCGCTGATCATTATTATAGGAACATCAGGATTGATAGCTGTTGCCTTGCTTAAAAACTCAATTCCATCAAGCTTGGGCATCTTAATATCGCACAGCACAACGTCGTATGTTTTCTCCTGGAATTTCTTTAAACCTTCTTCACCATCTGCTGCTTCTTCAATTTTATAACCTTCAAAACCCAGTATTTCAGTAAGCGTTTTTCTTATCGCTCTTTCATCATCAATAATTAATATGGTAGCCATCTAGTTAATTTAGGGCTGCTAAGATAAGAGGTTTACGAGTTAGTTAACGGTTGCCAGATTTCCACCTCGTAATCTTTTTAAAGTGACAGATATTTTTTATAAATAAATAATCATACTTATTGGATTTCTAACAACTCATGTTTATATTGTTTGTGTTACTAATCCTTAAAAATTAAAGCTATGAGACAACTTTATTCTTCCTTACTTTTTATTATCGCAATTACTGTAAGCTTCCATTCCGCAGCACAGATCAATTATGTTTTTAGTGCATCCTCCGGTACCTATACTCCTATTACAGGTACCAGCCCAACCTTAATTCCGCTTGTAAGGTCTGTAACTGATGAAGGTTATGCTGGTGGAATTCCGATTGGTTTTGACTTTATTTATAATGGAACTGTTTACACTACCCTGGGTGTAAGTACAAATGGGTTTTTAAGCTTAGGTTCAAGTACAGCAACACCTGCCAACGCCGGATCTACAAATAGTTTGAGCACAGGACCGTTTGGAGCTTCTTTTCTCCGGCCGATTATTGCTCCTTTGTGGGATGACCTCGACATACAGTCAGTTGATAGTTTGCAATATGCCGTTAGCGGCTCTGCACCTAACCGGGTTTTTACTATGCAGTGGAGCAATGTTAAATGGCCGGCACTTGCTTCTGCCCCAAGTATTTCTTTCCAGGCGAAACTGTTTGAAGGTTCAAATATTATTCAATTTATTTATCAACTAAAGCCCCCTCCCCCTGGAAATAATCCTTTTCCCTCTGCTTCGATAGGAATTACATCGGCTGCAACCGGCCCCTCAAACTTTATATCTCTTCAAAACACTACCGCGTTTCCCACTATTAGCAGAATTACTGAAAATACAAACTTGCGTGAAGGGCCTGCATTCGGACAAGTGTACACATTTACACCTGCCATTATTAACAATGATGCTGTTCTTACAAATGTGTACACTTTAGCGAAGATTGCTACAAGTTCAGACAATCCTAATGTAGTTTCTGCCTCAATAACAAACATATCCGGCACTCCTTTCACTGATTTAAATGTTACGCTTAAAGTTACCGGAGCCACTAACTTCACCAACACCAAGGTAATTCCGTTTCTTAATTCGGGAGGATCTGTAGTAGTTACGTTCGACGGGTATACTGCATCTACTACAGGTAATAATATAGTGAATGTATCGATACCCGCTGATAACGATAACACAAATAATTCGTTGTCTCTTCCACAAACGGTAACTACTAACAGATGGGGCTATGCTTATACAACTGCTCCAACAAGTGGCTTTGGTTTTGCGCCAGGTACTACGGGTGATCTCGCAGCTAAATTTAAAAATGTTGGAAGTACTATAATAAATCAGGTGACTTTATATTTTTCAGGAGGAGGCCAGCCCTTTCAGGCAACAATTTGGGATGCTTCAGGAACAGGTGGAAGACCCGGTACATTATTATGGTCTTCACCAACCTCTACTTCAGCAGCAGGCCCTGTTAACATAGATGTATCTCCTAATGTAACCGTTAACGGAGACTTTTTTGTTGGTGTTCGACAAATAGGTACTAGTAATGTATTAATGGGTTTTGAAACTGAAAACCCTCTTCGTTCCGGCACTTTCTTTACTATGAGTTCAAGTTCAGGCAATTGGTTCGATCTTTATCCCAGTGGGTTTTTTCGGTTTATGTTCGAAGCCCAGTTTGTTTCCACGCTTCCTATAACAACAACTGCTTTAAAAGGCGAACGTAAGGATAGTAAGAATTTATTAAGCTGGACAACCTTGACAGAACAAAACAACAAAGGTTTTGAAATTCAACGCTCTGCTGATGGAAGTAATTTCAGTTCAATAGGTTTTGTAATGTCTAAGGCAATTAATGGTAACAGCACTACTAATATAGATTACCAATTTGAAGATACAAAACCATTTGCAGCCAATGGATATTACAGAGTAATGCAAATAGATAAGGATGGTAAGCTGATGTATTCGAATGCTGTGTTACTGAAAGGATTAAAGAGAGGTGATGTTACTTTAAGTGTATATCCAAATCCTGTTAAAAGCATTTTGAATATGGTTATTACTGCTCCTGAAAATAACAAAGCCACCTTAACCATTACTGACGCTTTAGCCAGAACCGTTATGCAAAAGACTGAACAATTGTTAAGCGGAGATAATAATGTTTCAATAAATGTTGCCGGCTTAGCTACAGGTAGCTACACTATAAAAGCATTTTATGCAGATAGGCAGACAGTAGTGAAGAAGTTTGTGAAGCAATAGAATAAAGCTTGCTAATTATTTAAATAACAAAAATCCCCGAGGTGTAAAAATTTCGGGGATTCAACTATCTTACTTCCATCTACTACTGCCAGGAACATGTACAAGGGCAAAAAGCATTCTTCACTCCAATAATTTATTTATTGGCAAGAGTTGCCATCATGGGATAATATTCAACT
>MWVV01000711.1_pt1 | contig 12099 bp, 8 predicted proteins | sample 1047281 | NCBI WGS metagenome assembly MWVV01 (sample SAMN06349986, study PRJNA376086) | soil metagenome | isolation source: PT-2 sample Antarctic (ecotone) soil | place: Antarctica | collected 2015-01-13 | reverse complement strand
TTACAAAGCGAAGTTTTTAATCTTTATATTCGCCGCACAAAGGCGAATTTTCCGCAGTAGCTCAATGGCAGAGCATTCGGCTGTTAACCGAAGGGTTGTAAGTTCGAGTCTTACCTGCGGAGCCAATATCTACAACAACTTACGGGCGCTCAATGAGCGCTCGTTTCGTTTGTTCCCTAAAATGTTCCCTAACACTTGAATCATTACTATTTCCTTTTATGATTGATGCGCGATTTTAATCGAGTAACACAGACATTATTTTTCCTTTTTTCGTTGAAACAGTATTTTCCCTTAAAATTTTTAAAGCACTAATAAAATATCTTTTTTAAATAATACGAATAAGTTCTTTTATTTGCGCCTCGTCTACCTTATTGTATTTCGTATTGCTAAAGCCTAGCCGCAAGACTTAATGTGCTTTTCATCCTTACATACTGCATTTAGGAAATTCTGCCGGTATGTGCCGAACCGCAAGCGTAGTTCTAATTCTGGTAAAGCGCCACATTATTGAGTGCGGTATTTAACGCATCGTCGACAACGTTCAGTGCCAAAATAAGTTGGCGGTTAGATAGATTTGGCGGGCTGAACTGTCCGCCGAATCTATCTGAATAGTTACTATTATAGGTGCACAGATTTATAAAATCTTATTGCTCACTTTTTAGCTGTTCAATAATACCGGCTATCTGGGAACGGGTGAAATTCGATTTAATCACTTCGCAGATTTTACTGATATCGGCGACAACGACCACTGACTTCTTTCTCAATCCCGCTTCAACCATCGCTTTATGAACGGATAGCTCTTTTACCAAAACTTTTTGGTGCAAATCGGGGCGCATTTCTCTGAGCCGTCTGAGCGCATAAACGAGCGAGTTGCCGCGGCTTTTGTTTTGGATTTCAATCGTTACAATGTTACGTTTGAATCCTTCGCTTCGCCGGTCGCCGCCGCGCTGACGGCTTTTGAAGGTCCGGTCGAGCAAATCAAGCAAACTGATATCGTCGTCGCATATTTTATATAACAGCCGTTTTGAAGCGCCCAGCCCTTCGGGGGGCGCGGCAGCGATGAACTGGTCGAAGGTGTCGAACCGGACCGTTTCTTTTGTCTGCGCGACAAAATGCTCGCGCCAAAGCTCGCTTTCGATAATCTGGCGAAGAAGCGACGGCGCGTCGAGCATTCCCGCAGCGCCATCACTGATTGCCGAGCGCAGATAATCGATCAGGTTATTTCCCATTGTCGATTCAAATTCATTTATATCTTTCATATATTCCTTTAAGACTAAGAAAGTAAAACTCAGAGAGCCTTTAAATAAAATGTCCCGGGAGATCGCGGAATCAAGCATCCGGGACATTTTAATAACGCGCGTTACAGCCAGTCCTGCTGTTCGATTTTAGAGGTCAGCCATTCGAGTTTCCGCTCGAGGTCCGCAAGCGATGCCTCCTGATTCGATTTCTCTTTGAGCTGATGTGTCCATATGCCGTGTATGACGCCCGGATTAACGCCGTTTCGATAAGCAAGATTGTTGGTCGTTTTATTGATCAAATCCCGCAAAGCCTTCTTTTGCTCGGAAAGCGTCCGAATTTCGACTTCCTGAGCGACGGCGGGGGGCGCCGCCTCAGCTGAGGCAGACGACGGCGGCGAGTTGGGCGCTGAGAAAGAACTACCACCGACATTATTTGCTAACGGTGCGGATGCTGGCGGTTGAGCCGATTTGCCGCCGGTATCGGAAACGGCAGCATCGCCGTCGTCCTGCGCGGCGGCGCGGAGAAAAGCGGCGAGTTTTTCGGCTGAATCGCTGAGACCATATTTTCTGGCGTGATACTGAGCTCGCCGAATTTCATCGTCGGAGAGCCGCAGCCCGTCAAAAATTGTTTCCTGGTAGCGCGCCTCTGTTTTAACGGTGACGATAACCTGACGGCTAAATGGCGGTCGGTCAGCGTTGGTATCGGTGGCGGATGCTGCCAGACCCATGTCAAACGGCGACGAGGGTACCGACGGTGTTTGATTGTCGGCGGCTTCACCGAATTCCGATTTGCCGCCGTCGCAGGAGGAAGGATTTCCCTCCTCCTGTTCAACACCGGGTGAGCCTATCTCAACCGAATCGTCGCCGACGGTTCCGGTCGAACCGGCAACTCCAGATGTCGAGCAGGACATCGACCGGTTAAGCGACAAATGCGGCAAAACGTGCTCGCGCTCGTCTTTGATCGAGAGAGCGTGTTTGATTAATATTGGGTGCGCCGGCAGATAAAAGGCGGCGCTCTGGTCGTCGAGTCCGCCAACGATCCGGACGAGTCTGCCGACCGCCTGCCGGAAAAACAACTCGCTCAGAATGTTCGTCGCGAAAATGGCGACCCTCAGCCTCGGCAAATCGATGCCTTCCGAAATCATTTTTACGGCAACGATCCACCTGGTTAGACATCCCGGGCGAGCGAATTCCTGAAGGATGCGCGCGGCTTCGGGATCCTCCGAGATGACAATCGACGGTTCTTCGCCGGTAATTCCTTTGATTCGTTTGGCGATTCGTTTGGCGTGTTGCTGATCGATGGCAATGATCAGCCCGCCGGCATCCGTGTGCCCCGCCGCCCTGAACTCCGAGAGTTTCTCGTCCGCTTCGCGGAAAACCGTTTGCATCCAGTCGCCGTCCGGGTCGAGCACGGCGCGAAGCAGTTCCGCCGCATTCTCTTTGGACAAGCCGGAGAACTCCGACTGCGTTTTCATTTTCCGGTCGGCTGCGTACCATGACGCGCTGCCCTCGAACGCCGGAAAAAAGACGGGCGGACAAACGCCGTCCCCCAATGCATCGCCGTATGTATATGAAAAATCGGCGATGCTCCGTCCGGTGCTGTCGTAACGGACGAATGGAATTGAGTTATTGTCATGACGGAACGGCGTCCCCGATAAGCTCAAGACAAAAGCCGCCCGTGCAAAAGCGATTTTTAACTTGAGCCCCCAATCCAAGGCGTCTGCGGCGTGGTGGATTTCGTCGAAAATGACGAGTGTCGCTCCCTCGCAGTTCAAATCATAAATGAACGGCTCCGCGCTGACCTGCTGGTAGGTGACGATTACCCCATGGTAATCGTCAGCCTCGCGGTTGGTGCCGTTCGACCAATTCGGATCCAGATCTATGCCGACGCCGGCGAAAACCCTCGCCCACTGAAATTTGAGTTGTTCCGACGGCACAACAACGACGATTCTTTTGATTTTGCCCGCCTTGAGCATTTGCAGCGCGATCTCGGCGGCGACTGCTGATTTTCCGCTGCCGGGCGTGGCTGTGATCAAAAACTCTTTCTGATTGGCTGCGACGTAACGGCGCACGGCTTTCATCTGCCATCTGCGTAGTTTGCGGATTATCTTGCGCCGTTTTAATCGCGCTTGATTAACGGGCGCCTGCTTTTCCCACTCGGGATTATTCATATTACTCATAAAAATTATCCTCCGACTTTCACTTTAAAAAGTCGTTAAAATTGAAACCAGTACCCGTGTTATTCCCATTCATAACTTGTGGTTTAGGCTATTTCACACCCGTTTTGTCGGGCAACCGATTCCCCTCCTGAAGATTGCACGTCCGGCATTTCGCACGACCGTTTGAAACGATAGTCTCGCCGCCCCGTGAAAATGGAACGTGGTGGTCCGCGTGCCAGCCGCGCGTCAATGGATCGCCGCAACTCTGACATTTGCCTTTGGCAATGATGTATAGTCTGATTTTTTGCTTGCCGCTAAATCGTCGACGTTTTATTTGTGCCATATCAATTATCATCCACATCTGGATGATAATTGATAAAGTATCCACATGTCAATGATAATTTTACAAATTATTGAATTTTCTAAAATTTTTGTTTTGAAGATGAAAAAAGAAAAAGTAAGATGTTGGAGAAGTGCCAACCACCAAACTACAAGTAAGCAAAATAGCGGAGAGTAAAGGAATCAAAAATCCTAATGTTCTCGCCGTCAAGACAGGACTTGGATATGCAATTTGCTATCGCCTGTGGCATGAAGACCAACAACGCATCGATTTGAAGACTATTTCGGCTTTATGTGAAGCTCTAAGAGTTTTGCCTGGAGATTTATTTGATTATCAAGACAAGTAGATCGCTATGTTCTATAAGTTGTAAGTATTGAGTCATTCGCTACGGTTTTAAAACCTTGTTAAATTACTGTTATTAGCAGTAACTACGAATTACTTTTCTTCTGTTTTATTTTTATTTAACGTCTTTTTTCGCGCGGCAGATTTTTAGGTTGAACGAGCCGTCAGAGCCAGCGCGCTCGTATTGTTTGATAAATTAAGATTTGGGAAATTCGCCTGCTGCGCTTGGGGGCAAGTAAGTTATGACGGAGACATCCATTTTTATTTTCATAAATCCATCTCCGTTGAAAAATATTACTTAACCCACATGAATCCGCACCGGCGACAAATCATACCGTTTCGCCACTCGCGTAATCTTTCAAGATAACCGGGCATAAACCTTCTAAGCGAGCGTTTGTGCAGCCAGCATCCGAGAGCAGCCAGAATAGGAATGAGCAGAATAAAAAGAAAAATTATGTTCACTCCTATCCTGCTTTCGTCAACGGACATTCCCGTCTTTCTAATGAAGCTGGCAATAAGGTACGTAATAAATCCCGAAGTGAAAAATGCCGCCACGATGCTTGCGAATATCACCCCGCCTGTAATGGTCGGCTCTCGGGGCGGAGACAACCGTTCCGCAAGCGCGGTTTGAGAATTAAATTGCCCGTTGATGATTCCAACGTCTCCACCGGTGGTAAAGCCGGAGCCGCTTAGGTTTCCCGATTGCGTGCCCTGCTGATACGCCATTTCAAATGTCGCGGTCTGATGACTTCCGCACTGCGGACAATCGTAACTCATATTGTTTTTTGAGGTAACTTGTTGAATTTGCCTGACCAATCGAACGACTTTATTAGAAATCGCCACCGAGCAATCACCATCCGTCATCGTATTTTTGAAACTGCGCCCGACCGTGCTGAATCAGATCCCAGGCGACGAAAGAAACGATTTTCCACTGCCTTCTTCTGTCGCTACCATCTGGGAGATGATTGTCTTGCGATGCCCGCCGGGCGTGGGATCATTCGCTTACAGAATGCTCAGATTATGAGAAGCAATCAATCTAGTCTTCGATATTTTGTAGGCTTATCGTTCTCATCTGTTAATGTAAGCTCGTTTCCCGAAATTGCGACTTTCGTAACCGTCGGTCCGGCTAATGCTCCTATCCCGCCCAATTCAATTTTTATCCGCTCGTCATCAACGAACGAATATTTGCCGCCCAAACTCATCCCGCCAGCTTTAGCAGTGACGGTTCCGTCTTTGAAAAACTCCAAATTTGAGCGCATTTGTACATAAAAAAACATTCGTAACGAAATTCGTATTTTTCTTGGTATCTACCGAAGTTGTGAAAATCCATTACGCATTTTAAGTCTTCGTGAAACCGAGTAAAATCACTAATATATGTGCGCGACATTGTAAAGGATCCGGAAGGTTGCTGTAAAATATCGAAATCCATAAGCATTCCATCACGGTCTTCCATATTTCCAAAAAGCTTTCTTTCCACACGTTTCCAATTGACGTCCTCCTGATGCGCATTTCTCGACAGAAAGATATTTTCAGCAACAAAACCGGCTATATCTATCATCATCCAGACTTCTTTCAACTTGTTTTCACAGTTTTGACATGAACAATCAGAGTAATTCCTTTTTTCAATACCATCGACGAGACTATCGTTCTGTTCAATATCGACTTGCGCATATTTAAATTTTTGGTTGAAAATAACGCAGAAAACGGCATGAGCAGCTTCGTGATACGCTACTCGTTGCATTTTGAGTGCTTTACCTTTGAATGGCACGTTTTTTCGTTTCGTATTATTCATTTTATTCACTGCTGGTAAGCAAATCATGCAGCCATTTTAGTAGACTGCTCACTCCTGTAATTAATTACTAAACTGCTCAAAGCCAAGTACTCTTTTTTTAAGAATTGAGGTAAAAAGTTTTTATCTAAATAACACTTAGAATATTTACAAGCTCATCTATTTCCGCTTGAGAAAATTTACGCTTTAGTGCTGAGGCTATATTTTTAATGTCATAGGGAATTTGGATTACCTTTTTTCGTAATCCAGCCTCGATCATGGCTCCATGCGGTGTAATTTCATTGCTTATAACTTTTTCGTGAAGATCCGGACGTCTGTCACGCAGCTTTTCAAGAGCATTGTCGCGGGAATTTCCGCGATTAAGTTTTTCATATGTAACAATGTTACATATGAATTTATCACTTCGCCGATCACCGCCGTGTTTTGGCTTTTCCAGTAACTGATTTATTAAATCAATTGCTTCAGGGTCGTTTCGGCAAAGGTTTTTAAGATCGTTTACGTTGATGCCTAGCCCTTTTGGAAAGGGTGTTCTGACGAAATCTGAGAAACTTTCAAAGATAACGTTCATACCGATTTTTGCTACGTAATGAACTCGCCAAGCGTCTTCTTTTATCAAGCGTTTGACTAAAATCGGTATATCGCCGAGCGCAGCGCTGCTATTCTTGATAGCCGAGTGCAGGTAGTTGATTGATTTAGTTGATTTAACTGGTTTACTGTTCGACATAATTATTCCTGAAGCGTTTTGAGAGATTACTTGATTATTTACATTGCGGACGGATCATTCTGCGGCAGGTTTACTACTGGAATGTATATCAAGCGGTTGTTGTTTTATAGTGAATAGGAAAAGCAAACTGACTTCATTTCACGCTAGGTATTTCCGTTCACTACATTCTTCACTTTTAGCTACGTCTGTCGGTTCAATCGGGAAGGGCGTCAGACTTTTCTCGGTAGCTTTTTGATTCATTCAAATCTGAAAGGCAAACGAAACCAATTTTCTGGGTTTTATAAATGTTTAATCGCCACTTCTCAAGCCCGATTACAGCTAATTTGAACTCGGGATAATCCAGCCGAATCTGGTAAAATTTTTCAAGATTTTCATCGGGCGTTTCATTTTCATTGTCCGAAATAAGTAAATGTGGTTCGTTACGGTGCATTACAACTCCGCCGTCGACGGCATATATATATCCTGTATATTTAAATTCTTTTAATTTTGTCATTAACGCATAACAGCGTAGAATGCCGCTCCTGAAAGTAAAATCATCCTCTGTATGTATATTATTCAGGCAATAAAAATTAATATTTCTACCGCGACTCGTTCCGGGTTTTAGACACGATTTAACTTTTTTTATATACCCCTGCTCGTATAGCTGTTCTAATTTGGCTCGGCAATAATCATCTTTTTGTAGACGGTGCAATGCTATGAACGGGGCTGTGACAATTCCGCCTAAATGATGAATCAATTCAAGGATTTCTTGTTGAGAACTGTTTTTCGTATTTTTTGAATAAAATTCTTCACTTAATCTTCTTCTGACGAAGCATGGCTCAAAAATTAGGTCGCTCGTCAAAATAGTCACATTATCTGTTTGGGCAGCCATCTTAACTAATGTCGCCTCATCACTATCAAAACAAAAATACGCGAGACCCGGTGGCTTTTGCTGGATCTGCTTGGTTGTCATTTCACACGCAGCCTCGCATTCAAATTTAGCGAAGTTTGACGTATTTTTGTCGAGCAGGCGGATTTTGTAGTCGCCTGTTTTGTAGTTTATGTATGGCTTGGGTTTTGTGGTATCGTTTTTGTATATCTTTAACAAAAAATTATTTTTCCGGCGTTTTTTAGCTTGGAGTTGTTGTTCTGAGCGGAACCAACAAAAATAGTGTGTAATCAAAAACGATAAAATACTTTCGGCGCAAAGCAATTGATGCCATACGCGATAAAGTTTGTGTTTGGTTGGTTCACCAAACACAAACTGCTCCATCCGCATCAACCCGGGATGCTGGACAACCGCCGGAAGACTAACTATTTTCTCCATCTCTAGGCGTGCCAAATCTGTTGCAAAATAAATTATGATCTCATCCCATAAACCTATTGTTTTCAGGGCGTCGCGGCGTAGTTTGTTGATTAAGTTTCTGCCCATCAAGTCAGAAATTGCCTTTAAACATTTATTCTCGTTTGACTCAAATTCGAGCAGCCATCGGAATAATTGTTCTGCGCTGCATTGCCCAGCAATGCAAACAAAAAATAAGGCTATAATCCAAAGCGGGAACGCATCAAGGTACTTAACGGCTCGAATATCATCGTCATTAAAATCAGTTGCCTTTATCATTTCTGCTCTCATTTTTTCCTCCGTCAAAACCACACTTTTTAAGTGATTTATAAATTTTTCTGTGAAGAGCAATAGGGTCATGTGTACTATATGAGTGCCAATAATCGCTCGTAAAAAAGTTAAATTTTTAGGATTGTTTTGATAGACTTTTGCCTATCAGTTACACGGTTGATTATTTAATCGGTTTGTCTTAGTGTTTTTCCTCGTTTCGAGCGAGATATTCACACAAACGCTCGCGTGAAAATAATACGCGAGCGCCGATTTTGAAAAAATAAATTTCGCCTGATTTTCGCAGGCGAAAAATCGTCGGCGTGGACACACGCAGAAAAGCCGCAGCATCTCTGACTGTCATGAGATTGCCGTCGGCGGTGTTATCTGGATTTAAATTGTCGGAATCGGGTTGTTGGTTGCCCGTTTTCTTATTGTTAGACATTTATACATCACCTCGAAAAATAAAACTTCGTCCCGGAATTGATTGAGAGCAAATTTTGCCTCTCTATTTTTTAATCCCAAACAGAAGCCTTTAATTGTGATGTATAAAGATTTGCTCTCAGCAAAAACGCTGAGAGGTTCAACCTGATATAAGAATATCAGAAGATTTTAAATAACGCAACAACTATAAATGAATTTGTTTAGCGTTTAATTTTATTAAACGCGCTTTCTTATCCATACTTAAATGGTATCTTCTCAATCTCGAATTATCAGTTTACTTTTCTGTAAAATGGTCCTCGACAGAAACTCTTATGATTCTATAAATTAACCGGAATGTTTTTGGTCATCACCGAAAACCGGTAATCGTCTCATCTAAAAATTCATTTGAATAACTGCGTTTTATTTCGATTTTTTTCACGTCTGAAATCGAAGCGAGCAAACTTGCGACGTTACCGGTAAAAAAAATGTCTGCCGCATCGTGTTTGGCAAGTTCGTCGAAAATTTCGGTGTAATCGTTTTCCGTTTGTTCAAGATTCAGAACGGTTAATTCGCTCAATGCGGCGGTAGAATGCTCAAATGCCGGTTGATTGTCATTTTTAATAATTTTTAGTAGAAGTTCGGCATCGTTTGTTAGAATCAGCTCGTCGCCGCGCACGGCGTAATTTGCCGTAAAGCCCGACATCGGCAGCTCCAGTTTTCGCCACTCGAAGCCGTTCTCAGCTTTCGTTCCCCAATTTACCTGTATGCCGGATGCGAAAACGGCAGTTTGTTCAGAAAAATTTTTCGCCATCGCCGATTCAAATTCTTTCCGGTTAAAATCCGTTGGCGCAGATAAATTAAAAATCGCAGCGCGGTTAAATTCCACGAAAAGCGGCGCGGGCAAAACTTTCGGTTCGGTGAAAGTCAAAACGGCTTGTGGATTCGCCGCCTGAACATCCCTCGAAAAATCCGCTTCCTCTTCTTGTTTTTTAATCGCTTGCTCATCGTCCTCCGTTTCGTCTATTACTTCATCGAAGTTTTCGCCAAGGTAGCTGTAATCGCGGTAATTGGAATAATCTTCGTAACAATCGAACGACGAAGTAAAAAGGTTACTCTCTTTCCCGGATTTCTTATCTGTTTGGTTACGGTCGAACAGTGTATTTTCGATTGCCGCATTCGTTAGTTTCAGGTTGGTTTTTTGCAGACGGTAAAACGGAATGTTTTCCGGCACAAGCGAAAGCAGTTCGTTGACGCGCGGCGCGTCAATTGGCGCGGAATCGACTTTTTCTTTTAGAAGAAACTTACGTCGCTCGACGATGTTTCCTTCTTCGATTGAAAAATCGAAAATCCCGGCGCGAATGTTTTTTAAATCATTCGCTTCCGACATTAGCCAGTAACGCTTGAAGTAATAATCTGCGCCGAGCGCCATTTGATCGACCCAAACGGTCGCCATTTGCGGCTCGATTTTCCCGGCTAAAGATTTGAACGTCGACTCGTCCGCCAAGCGATTTTTCGCCGCGGCGCCGCGGATATTATTTAGAGTCTGCACGAGCAGTTTCTCGCTCGTCGCCAATACAAAACGCCCGCGTGCGTTGGCGAAAATTAATTCCTGCTTTTGCCGCCCGCGGTCGGCTTCGACCGTCGCGCGGTAGACGATTGTTCCGTCGTCGAGGAACTGCTGCTCAAAATTATTTTGGTTCTGCACGAATTTCGTTGCCGCGAAAACTTCGTCTGAAACAGGCGCGATAAAGACGAATTCGAGCTTTCCGATGTCGTAAAGCGCAAGCGAAGCGCGATTAATTGTAAGACCGCTCAACGCATCGAGGTCAATCGGAAAGCCGCTCGCCTGATTAAATTCCGCCCAGCGGCTCGCCAATTTCAAGCCTAAATGATTATTTTTAAACGCTTTGAAATTTTCGCTCTCCGTATATTTTCCTTTGAAACCGGATTCGTTCCAGAGCTTTACGAGCGCGGGTAGATCCGCGATTTGTACATAAACCAGCGCGCCGCGCGGGAAATCTTCGGCTGATTCAAACGCGTCGGTTTTAGTCGCCGAATAAACCGCGAAGGCGATGAAGCAGAGAATCACAATCGAAATAAAAAATTTAAGTTTCATAACTTCCTCGTATTCTCCTCGGCATTAACCGTAAAATTCGTCGCCCGCCTGGTTTTATCGGCAAGCATTTTTTGCAGATTTGCAATCCGCTCAACAGTTCCGCCGCTAGATTTGGCGCGCTCAAATTCAATCGCTTTCTGAAAATCGCCGGTTTTCTCCGCCGCTTCGGCGAGCGTTTTGAGCAATTCGTCGGGCTTAGCCGCTTTGTCCGTTTGGGCGAGTTTCAACGCGGCGAAAAATTTGCCGGTCGAAGCGTGAAGTTTTATAAGAGGCTGCACCGCTGTGATTTCCGCGTCCTTGTCATTGACCAGAGAATTTGTAAACAATTCAATCGCCGCTTCGTTTTGCCCTGTTTTTTCGGCGACGAGTCCGTCGTAAAACAGCGCGAACGAATCGAAATCGGAGTTAGCGAATTCCGCTTTTTCGCCCGCGTCAATCAAAATCATTCGCGCTGCAAAACGCGCCGTTCGCAGAGAATTCCGGTCGTCGATTATTTCGTTCAAAAGATTCGCTGCTTCCGCTTTTTCACCGGTTTGAACGAGAAGTTTGGCAAGCTCAATGCGATTATTTGAATCGGCGGAATTCGTTTCAATCAATCGACGGCGAAATTCAATCGCTTCGTTCGCCCTTCCGAATTCAAGCGCGGTTTCGGCGGCAAGTTCAAGCGCATCCGATTGATTCGGGGAATTTACGCCGTGCGTTTCCGGCAGTTTCGCGGCGTCCGGCGTTCTGGTTTTTACGGCGTCGAGCGCGGCGATTTCAGCCGAAGCCGTTTCGCCCGTCGCGTCCCTGCCCGCGTCAATCATCAATTGCAAAACGCGCACGGCTTTTTCCGATTCGCCCGTTTGAACGAATGCTTTGCTCAAGCCGACGAAATTTGCCGCATCGAATTGTTCGAGCGCGAGCATTCGGGCGAAAAAAGATTCGCTCAATCGGGTGATTTCCGCGCCGCGTTTTTCTTCTCTCAAAACTTGCGACACGTCGTTGAAACGTGTGGAAGAAGGTGGTTTTATTTCCGTCGCCGAATCGGAAACCGTAATGCCGACGAAGCGTTCGATTCCTGCCGAATCGAAATTTCCGGCGCGAATTTGCAGCCGAATCTTCGCCATTCGCAGCCATTCGGGACGCGCGTAACGCCCTTTTAATTCCCGTTCAATTTTCGCTATTAACTGCGCGGCTCGCTCGTTTTCGTTTTGACGGACGAGCAGTTCAAGAAAGTTTTTTCGCCAAACGAGGTTTTTGCCTTCCGGCTCTTCAACTTTGTAATCGTTTTCTTGGTCGCAGACCGATTCGGCTTCGCCCGTGTCTGTCAAAGCTCGCTGCAAAACATCGGTGAAATTATAATCGTAATAACTTGAATCGCCGCCGCGCTCAATTAACAAT
>MWVV01000710.1_pt1 | contig 12133 bp, 13 predicted proteins | sample 1047281 | NCBI WGS metagenome assembly MWVV01 (sample SAMN06349986, study PRJNA376086) | soil metagenome | isolation source: PT-2 sample Antarctic (ecotone) soil | place: Antarctica | collected 2015-01-13 | reverse complement strand
GGCAAACAGCGCATACGCCAAAAGATAAAATTGAACTCGTGAGCAATACAATTGACCGGACGCAGGCTCAAGTTGCGGAGACAACGAACTTTATTCAAGCAAAAGTCATTGAACCGGCGCGAGAGTTGGCGGCGATTATGGCTGGCGTGCGGAAGGGTTTGGAAGTGCTTTTAGCGCCTTCGCCGAAACGCATTGACCGCGCCTATACAGACGACGAAATGTTTATTGGATAGTTTTTTGACGATAATTTAAAAAATAAAAAAGGCGTAGACTTTTGACTACGCCTTTTTTATTTTTTTGGAAAAGAGAATTAGTTGTTTTTTTGCGTCTCGGGCAGTTCACGATTTTGACGCATTTTTCGGCGCTCTTCCATCTTTTGTTTTCCGTCTTCTTTTATTTGCTCAAGCTGCGTGCGTTGTTCGGGCGTTAGAATTGCCAAAATTGAATTGTGCATTTGCTTGCCAGATGTTTTCAATTGAGTTTTGAATTCCTTCAAACGGGCTGTTTCTTCTGTAGTGATGATACCGTCGCGTCTTTTCATCGCCAAGGCGCGCATTTCTTCCCGCTGTGTTTTGGTCGAATTGTTAAAGTTTTCAAAAATCGTCCGTGTTTGCTCTTTTTGCGAATCGGTTAAATTCAAGCTATTAAGACCGCGCATCATCATTTTGTCGCCGCCGTGATGCCCACCGCGCTTTCCTTCTTTCCCTAATCCGTCGCGCTTGCCGAAGCCTCTGCGCTCGCGCCTTTCTTGTTTTTGCATCGAGTCTGGTTGATTTGTGCTGTTGTCCTGCGCCGAAACGAAGGTTGTAAATGCAACGAACGCAAAGGCTAAGGTTAAACCTGAGAAGAATTTATGTTTTAATGACATTAGTTTTTATTACCTCTGAAATTTTTAGATTTTTAAGTTAGCTTTCGCTATTGTATGTTTAGACGCGAGAAAATGCGTTCTGGTCGAAAATTTTCGGCGGAATTTGATTTTATCATTTAACATTTGCTATTCGGCAAGTTAAAATGCGAAATTTGAGTAAGTAACAAAGGGAAAAGCAGAATGAGATTTTTATCAGAAATAAATTCGCCGAATGATTTAAGACGGCTTCGATTGGAAGACTTACAGGAAGTCGCCGACGAAGTTCGCGCCTTTATCTTGGAAACTACTTCGCGCATCGGCGGGCACACGGGTGCAAGTTTGGGCGCGGTCGAGTTAGCTGTAGCAATGCATTATGCGTTTGATACGCCGAAAGACCGTCTGGTTTGGGATGTCGGACATCAGGCTTACGCGCACAAAATTCTGACCGGCAGACGCGACCGAATGGAAACCATCAAACAAGCCGGCGGTCTTTCAGGATTTTTGCGGCGCGACGAATCAGAATATGATACCTTCGGCGCTGGACACGCTTCGACTTCGCTTTCAGCCGCGCTCGGAATGGCTGTTGCCCGCGATAAAAAGCGAGAAGATTTTCACGTCTGCGCTTTGATTGGCGATTCTTCTCTGGCAGGCGGAATGGCGATGGAAGCGATAAATCAAGCCGGACACCTAAAGACACGCTTAATTGTTTTATTAAATGACAACGATATGTCAATCGCGCCTGCCGTCGGCGCATTGACCAGATATTTGAATCGAATTAAAGAAGCGCAAAGCTATCACCGCTTGAAAGAGGAAGTCGGCGACACTTTAGAAAGCGTTCCGGGTCTCGGACATAGTTTGCGAAATATGGCGAAAACCGTCAAAGATGCGATTGCGGCAGCGGTTTTACCCGGCGCATTAGTCAACGAACTCGGCTTTAAATATATCGGTTATGTTGACGGACACAATGTTCCGATGCTTGTTCACGCGCTCGAAGAAGCCAAAAAGATTGAAGATGGTCCGGTTATTGTTCACGCTTTGACGCAAAAAGGAAAAGGTTTTCCGAATCCCGAAAAACATTATTACGCATATCACGCAACCGGACCTTTTGACTTAAAGACCGGCGCGTTTCCCAAATCATCAAAGGTTTCACCGCTGACTTACACGGAAATTTTCGGTCGCACGATGTGCGAACTAATGGAACGCGACGAGAGAATTGTTGCGCTCACCGCCGCGATGCCCGACGGCACAGGGGTTGATAAAATTTTAGAAAAATTTCCCGAAAGAGCGTTTGATGTCGGTATTGCCGAACAGCACGCCATTACATTTTGCGCGGGAATGGCTTGTGAAGGATTAAAGCCCGTTGCCGCAATTTATTCGACCTTTTTGCAGCGCGGTTTCGACCAGATTATCCACGACGTTTGTTTGCAAAATTTGAATGTAACATTTGCGATGGACAGAGCCGGAATTGTTGGTGCGGACGGTCCGACGCATCATGGACTTCTTGATATAGCGTATCTTCGCGGCTACCCAAACATCGTTTTGATGTCGCCGAAAGACGAAGCCGAAATGCGCGATATGCTTTTAACCGCAATCGAACACGACGCACCTGCCGCAATTCGTTATCCACGCGGAAACGGTTTCGGTGTTGATACTTCCGATAAACCGAAATTGCTTGAGATTGGCAAAGCCGAAATTATGCGCGAGGGCGATGGCGAAGTCGCAATTTTAGCTTATGGCTCAATGGTTTACCCGGCGATGGAAGCGGCAAGCAATTTGGAAAAAGATGGAATTGAAACAACCGTTGTTAATGCGCGTTTTGTTAAACCGCTCGACACGGAATTGATTTTGGCATTAGCGCAAACCAAACGAACAATCATTACGGTTGAAGAAGCATATTTAGCAGGCGGTTTCGGTTCGGCAGTAATGGAGTTGTTGGAAGAAAATAATCTTTTAGAAAAAGTTAAAGTTGTTAGAATGGGTGTTCCCGACGAAATAGTTACGCACGGCGATCCAAAAGTTCTGCTCGGCGGATTCGGCTTGGACGCGGACGGAATTTATACAAAGGTTAAAGAAAAAATTGAAATTTCTGAAGAACGCCGGACAAGTAAAAAACGGCTCAGAATGGTTAAATAAAGTAAAAAAATGAAAAATGTAGAAAATAAAAAAAATAATACCAACAATCTTCCGCTTGCTATCATCGGGTTAGTTTTACTTGCTGCTGTTATCGGCGGTTGGTGGTTTTATTCGACTTCCAAAGCGAATAAATCGAAATCTGCAAAATCAAATACAAACAGCGCGAATAAACAGCCAACAGACGATAAAGCAGCTTTGGATTTATACGCCAAAGCCCCACCCGGAGCGCAGCCAGCGAATATGCTCGGCTCACCGAATGCTCCGGTTATAGTTGAAGAATTTGCCGATTTTCAATGTCCGACGTGCGCCGTAGTTCACGCAACAATGAAGGAAATAAATACGCTTTACGGCAGCCGGATAAAATTTGTATATCGTAATTTTCCGCTTACTCAGATTCACCAACACTCTTATGACGCGTCGTCTGCAGCTGAAGCTGCCGGTCTTCAGGGAAAATACTGGGCAATGCAGGAACAATTGTTCGGCAATCAAAAAACGTGGTCAAGTTCGCCGGACGCTCGTAAGTTGTTTGAAGAATACGCTCAAAAAATCGGACTCGATTTGCCAAAATTTCAAAACGACTCGGTAGCGATAATGACTAAATCACGGATTGATGCCGATATTCAGCGGGCACGCGCTTTAAATCTCTCCGGGACTCCGACTATTTTTATCAACGGAAGAGAGATTACTCCCCAGCAAATGGATGTTAGCATGATACGCCAGATTATTGATGCGGAACTGCAAAAAGCAAGCAGTCAATCAGCGGGTCAAGCAACAGGTCAGACTTCGCAAATTCAAACTGCAAACGGTGCGAAGGAAAGCTCCAATAAAACTAAATAGATGAAATGATTGACTCAAATGATGTAACCTACCGGTCGCAAGCGGCAATCGCCAAACTTCCTCTCTTGGCGGCTGTTGTTGCGTTGGGCGGATTTGTAGATGCTGTTTATTTAACGATTAAGCATTACACGGGCGAAGCTGTGCCGTGCAGCGTCGTTGAGGGTTGCGAACAGGTTTTAACAAGTTCTTACGCCGAAATTTTTGGTATTCCGTTAGCGATGTTTGGTGCAGCGGCTTACTTCGTTGCTTTTTCCTTAGCGATTTTAGCGGCTTTCGGTAATCGTCTGATGTGGAAATTTTTCGGCGCTCAAATTTTTTTAATGGTGCTTTTTACCGCTTGGCTCGTTTATCTGCAAGCCTTTGTTATTGGAGCGTTTTGCCAGTTTTGTCTTATCTCGGCAGCCGTAACTTTGACGTTGTTTATTATTTACCTCGCTTCAAGATTTTTGCGCCTGCGATAACTTTTTCAGCGCATTTTCAGAATAATTTTCAATGGAAAAAGCTATTGTTTTTCGATAACTCCGCCTTTTATTATCTCTAAATTTTGAGGTGTTTTAACAAGTTTGCCCGGCTTAAAGCCCATTTTTTCAACGCGACGAAGAATATTTTGATAAACGGCATCGCTGATTTCCGGTTCACGGCTTAAAATCCAGAGAGATTCGCGCTTCGGGTCGCCGACAGCAGCATATTTATAATCGGTATCTAAATCAATAATCCAGTAATCACCCGGCGCGGAGCGCGCGTCAAATTTAGCGTTTGTTGTTTTATCCGCAACTTCCGCTTCTGTCTTCATGCTTTGAGTTGTGCCATTTTTCATTACGCATCGATTAAGAATTGCCAGATGACCATCAACTTTTTGAGTGTAAGTCGTAGTTGTATTTCCAACGCAATTTTTTTGAGATTTGTTCGGATAACTGGCAATTTCAAACCATTTTCCGGCGTATCGTTTTAAATCAACCGATGAAACTGCTTGAACTTCCGATTGTTGAACCGAATTGTTTTGTTGCGCGAAAACAAAACCCGAAAAAATCAACAAAGTCGGCAGTACAGACGTAAAAATAATTTTTTTCACAATATTATCTCCTTAATTTTTGTAAATTTTATTTTTTCCGTTAGCAAAATGCTAACCAAAAGTTGCTTTTCGTCAATTTGAATTTTTATAATCTCAACGAACAATTAAAATATAGGGTAAAATTTCTTATGCCGATTTACGAATACAGATGTTTAGGATGTGGTTCGCACGTTGAAAAGATGCAAAAACTTTCCGACGAGCCGTTAAAGACGTGCGAAAAATGTGGCGGCGAATTGGAAAAACAAGTTTCGCTTTCCGGTTTTCAATTTAAAGGCGCGGGCTGGTACGTAACCGATTACACGAACAAAACGAAGGAAAAAGGCGCCGAAAAATTAGAAAAATCAGAAAAATCAGAAAAGACTGAAACGCCTGAAAAATCTGACGGAGCTGAAAAAAATTCGCCCGTCGAATCAACCGCTAAGACCGAAACCGCATCAAAGAAAACAGACGACAGCGCATCAAATTCTAAAAAGGACATAGTTTCAAAAAAGGATTGAGGTAAAGAGATGAAATTTTTGGTTGAAAAACTTTGTCAAATAAGTTTGATTTTATCGTTATTTGTTACGTTTGCTGCCGCGCAGTCGGGTCATAGCGCGAAAAGCACGGTTAATGCGGACGGCACGATTTTAAACGTTGTCGCTTCGCGCACAAATGATTCAAAAGAACTGATAAAAACCGAAAATTTATATCTTTACGAAAACGGAATCCAGCAGAAGATAAAAAATTTCAGCTTCGACCCGTCGCCCGCGAAAATTGTTTTGCTCGTTGATAATTCGCAGACCATTCGCGCCGATATTGATAAATTACAGAAAGCGGCAATGGAATTTGCCTACGAAATTTTTGAAGGCGACCAGCTTTTTGTCGTCGGCTACGATGAAAAACCGGAAATTATCCAAGAATGGACGGACGAGGCGAAAAAAATCGAAACTTCCCTAGCGACGTTTCGCAAGCAAGGCAACGCGTATCTTTTCGATTCTCTGAGCGCAACCGTCAACGAAGTTTTACTTCCGCTAATGCCCGGAACCAGAAAAACCGCTGTCGTTTTAATCAGCGACGGACTTGACAGAGGAAGCAAAACGTCTTTTGAAAAAGTTTTAGGGCAATTGCAAAATTATAATATTACCGTTTACGCTCTGCAAATTCCCGACCGAACCGGAGGCGCGTTTCGCCGCAACCAGCCGAAAGCTGCTGAAGTGATTACGCAATTAACCGAAGGCACGGGCGGCAAAACTTTTTCTATTGATGAAGCACAAATTGCAGCCAAATTTATTGCCGACGAGCTGAAAAAAAATCGTTATTTGCTTTCTTATCTGCCGACCAATACTTCTTCTTACGACGCTCGTCGCGTTTTTCTGGTAGCTGACGAAGGAATCATCGTGCGCACGAAAAATGGACAGCCGCCAAACGTTAAGTAGTAGTAAGTGGTGAACGGCGAGTGATAATTGTTTTAATCTTCATTATTATCTCACCGCTAACCATTTATATTTAATATCTTTCAGTGTTGCACCCTGATTAATAATGTGTGAAAATTTTCATAATAAAAAGATGTTTTTAACAGGAGATTTTCCAAAGTGAAGTCAGAACTTGAAAAGCTAATTGAGCTGCAGAAGACGGATACCAATCTGCGAAGATTAAAAAAAGCAATCGAAACGGCGGAAGGAAGGCGTGCTAGTATTGAACAAGAGTTTGAACAGCACGCCTTTTCCATTCGAGAAATACAGGCAAAACGTGACGCGGCGCAGGCAACGCGCACAGATTTGGAAAAACAAATTGCCGAAAACAAAACTTATCTCGAACGCGCCAATCGCAATCTGAAAAACTCACAAAACCAAAGAGAATACGAAACCGCGATGCGCGAAGCCGAGGCTTTACAAAAACAAATTTCCGCGTTTGAAACGCAGGTTTTAGAAAAAATGACGGAGATTGAAGAAGTCGAGAAAGTTTTGACCGAACGCGCCGATGAGATAAACAGTCTCGAAACAAATCAACAAAATGCCTTGAAAGAATTTGATACGGAAGTTACCAAAAACAGAAAGGAATTTGATATTGAATCGAAAAAACGCCAAGAAGTTTTTGTAACTTTACCGCCGCAGATGGCTTCAATCTACAATCGTCTGGCGCAAAGAAGCCGCGACGGAATTGCGGTTGCGGAAGTCGTGAATGGCTCGTGCAGCGCGTGTTTTATGAAACTGCGCCCGCAAATGCAGGTTGAATTAAAAACCAGCAACCGCATTATGACATGCGAAAGCTGCACGCGGATTTTGTATATTGCGCCGGAAACGAAAGCGGTTAGTCAGGAAACTTAAAGAGTTTAGGATTATCTACTTGCCCGAGTTAAATTAATCGGGTAATAAGTTGCTAAGTTCTTCTAAGTCGGCGGCAATATCTCTAATTGGGGCTGGTCCAGCTAAGTTCTCATACATGAGAGTTCTTCTCCTGCCTGCTTTCTCTAGTGTAATGAGATTTAACATTTCGTCTCGTAGGTTTTTTGCTTTGGTATAATACTCTCTGTTATATTCACTCTTGCGTTGTGCATCCCATTTATCCCGTACTTGTTTCTCATGTTCAAAATACCGTTGCAAAACTTTTCTCTTTTCCTCTTCTGTTTTAGCAGCGAGATAGTCTTCCCCTTGTTGATAAAATAAATCGGTTGGCTTTACCGCTTCCATTCTTTGGTCAAAGTCGTAAAGACTGCTTACAAATCTGGCAACCTCTTTCTTCAATTCGCTATTTAATTGTTTTTGGGTAATAGCTTTATCTATTTTAGCCTTCTTATCTGCCATCCAGATGTCAACTCCATACAATAAACCGCCTAAAATAGCAGCAGTTAATGAAACTACAATGAACATCTGTTTTTTTGATGCTGAGAATAACCACTCTGAAGTGAAAACACCAACGACCACAACAAACCAAGCGCAAAATAACAGTAAATGAGCTAAACCCAAACTAATAACTCCTGCGATTTGAAGTGCGCCAGTAATAAACGCCACGAAAAGCGACAAAACTCCTCCTCCAATAATTGTCGCTAATTCCTTACGTCCGATATTCTGAAATGTATTATCTAATGGCGTAATTGACGCTTGGCTTGCATTTTGTAGGTTAATAGAAGGTTTATCGTTTTGTATATGTGCAAGTATATTATCCTAATTAAGCTTACATCAAATAAATAATTGTCCAAATAAATACCTGGTAGAGACGTACATTATTTGACAAGATTTAGATTTAGAATTATTCTAAATCTAAATCTTGGACAATGAGAAACGCAAAAGAAACAATCAAAGATTTAGGTTTGACCAAACAGCGCGAAGTTGTTTTGCAGGTTATCCGCGATAACGAAAAGCATCTGACGGCGAATGAGGTTTTTGCTCATGCAAAACAGCTTTTGCCGAGCATTTCGTTTGCGACCGTTTATAATTCGCTGCGCTTTTTGAAAGACGCCGGACACATCGGCGAAATTCAATTTGGCAACGGCGCGAGTCGTTTCGATGCGATGACTTCGCGGCACGACCACGCGATTTGCACAAATTGCGGCAAGCTGGTTGATATGGAAATCGAATTGCCGAGTGAAATCGTCAAATTGGCGACGAAGTTTTCAAAATTCAAACTTGAATCAATCGAATTGACTTTGCGCGGATTGTGTCCCGAATGTAGTAAAGTTTAATTATTTTAGGCGAGTTCACTGAGTTTGAAGAGTCGGTGAACTTTTTTATTTTTCAACATATACAAAGGAGGGAAAGAAATGATAGAAGACGACGGCAATAAAACAAACAGTCCAAAGGCTGGAGAACCGATGGAAACGATGGATGCAAAAGACGATTTGACAAATCGGCAAGGACATCCGATTTACGATAATCAAAGTTCGCGGACGGTGGGAAACCGCGGACCTGTAACTTTAGAAAATTATCCTTTTCTCGAAAAGATTACGCACTTTGACCGTGAGCGAATTCCCGAACGGGTGGTTCACGCACGCGGCGCGGGAGCGCACGGCTTTTTTGAAGCGTATGGAACAGCGGGCGACGAGCCTGTTTTTAAATTTACAAGGGCAAAACTGTTTCAGGAAAAAGGTAAACGCACGCCAGTTTTCGTTCGTTTTTCAACCGTAATTCACGGCGGAACATCGCCGGAAACTTTGCGCGACCCGCGCGGTTTTGCCGTCAAATTTTATACTGACGACGGCAATTGGGATTTGGTCGGAAACAATTTGCCTGTGTTTTTTATCCGCGACGCGATAAAATTTCCCGATGTGATTCACTCGCTCAAGCCCGACCCGGTGACGAATCGCCAAGACCCACAACGCATTATGGATTTTATGAGTCTCACGCCCGAATCAATGCACATGCTTTCGTTTTTGTTCAGCCCGCGCGGTATTCCGCAAGACTACCGGCATCAAGACGGTTTCGGCGTGAACACTTATAAATGGTATAACACCGAAGGCGAAGGCGTTTTGGTGAAATATCATTGGAAAACGAAACAGGGAATAAAATCGCTGACGCAGGCGCAGGCGAGCGAAATCCAAGCGACGAATTTCAATCACGCGACACAGGATTTATTTGAATCAATCGAGCGCGGCGATTATCCCGAATGGGAATTCTGCGTGCAGATTATGTCGGACGACGAACACCCGGAACTTGATTTTGACCCGCTCGATGACACGAAAACTTGGGACGAAGAGCAGTTTCCGCTGCTTCCCGTTGGACGAATGGTTTTAGACCGTAATCCGAAAAACTACTTCGCTGAAGTCGAGCAAGTATCTTTCGGAACGGGCGTTTTAGTTGACGGTCTTGATTTTTCCGACGACAAAATGCTGCAAGGTCGCACGATGTCTTATTCGGATACGCAGCGTTACCGCGTCGGACCGAATTATCTGCAATTGCCGATTAACAGCCCGCAAAAGCGCGTCGGAACAAACCAGCGCGACGGTCAAATGACTTATTTTGTTGACACGGGCGGCGAAAACCCGCACGTCAATTACGAGCCGTCGAGTTTGGGTGGTTTGAAGGAAGCAGACCGCGGCGGCAACAAAGACCACACGCCATATGTCGAAGGAAATCTCGTGCGGCAGAAAATTGACCGCGAAAACAATTTCAAACAAGCGGGCGAACGCTACCGCACGATTGAACAATGGGAACGCGACGACCTCGTTTTCAATATGTCGGATATGCTTTCGCAATGCAATTCGAACATTCAAAACAGGATGATTGATTTATTAACGCAGTGCGACGCCGAATATGGTCAGCGCGTTGCCGACGGAATCAAGAAAATGCAAGCCGAAAAATCGGCGGCGCAGACGACGTAAAAATCGTTTGGGAAGAAAATAGTCAAAAGCCTTTTGTGCCGCCTTGTTTTATGCGGCACAAAAGGCTTCGTTACTTATAGCAATTATTTAAAAAATTTATTTATACAAGAGGTGAAATTTTATGCCAATGAAAATTGGAGACACGATGCCGACGTTTGAAGGCGCGAGCCTTTGGCTGAACGAGTTTGGGGAAACAGCCGACGATTATGTGAAAGGCGCGCCGACGCTCGTTCATTTTTGGGCGACGAGCTGCGGAATTTGCAAAGAAAAAATGCCGCAATTGATTGAACTGAAAAACAAATACAAAGAAAAGGGTTTGCGAGTTGTGGCGATTCATATGCCGCGCTACGAAGCAGATACGAATTTAGAAAAAGTCAAAGCTGATGTTATCAAACACAACATTGACGACATTTGCGCCGTTGACAATCAGCACAAACTAAAAACCGCTTTTCAAAACGAGCAAGGCTGGGTTCCCGTTTATTACTTGTTCGACGCGGAAGGAAAATTGAAAACTCGCGCGGCGGGCGAATTCGGCATCGGAGTTTTAACAAGCGCGCTGGGAAAAATGTTCGGCGAAAAAACGCAATCAGCAACAGCCTGAGATTAGCCGCGAGCAAACACGAAAGGACACGAAAATCTTTTGGCATATTCGAAGACGATAGTTAAAAGATGATGTAAAGCCTATAACAAAAATAGCTTTTTGCTTTTGTTCGTGTTTTTTCGTGTTTGTTCGTGGCTAAAATTTACCGATAATTAAATATAAAATATAAACGCTCGCCGCAATCGAGCCGATAAGAATTGCGATTAAAGCCAAAATTATCAATCCGACAAAAAGATAATCGCTCGTCTTTCCCTTATCCTTTCCGGTCGCTCGCTCGCGGATTAAATCCATATTTTGCTTGTTTGCCTTCCAAAAAAAGTCAAAGGCGTCGCCAACAAAAGGAATCGAGCCGACAACATAATCTAAACCGATATTAAAAGCCATTCGCAGCAAAGTAATTTTCGGAACGCCGTAACGCGCGCCAGCAACAAGAATGTAGAACGAAGCAAGCGAAGTTACCGTATCGCCGATATTCGGAACTAAACCGATAAGCGCGTCCAACCCGAACCGCCAGCCGACAATGGGAATTTTTATCCAATTGTCGAGATATTTTGAAAGACTTTCCAGATTTTCTTCAATCTCGATTTGCTTGCGTTCTTCTCTTGCCATTCCGAAAGGCGAGCGAGTTTTTATCGGTTGTAGTTCTCCCATAATTTTATTTACTCATAAGTCGAAACGGCAGGTATTTACAGGGATAACATGATAAACAAGGATAAATACAAAAGAGACCATTTTTTATCCTTATCTATCATGTTATCCCTGTAAATTCTGCTGTTTTAATCCGTGACTTTACTTAGTCTTTCTTCGCGTTCGCTGTGAATTCTGCGGCGAATTTCTTTCAACAATCTTCACCGTCAAAATTTTATCACCGCGCACGAGATTATCTACGATTTTCATACCCGTTTCGTTCACTTTTCCAAACACAGTGTAGCCGCCGTCCAAATGCGGCTGCGGCGAATGCGTGACAAACCATTGCGAGCCGCCCGTGTCTTTGCCCGACAAAGCCATTCCAACCGCGCCGCGTTCAAAGGGCAGCATATTTATCTCGTCGCGGATTTGCCAGCCCGGTCCGCCGTTGCCGTCTCCGCGCGGGTCGCCGTCCTGCATCACGAAATTCGGCACGACGCGGTGAATCGCCAAACCGTTAAAATAATTTTTGCGGGCGAGCCTGATAAAATTATCAACCGTCAAAGGCGCGTCTTCGGGAAAGAATTCAATTGTAAAAGTTCCCTTTTCGGTTGTTAAAATCGCTCTCGCATTTTTGCGCGAAACGGCGCGAAGGTAATCGGCGTTAGTGTTCAGAACTTGTCCGAGTTTCGTGCCTGTTTTCCGATTGTAAGGCTTGAC
>MWVV01000709.1_pt1 | contig 12136 bp, 12 predicted proteins | sample 1047281 | NCBI WGS metagenome assembly MWVV01 (sample SAMN06349986, study PRJNA376086) | soil metagenome | isolation source: PT-2 sample Antarctic (ecotone) soil | place: Antarctica | collected 2015-01-13 | reverse complement strand
TCCGTCCGTTTCTTCAGTTCTGTTTTGAGCAAAAGCAAAAGAAGCTGTTAAGAATAAACAACAAATTAAAATTAAGATTCGCATAATCATACGGCTGTGCGCCAAATTAGAAGAAAAGGCATAACGACCAAGCTCACCCGCCGCCGCAAGCGCAGCGAGGAACGAACGGAGCTGTAGGCGGTCGGGTGCAGCGCCTTGTTGTGCTGCTGTTATGACGCACGGCATTCAATACAGCCCCTGTTAGATTTAGCTAATGATATTGAACCCAGGAGAATGGGAGCTTGGTTCAAACTAAAACGGCGGCATCTTTCGATGCCGCCGTGTATTTGGGAAACGCCGTTTTCAGCGCCAGTTCAAACGCCCTGACGATTGAAGATCCTTATCGTCGCTATTGTTGGCTTTGATGATTTTCCCGCTCGAAACCGAAATCAGCAGCACGATGCCAGTGCCGTCGTCCTTGGTGGCGGCGAGCCACTGGCCATCGGGCGACCAGGTCGGGCTTTTTTCGCCGCCGTCGGAAACCGAAAGCTGTTTGAGGTGGCTGCCATCCAAATCCATGAGCCAGATGTGACCGTGTTGGACGAAGGCGACTCTCCGCCCGTCTGGGCTGACGGCAGGCTGGCTGGCGCTGTCGAGGTTGGGATCAATGCGTTTGAGTTCCTGTAAGTTGGAATCGGAAAGGAAAATGCCTGGTTTGGCGCCCTCGGTTCGGGTGCTTTTGGCCACGATGAGGCGATTATCGCTCGTCCAGTTCGGCTCGGTCATGTCCTTGAATTCGCCGATGATTTTTCCCGCGCGCGTGGCGACTAAAACGCGATGTGAATAGTAATTGGGCGCGACGTGAAAGGCGATTTTGCTGTTGTCAGGTGATAAAACGGGGGAATCAGGCGTATCGAAAGATTGGGGAACGGAAATAGTGGAAGTCGCGGTGCCATTCGCATCCGCGATGACGAGCGCGCCCGTGCGGTTGATAAATGCGGTTTCGCCGCGTGCATTGCGATGCGGGTCGCTGCCCTCAAAGCGCGATTGAATCGCGCCACTGGCGAGGTTCAATTCAACGATTTTGCTGGGGCCATTGCCCCATTCCTGGCGAAAAATCAGGGTGCCGCGCGCACCGCCGTTGCGCGGGGCGTGCGAATTGGAAACCGTCGCGGGGTCGCCGACGCTGGCGGGCGGCGGGCTGTTGGCGAACTTGATTTTGCTTTTCAAATCGCAGTCGTGTTCGCCGATGCGACTCTTGGCCGTCACTTTTTCTCCTTTCTTTGCAGCCAAGCGCAGCCTCGGGGTGCCGTGCGTCACTTCGTAAACCACCGGCCAACCCGCGAGCGGTCCCGTAACGAAAGCAAATTCGCGCCGCGCGGGATCGAAATGGTAGCGGCCCGCCTTTTTATCAACGCGATAGCCGCCCTTGCCATCAACCTCAATGCTGCCAATGGCACTGGAAATGTATTGGATGGTCATCATGGGCGTGCCATCCATGTTAAGCGCTCCCGTAGTAGACCAGATGGATTTGAAGCAGGCATATTCACCCGCCGGAGGCACGTGGCCAGGCGGCAGTTCGGACGCGGCGGGCTTTTGTTTTTGCGCCTGAACCAAAAACGTGGCGCCAGTGGCGCCGAGAAGAAGAGTCGCAGAAAACATGGCAGCGAGAAATTTGCGTTTGTACATGGTTTGTCTTTCTCCTATCAATTGTGTGATGTGAGTTTACATGAAAATAACGGGCCGTTCTTTAACAGTGCAGAAGATTCTCCCACTACTCAATAGCAAGCAAAAAAACGGCCGTGGCTCCTGCAAGACTCAAGCAACAGCGGTGTTTGTTTTACCTCCTGTCAAACCGCGCGCAGCAGCACAACGATTGAATTGACGTGGGGCGAAACTAGCAACACGCAACGTCGGGGAAACCACACAAGATTTTAAAGAGTAGCTGTTTCGCCCTCACGTCCATTGAATTGTTCGACGGCGCGTTCGCCACACGCTTCTTTTTTATTCCTAGGATAACTTCAGTTCTAATAATTCGTCGCCTTCTTCAACCAAATTATTAAACGTCGGCTCAACTGCACTCAAAACGTCTATACAATCGGACGCGCTCAAAAAAGCATAATGCTTGATTTCCCAGTCTTTGTAAATTTCTACGGACTGCCGATGAAATTCTTTTAAAAGTTCTGAATCTTCAACTTGCCAGAAAAGATGCGGAAACTTCATCTGCTCGTCGTTTTTAACAGACGATAACCGATAACTTTCGTCTGAATTTACATACATCAAAGCAGCCTTAAATTTGACGATGGTAAAAACGCCGGCATTTCTGTTTTCCGAACCGAACCAAATACGGAAACCTTCCCAATCATCGTGAACGGCTTCAACGTAAAGAGCTTTATTTTCAAGATGCGGGACAGGATTCCATTTTCGATAATTACCTTGCCACATAATTTCAAGAGAAGCCGTCGAACAAGTTATTAGACCGCAAGTGTGCGGTCTAATTCCGCACACGGTTACAATATTACCGCATTATGTCTCAATTACTCGATTCTGGGCGGCACATCATTCGTCTGAAGCATTATAGCCTCCGAACAGAAGAAGCATACGTTTTTTGGATTAATTTGAACTCTTCGGAAATTGCCACGACGCTTTTCCCTGCGCGCACCAGAAAAACCGCGCGCAGATGAGTCTCGTTCATTTTATTTGTTTTTCCGCGACTGGCTTGAGGTAGCGGTAGAGCGTGGATTTTGAAACGTCGAGCGTTTCGCACACTTCTTTAACAGTGGTGTGCGGGTCGGCGAGCATCGTCTTCGCCATTTGAATTTGTCTCTGTGTCATCGCTTTGGGTCGTCCGCCGAGTCTGCCGCGCGCCCTGGCTGAAGCTAATCCGGCATTTGTTCGCTCCGTAATCAATTCTCTTTCAAATTCAGCGAGCGCGCCGAAAACGTGAAAAATCAATTTGCCGCCCGGTGTCGTCGTGTCGATGTTCTCCTGCACAGATGCAAAACCGACTTGTCTTTCATGCAGCTCGTTAATCGTTTCAATCAAATGTTTGAGGCTTCTGCCCAATCTATCTAATTTCCAAACGACGAGCGAATCACCTTTGCGGCAAAACTCAATTGCCTCAATCAAGCCTTGCCGGTCGTCTTTTGCACCGCTCGCCCGGTCGGTGAAGATTTTCTCGCAGCCGATATTGAGAAGTGCGTCGGTTTGCAGTTCCAAATTCTGGTCAAGTGTGGAAACGCGCGCATAGCCTACCTTCATAATTCGCAAATGTCCAAATTTCAGACGAACCTAAAAATTATCTTTTCGATAAATTTGTTTTTGGGATAAGTTTTGAAATTATGTCTTAAAAGCTAAAACAGGTGCAAGTATTGATACTTTGTTTTTGGGATAAGTTTCGGGAATGTTTTTATGGAAGATTCGTTGATTTTTAACGGCTCAGTTTTTGTGTGTCAAAAACGTGCGTATTCGAGACTCAAACAGAAGCGAGCAAACACTGTTTGAAAATTTCTGCCTCCCGCCGTTTGCTGACTTTTGCACTATGCAATTATTTTATTTCGGTGAATATGGCGCACTTAAGTTACGAGTGCAGCCTTTCGGCAATTCATTATCTGAAATAATTTTTACTACCTGAAGTTCCGTTCCACCTTCCTTATACATTCTGAAGGCTAACTCGTTCAAGAAATAAACCCTTCCAAATTTTTTGTATTCGGGAATGGGTAAGTGAGACTTCGCCTCTTCTGGCAGTAAATGTTCATTTTCTGGAGCGACTTCCGTGAATGAATAAACTTCGACCTCTTCCAATTCGATTAAAAAGGAAGAATCCGCTGTATGCCTTAACTTAGTTTGTATCCTATTAAAAGACTCATCAACTAAACCTTTCCCTAAATGAAAAAACTTATTGCCTTTCGCTAAAGGATTATCTAATTCAAAGGCTACAACATAGTAGTTACCAACTGGCAGATAAACATCCTCTCTTCTTTCAATAAAAGGATTCTTTTCGCTTTTAGATAGTTCGTTGAGAATTGCTTTTAATTTAAAATTTTCTCCGTTAAAATCACCTGTTACCTTTATATTTCCCAGAATCCCTTCATCACTATACCCAATATAAAATCCCGATAAACCTAAGTCTTTGCTATTGATAACCTTTGCGCCACTTTTGGTAATTTCTTGCTCAATATCTTCTTTAAGTGAATGCACAATCTCAGATTCATCAAACTCATTTCGTCTATCAGACTTGATGTGATAGCTAGATGAATCATGTTTTGTAAAATGAGCTTCTTCCGAATTATTACTAGGAGGAGCAGACCCCGACCCAATTCCTCCTCCTCCGCCTCCAGATGAGCAGATGATTCCCGAACGAGAACTGTTATTTTTAACTAATTCATATACAGAGAAATTTGAGAAGAAAGTGCTCGGTTTGTACTTAATGGCTATTTGCATAACACTTGAATTATTAAGTCAATTTTTTATCCAGAGTATTATTTGTCTTAAAAAGGGTCGTTTTTGAGACGCTAGAAATTCCACTTTTGGATGTCGCATAATCGCTTTGACCCGACACACAAAATAACTGTTTTGAGAAATTCTAGCACGCATCGAATCAATGTTTGAAAAGGTTTTCTATGATTAGAAAGCGGGTCAAATTTGACTGTAATGAGAACTTTTGTAAATTTGCCCCTACTTCAAGAATTATTTTTTAATTTTTACAGATTATTTCACACTTCGGTAAAAGACTCTGGGCTTAATTCGCAGTTCAAGAATTAAGCCTACATTTTGATAGTTGCTTTAAGTTTGTCAGATGAAAGACAAAGAAATCACCCGGTTTTGAGATTTCTTTTTACCCGTTTATAAGGGTTGTGGGGATTTTCAGTTCGCGCAATCGAACCTCAATAAACTTTGGATTAACGTCAAAGGCATATTTTATTTGCTTTTTCGTCCAATGACATTCTACTGCTCGCTTGAAGCAGACGACATATCTGCCGGGCGTGAGAACGTAATTTTTATTTCTCACTTCTTCGATAGTTTCGCTTTTGCAGAAAGCCGGAATGTCCGCATATTCGCCTTCGCCTGTGCGCCAGTTATGATAAGTTCGGGCAATCTGCTGAATGTCCTCGTCGGATAGATCGCGGTTTTTACGATTGAGCAGAAAGCCGTGATTTCTGGCATCGATGAACAAAATCTGACCTTTGCGCTCCTGTTTGTTGCGCCGCAAAAACCACAGGCAAGCCGGAATCTGCGTGTTAAGAAACAATTTCGTCGGCAGATTTACTATGCAGTCAACCAAATCGTTTTCAATGAGTTTCTTTCTGATGTCCCCTTCAGTGTTCGTCTTGGAAGTCAGCGAACCTTTCGCCAGTACAAAACCCGCCAAGCCGTTCGGTGCGAGATGAAAAAGAAAATGCTGAATCCAGGCATAATTCGCGCTGTTGGTCGGCGGAACAAGTTTCTTACCCAAAACGCTCCATCTGGCATCGCCTTGCAGAAGCTCGCCGCTCCAATCGCTGTCATTAAACGGCGGATTGGCAATCACAAAATCAGCCTTCAAATCTTTGTGCGCGTCGTTCAAAAACGAGCCTTCGTTATTCCAGCGGACGTTTGAACTATCAATCCCGCGAATCGCCAGATTCATCTTCGCTAGCCGCCAAGTCGTTTGATTGCTTTCCTGCCCGAAAATAGAAATTCGGTCGGCGGGACTTAAAGCCAAACCTTGATTTTTATTTTGCTTGTAAAGGTCGCTGTGCGATTCGACGAACTTTTCCGACTGCACAAACATTCCGCCCGAACCGCAGCACGGGTCAAAAACTCTGCCCTCGTAAGGTTCGAGCATTTCGACCAGCAATCTAACAACGCTTCCCGGCGTGTAAAACTGCCCGCCTTTTTTACCTTCGGCTAACGCAAATTCACCAAGAAAGTATTCATAAACTTTGCCGAGCAAATCCTTACTCTGCGCTTCTTTTGTGCCGAGCGTTGCCGTGCTGAATTGATTAATCAATCCGCCGAGACTCGTTTTATCCAGTTTTTCCTGTGCATAGACTTTAGGTAGCACTCCGCGCAGCGATGGGTTGTCCCTTTCTATGGCTTCCATTGCGTCATCAACGTCTTTTCCTACGCTTGGCAGCGTTGCCCGCCCTTGAATCCATTTCCAGCGTGCGAGAGGTGGAACATAAAAAACCTTTTCGGCAATATATTCGTTTTTGTCTTCGGCGTCCGCGCCTTCAAACTCGCCGTTGCCAGCGACAAGATTTTGATAAAGCTCCTCAAAGGCGTCGGAGATGAATTTGAGAAATATTAAACCTAAGACGATGTGTTTATATTCGGCGGCGTCGATATTCTTGCGGAGTTTATCTGCCGCTCTCCAAAGTTTTTTATCTAGTGCTTCTTCAGCTTCTGCGTTTGATTTTTTTGCCATTTTTTTGCCTAGATCGCCTCTCTTTATTGCGTCCGATAACATAACAAATGGTTAAATGTATTAGGTTAAATAAAAAGGTTAAAAGGATAGACCCGTCAAAAAATCTTCAAGCTCATTATTTATAACATTTATCGTTTTCTTATCGGACTCAGAACTACATATTTTGATACTTTTTCAATTTTCGTGGACTCAAAACTACATATTTTGGCTGATTCACGGACTCAGAACTACATATTCATGCCCCTTAATGGACTCAGAACTACATATTGCGGACTCAGAACTACATATTTGCCTGTGGAAAACTCTGTTTTTGAACTGACCAAATATACGTTTTTTGCCTTTATGGACTCAGAACTACATATTCACGGATTCAAAACTACATATTTTGACGGTTTCGCGGATTCAAAACTACATATTTGAATTGTCTTCCGCAAGCGCTTTTGTCAATCGTCCGTGTCTCTTATTAGCCTGCATAACCTCGCCGGCAAACGTCGGGTGCGGCGTAAGAATGAGCTTCGCGTTTGTTAATTTGTTTCTGGCTTGCGCGTCGTGCGTCGTCTCGATGCGATACGAAAGCAAAACCTTAAACTCTTTCATCTCGTCCAGTGCTTTGCAGACATTCCGTAAATTGTGCTTCGGGGTGTCGTATTCAGTTAAACCAAAATCACGAATAATAGTTGAAAGCGTTATGTGATACGGTTGCGTAATGCTGGCTTGGGTGTAATGGTGGCTCATTCGTTTGTGAAGCTGCCGGGCAATTATGCTTTTGTAACTCATCGCCTTTTCATAATTCAACTGTCGAAACGTGCCGGTCTTAATGCTTTCTGTAACAAGCGAATTAAAGCGCACAAAGGCTTTTGATTTTTGTCCTTTGTCTTTCCAATCTTCGCGGGTTTGCAATCCAAGCGTTTCAAAAACACTCGAAACGAAAACGGTCGCGCCGTCGCTGGTGCTGACAACGATTTTTGTTTCGGCGCAAATAAGCAGAGCGTCTTTTAGTTGCGCGGTGCTGTAACTATGACCATTGCGCTTTAATTCCTGCTGTAATTGGTAAAGCGTGAAAGTAACGCCCGCCGCGTCGTCGAGAAACAAGCCTTGTCCGGCGGTTGCAAACCTTCTTAACGCATCTTCTACTAATTCCTCTCTTTTTGAAGGGAAGTATTCGCGCTCCGCTCCTTCTTTGTCTTTTAATCGGGCTGGTTTGATTTCAATTTTGTATTTCGTGCCTCTACATTCAAACGAGCGTTCGAGCGATTTTAGAAAAGTGCCGTTTATCCGTTCAACCTTTCCCCAATGATACTTGGGCATAAAATCGTATAGCTCAATGGTGTTTGAGTAATGTTTTTCCTGCGGTTGGATAAACTCGAACAAATTAAGCTGCACCGGCTCTGTTCTTTTATAATCGCCTAACTTTTTAACTATTTTTTCTTCGCCTGTAACTACAAGCTCGGCGGTCGCCTTGTTTTTGACAGTTTTTAGTTTGGTATTTTTTCGCATAAATTAATGCTCTTTTACATTTTGCGTAATTGCTTTTTCAGTTTTTCAGCAACGCAAAAAAGCGAAAACTATTGTTGTCGTTGCAGCCAGCCGTCCAACAATTCTTGAACTAAAACCGAATATTCTTTTTTTTGGTCAAGCAATAGATGTTTAACTGCCGTATAAGTTTCCTTTTTAACGTAAGCCGTCGCTTGTGCAAAGTCGTTGCTCGAACGCTTTGCGCGTGGTCGCCCGCGTCTCGGCATTTCCGGCGCGGCTAAGTGTAAAGTTGAATTGAAACTTAATTCTTCCTTTGGCTCGGCGGCTGGTTGTTGCCTTTCCGCTTCTGGTTTCGCCTTTCGTAAATTTGTAAATCGGTTACTTGCCATAGTTTTTTAAGATTTCTTTTCCAAGTGCGCTAAATTCGTCAAACGCGATTTCTCCATTTTTTAATTTATCAACCGTTGTTCCCTGCAAAGCTGCTTTTTTTAGAATCGCCCGCCGGTGTATCTCCACATCAAAAAAAGGCGCGTTAAAATCTTCTTCGAGTAAAATTTTCGCTTCCGCTCCGGCGCGGCTGCGCGGCGTTAGCAGAGTGAACAAAATTTTGTAGTTATTAGCCTTAAAACTTTCTAAGGTATCAATTATTTTAAAAAGCGCGTCGAGGCTTAAAGCGTCTGGCTCGCTCGGTATAATTACCAAATCGCTTTCGGCGCAAATGGTTTTCAATTCGTCGGCGGTTGGTCGCGCTGGCGTGTCCAGAATTAAAAAATTGTTCTCGCGGGCTTGTTCGTCCAAATCCTCTTGGCTTATTGCCTCAAACGGTAACTTGCCGCGCTCGCTCCAAGCTATTGCGCTTTGGTTCGGGTCGCCGTCAACCAATAGAACTTTATTTTTTTTGTTTTTGAAAACCGCCGCTAAGTGAATTGCGGTTGTTGTTTTCCCTACGCCGCCTTTGAAGCTCGCAAAGGAAATAATCATATTTATTATTCTCCTACGCGTAATCTACATTAACCGCTATACAAAATCAAATAATAGTGTTCCGATGAATCGCTTTTTCAGTTTTTCAGCAACGCAAAATGATATTTTTGATGGTAAATGGGCTTTTATTAACTTATCGTTGGTCAGTTTGTAAATGGTCTACCACTCGCGGTGAGGTCGCTGTATCGCGTAAGGGGCGCGATGGACGGCGATAAATTTGGCTTTGTATTGCTGCTCGGCGGCGGTTAAGGGCTGGTATGTTTTCATAGTTCAAGCCTGCTTTAGCAGATTCGGCTTGAACTAAAAGAAGTTTTTGATGTATTCTTTTTGTAGAATCCGAACCGCCGGAATCGGTTTCGCAGGTTTAGAAAACGTCGAGTGTGTCTAGCACTCGGCGTTTTCGCTTTTCAAATTTTCTTCGGCTGTAAGCGTTCTATTCTTTTCTACGATTGCTCTTTATACTATTTAATAGTATAGTTAATTATGATTGACGGAACGCTTTTACATTTCATTGAAACTTCGGCTTTTACAAAAAGAATAGACAAACTGGCGAACCGCGAATTGTTATTTGATTTGCAAAACGATTTGCTTATTAACCCGAAGCGCGGCGCTGTTATTTCCGGCACAAACGGCGCGAGAAAAGCGAGAATCGCCTATAAGCAGCAAAACGTCGGCAAAAGCAGCTCGTTTTGGTATATTTATATTTATCTGGAAAAAGCCGAAACAATTTATTTACTGGTATTTTTCGGCAAAAATGAAATGGACAACTTAGATAAAGGTGAAAGAAACGAATTAGCTAAACTGGTTAAAATCCTGAAGGATAAATACGGAGAATAATATGGACAAGAAATTATTTGCAGACTTAAAAGAATCCTTAAACGAGGCGATACAACACGCGAGCGGCAAACTCGACCTGCGAACAACGCCATTGCCGCGTCCGCCGAAAGCAATGGAACGGGCGGAAATTGCCGCTTTGCGCGAAAAAATGAACGCCTCGCAAGCCGTCTTTGCTCATTATCTTAATGTTTCGGTTAAAACCGTCCAGTCGTGGGAGCAAGGCAAAAAACCGAGCGGCGCGGCTTTGAAACTGCTTTCGATTGTTAGAAGGAATCCGAGAGTTTTAACCGAGAGTTAAAGCCGTGTGGCGCGCGCCTCAAACCAGTCCAGAACATTCTGATTCGGCTTCTTTTTCACGAATTCGGAAACCGCGTTCGTGTCCGCCAAATAGCTCATACGAAATCGTCTCCGTTAAAATCAACGAGAGACAAATAAACGCTTTTGTCTCTCGTCAAATCAATTTCGACATCATCGGTTCTCGACGGATTATTTAACAAAAACTCGACCAGCGATTGCTTTTTCGGTTGTTTGGCGGCTTTCTCCGCTAAGGTTTTTAACATCCTTTTTGTCTGCGGAATATAATTTCTCATCGGCTTCTCGTTTTTCGGCGAGTTCACCAATTCGGGTATCTTCAGTTTCGGTATTTGAAGTTTCGAGCCTGATTCTGAATCGCCCGGCGACGTTTTCGCGTCTTTTGTTTCTTCAAGTGGCGCAACTTTGTGTTTAGATTCTTCTTCAGGCGTTTTTCTTTTCATTTCTTAATCCTTCCTCTCTTGTTTTAATTTTTGGTCTTACATCCTTATTGACAAACCTCTGCTTTCAACTTCAATCTGCGGCGCTTCTATCTCCGGTGCTTCTATTTCAATTTCTATCCCTTTGTCTTCAATCTCAATGTCGCCTTGTTCGCCGATTGTGCTTACTAATTTGTCAAGCTCGGTCTGTGTGGTTTCCGTCGCCGTAAGCAGTTCTAAGTCCTCTGCGCTGATTGCCGCGCCTTCCAGTGGGCTGACGGTTGTATCTATTCCGAAGCCCTCGTGTGAAAGAGATGTGGTTTCATCCGTTATCTCAAAAAACTTTATTTCTCCAGCAAACTCAATTCCTTGCTCAAAGCTATTGATCTTTCCTGCGCCACTTTCCGCGCCGCTTTGATAACTTTCATATCCATTTTCAAAAAGTCCGATTTGATTAAATTTGCTTGCATCATTCTCTCCTGCAATATATTCAACGCTTCGATACTCATCATCGCGTAGTCCATACTTATCAAGCCGTTGTAATGCGCCTTCTTCGCCGTCAAACTCGTATCCTTCACCACTTCTATAAGTTTCGTCATTTGCTCGTCCCGTTTCTTCAAAACCTTCCGTAATCTCTCGTTCTCGTCGTTGATTGTCTCTAGTTCCTTGTTCTCTGTCGTCGCCCATTCCTGCATTACCTTGTATTGCCGGCGCAGATGCTCGTTCTGTTCCCGCAGCAGTTTGTTCTGCTCGCTCAAGCTGTTGTTGTTCGTCGAGAGCGCGTCCAGCCTCAGGTTCAATAGCTCGTTGATTTTCTCTAGCTCCGCTTTTTTCATTTTCAAGCCCTGCCCTTTCGGTCAATTCTTTTGTTTGCCAATACTGATAATTGAATTTGTCCTGCGTCCGCTCCGGCTTCGGCGGCGGCTCTACTCCTGCGGCTTTCGCCGCTTTTACGTCCTTTTTCCACTGCGCTGTTTCGCTCTTTTTCCGCTTTAGTTCCGGCGTGTATGCCGTCGCGTATTGCTCGTCAAACTGCTTTGCCCATTTCTCGTCTATCGTCTTAAAACTGTTCCCGCGCAAATTTATTTTCTTTCCGTCCGTTTGTCTCGCATCTATCCAGACGTGCGCGTGCGTGTATTCCGTATCCTGATGAACTGCAATTATCGCCCGCGCTTTGTCAAAATTCTTTTCTAAAAACCGCTCCGCCATTTCCGAGCATTTGTCCGAATTCTCTTTCCTGTCCCAAGTCAAAATCAAGCGGTAATGCGTCCGGGCGTTCGGCTGTTTGGCTTTTGCCAGTTCAACATCTTCTCTGGTGTGGGCGTATGCTATCGCGTTCGTCCTCGCCTCTTGCAGCTCCATTTTTCCGGTTTCGCCTTCCTGCTCCGGAAACGCGATATTAACGAACGTGATTTTTTCACAGTCTTTTTGTCGTGTGATATAACTAGCGTTCGCTCCGCCCGCGCCCGCTTTTCCGACTGACATTTTTGCTACGCTCATAACTTTTTCTTCGCCTGTCGGATTAGCTTGTCCATCTCCGCTAAGACGCTTTCAATCTCTGCTGCCGTTAGCGATTGTCCGCCTCCTCTGTGATAAGCGTTTTGCGCGTGGGCTAGTTGATTCAAATTCACTCCGATTCTCCGCAACTCGAAAATAAATGTTTCTATCATCCACGATTCAGATTCGCGCACTGCGGCTTCCGCGTCTCTCACATTCAAATCCT
>MWVV01000708.1_pt1 | contig 12136 bp, 6 predicted proteins | sample 1047281 | NCBI WGS metagenome assembly MWVV01 (sample SAMN06349986, study PRJNA376086) | soil metagenome | isolation source: PT-2 sample Antarctic (ecotone) soil | place: Antarctica | collected 2015-01-13 | reverse complement strand
CGAGCCGCGCGTCGCCCATCGAGCGCTCGCCGACGACGGTGTTTTCGGTTGCGCGCGTGTAACTGCAATGCAGCGTCGGCGCGATGACGGCATACTGCTTATCGGCAACGTCTCGGTCAGCGGTTTTGCGGACGTGATTGTAAGCCGCGATGTTCGGACCGACCGAAACGTCATACCACGACATAAACCAGAATCCCGGAATGTTGATTTTCATACTGTCATTCCACAATCCGCCTTTATACCACGCCGGATCGTTCGGCGTGCGCTTGATCATCGCGCCGCCGGTCGGAACCGGCATCTCGTCGGCGAAAACACCGCGCGGCGCGTCAACGGCTTTTAAGATGTCCATTTCCGGCAGATACTTGAGAGCCTGCGACCAATCCACAGGCGGCGGCTGTTCGGCGAGATCAAAACGTTTTGAAGCGCGAATCAAATCTTCCTGCGAAGTTCCGGGCGGAAACATCGGACGAACCTGATTTTGCTCGCCGTAAAGCCAGGCGATAAAAAGCATCTGCACCGCGCCGCCGCGATACCAGTTGCCCTGTTCGTAATACGGTCCGACGCGCCCGATGCCCGCTCCGAATCCCTGCACGATCATCGTCGTAAAATTGGGATTTCCGAGAGCGGCGACCGCCGGCTGCCATTCGGCGGTCGAAGAACAGCCGATGGTGCCGACTTTTTCGTTCGACCACGGCTGCGACGACATCCACTTAATCGCGTCGTCGCCGTCGCTGACGGGCGCTCCCAAAATATCGTAATTGCCCTCGGAGAAAAAATGCCCGCGCTCGTTCATCACGACGTATGCGTAGCCGCGCTTGACGGCTTCGAGAATCGTTGTCATATCGCGCGGCGCTCCCAACCGAACGTCCCAAAAATTGAAATTGTAAGGCGTGCGCGAAAAGATTATCGGGTATTTTTTAGAAGCGTCTTTCGGGCGATAAATGTCCGCCGCCATTCGCTTTCCGTCGCGCATCGGCACCATCACTTTGCGGTCGATGACGGCAACATCTGCCAGCTCTTTTTCTATTTGATTGCGCTTGGCGATTAACTCCGGGTCAGGAACCGGACGATTTTGTGCAAAGGCATTAAAAGTTAAGACGGCGCACAGCGCCGTCCCGAAAACGAATTTAGTTAAAAAATGTTTACCCATCATTGCTCTGTTTTACAAGATATTTATGCCGCCGGTCAATCTATTTTATTCAATCGCTTGATTTGAAGCCGACATTTGCCGGATTGAAAAACCGTCTCAAAAAGGTTGTTTATGACACATTGTTATTTGTCTGTTTTTAGCAGTTGGTTGATCACAAAAGCAATGTCCTCTTTGCTGATAAACACCTTTTTTAAAACAGATTCCAGTTTAAGTTTATTCCTTTGAGAAAGAGAGTCCTCGAAATCCTTTATCAAATCAGCATGATAAAGTCTTTCATTGATGGTCATTCCGGCGGCATCCTTTTCTGTTAATTCTTTTTTCACTTTCGAGATAACAGACTAATTCAGCAAACAGTTGAAACTTAAAGTTTTAACTGTTCACAAACATCGATTTGTGACAGCTTATTGGTACAAACATATAAGCAGCATTTTACTTGATTGAAAATTTCAAAGGAGCAACGGTTGCCTCGGCTTCCGCATTGTAATAGTCATAAACAATCGACGGCGCGGTTTGGGCATTAATAGCGTAACGCTGTCTAAATTTGAAATTAATGTTTACGCCGCCAGCCTGCGCCCACATATAAACGACGATTTTATCGGGCAGAACATCGTAGCGGCTGAAATTCTGATTCGCCTCTTTCGCTTTTTCAAGAGACGCGCGGTCAACTTCCACGCCGGGCGGCAGACCGATTTCCGCCAGAAGCATTCCGTAACCGCGAAAGCCGATTCTTTCGGCTTCGACCCGGCAATTTATTTCCTGCATAATCGCCGCGCCTCGTTTGTCGCAACTGTAATCGAGCCGCAGCTGTCTCGACTGGTTCACGTCGCGCCCGCTCGCCGCAAAATCGCTCCACGAGACGTAATGTGTTGCGACGATTTGAGCCATTGCCGCGCTTCGGTTTCCGCCGATTTTTATTTCGACTCGGTTATCGCTCGCCGCAAGAAGCGCGGCGGGCAAATCAATTTCGAGCGGATACGCTAGAACATTCGGCGCGGGCAACGCGACATCGCGCGCCTTTTGATTGTTGACGGAAATTTCCGCCGTGCGATTCCCTTGCTCGTTTGCGTCCGCGCTATCAACGACGACCGCAATAATCGCGTCGAGAACATTAACGGTCGCCTGCGTCGAATACCAGACGCCGTAGCGGTCTTTGTTTTTCAGCAAAAACGCAGTGCCTTTGGCAATCAAATCTGCGGTTTTCCGATTTTGTTCAACGCTTTCGGCTTTGCCGTCTTCAGCTTTGAACTTTGAACTTTGAACCTTAAACTTTTCGAGCGCCTGCACGACGAGCGCCGTCGTCTCGATTCTGCCCGCTGTTCCCCAACCGTAAAACGGCGTGTTCGTTTCCAGATTCCAATACGCGCGGTCGCCTTCAATGATTGCCATCGTTTCCAATTTCCCGACAATCGCCCGCGCCGTTTTCGCGTCGCCCGTGTCGAACAAAGCGAGCGCGAAACTTGCCAGCGCGAACGGCTCGTCGATTTCGTCGTTGCGCCTCTTTAAATAATCGAAAGCCTTCTGCAAAGCCGCCTGCGCATCTTTGGACTTTTCCTTCGCGTCTTTTTCCGTCATCGCCAGAACGCGCGCAATGTATGTCGTCAGAATTTTCGTGCGCTGTTTATCTTCGACTTTTTCCCACGAATACTGCCGCGTCCAACTGCCGTCAGCGCGTTGCTGCGCAAGCAGCCATTTGTTCGCTCGCGCAATCACGTCGGCGTCAACGTCGATAAAATCTCGCGCGTCGGTTAAAAACCGAATCGCATACGCCGTCAGCGCCGCATCGGGCGCGTCCTGCGTCCAAACGGAAAAGCCGCCGTTTGCGTTTTGATAACCGAGCAGACGCTCGTAACCTTGCCGCAAAAACTTTTGCGCCTGTGCCTGTAATTTCGGCGCGAGCGCGGATTTCGAGTTGCGGGCGACTTTCAAAATCATGAGATTCGGGTAAGTCGAAGAGACGGTCTGCTCGCCGCAGCCGTATGGACGCTTCAATAAACCTTCAATCGATTCGGCGACGTGCGACATCAGATTCGGGTAAATCTTCACCCGCGCCGTCTGTGTTTTCGGCAAAATGTTCGCGGGAAAATTTACATCGAACGCAGAACTTTCGCGGAAAATATCGCTTTGAGTGCGCACGATTTCCTTGCCGTTCGGGTGAACGACGACCGGCTTTTCAATCGCGTCCGAGTCTTTGGCGGCAATTGCCGTCACGCGCTGTTTGCCGTCTTTTGTCGGAGAATCGGCGCGAAAACCGAAAATCGCGTTTTGCGTTTGATTCGGCAAAACATCGATTGTTTGATTTGCCGCAGTTAAAGACGAAAACCAATCGCCGCGTGCCATCGAAACCGAAACTTTCTGCTGTTTTTCCGTGTAATTTCTAATCTGCACGGGCAAACCAATCTCGTCGCCGACGGTTAAAATCTTCGGCGGTTCGAGATTGACGAAAAACGGCTGAAACGTCTTGATTTCTTTGGACGCGATGCCGATTTTTCCGTCCGCGTTCGAGCCGATTGCGTAAAGTTTCCACGTCGTCAGATTGTCGGCGAGGTTGAATTTCAGTCGAGCGCGCCCGTTTTTATCGGTTACGAGTTCGGGATTCCAGAGAAGCGTTTCAGGAAAATATTCACGCAGACGCGGCGTGGCGGTTTCTTCGAGCAAATTTACTTTGTTTTTACCCGCTGCAACACCGGGTTTTAGAGCGACTAAACTTTGGAAATTTCTGCCGTTCAGCGGCAAACTTTCAACCTGACTCGATGAAATTGAAGAAGACGATGTCTGCGTTTGATCAGCGCCAGCAGTAACTTCAACAGTTTGACTTGTACCGCCAACATTCATCTCAAAATTCAATTCGGAAATGGTCGAAGAACGAACCGGAACATTCTGTACAACATAAGTTTGAAAGCCGCCGGATTCGGCGCGAATCGTATATTTGCCGGACGGCAGATTTGCAAGCAAGTAAATGCCGTCTTCGTTTGAAGAAATCGAAAATTTTTCCTGCGTTTCTTCGTTTAGCGCCGTTATCGACACATTCGGAATGACCGCGCCGTTCGGGTCTCGAATCGTGCCGCGAACCGCTCCTTTGCCGCCGGTGAAAATCGTTTCGGTTTTCAGCTCGACCGGTTTCGCGTCCGTTTTCGACTGTTCGGACAGCACGCCGGAAAACGTCGTCAAATCGAAATCGTCGTAATTCTGCACTTTCCCGTCCGCGCCCGCACTTCTGAGGCGAAAAACGGCGACTTGCTGCGTTACGGGTATAATGATCAGCTTTTCGGTCGCCTTTTCGCCGAATTTGCCGACGACTTCCGTTTTTACTTTATCTGCATAACGCGAAGAGATTGCTAATTCCAAACGAAGCGATTGATTCCAGCCGTCGCGCAGCGAATCAAAATCTATGCCGCCGTTTTTTAAGATTTCTTTAAATTCAACCGCATCTTTTGGAAAACTCTTTTTGTCGTTAGTGTAATTATTCAAAACCGCTTGAATTTTAGCTTCCGTGTCGCTGAAATAATCGACGCGGCTTGTCCAAACGGCGAAATCGTCCCCGTAATTTGTATCCAATTTGCCGTCCGCACCGTAACTTTTAACGTCAATCGTAAAAAACCTGCCGGAGACGTTAAATTTTATTTCATACGGACGATTAAACCGGTCTTTCAAATCGTCCAAATCAATCGCCTGTTTTTTGAGTTCGTCGCGCAGAGTCGCATAATCGCGAACGTATAAATTTGTGCGCTTGTAATAATTTAGTGCGGCTAGAGTAATCGCGTTTCCAACGGGCGTAAAATATTTAAATTTAACGCTCGAAATCAAAAAATCGTCTTTGTCGCCGAACGTTTTATTCGCGCCCGCCGACCAGAAATAAACCGCGTCTTCATCACGCTCGACGGCAAATTTTGCTAGATAAACTGTTCCCCACGGGTCGCGTAAATTCGCAAAATCGATACCGCTCGCCGCTAAAATATTTTGCAGTGATCGGTCGTCAACCGGATGCGCGAAATTTTTCTCATACGTGTTTTTAAGTGCTGTTTCAATCGGGTCGAACTGTTTTTTGAAAAACACCGCGAACGTCGTTTTCAAATTCGCGCCGTAATAATCGCTCTCGAAAAAATTCGGGTAATAAGATTTGTCGGCAAGCAGCAGCGCGGCCTTCATCTGCAAATCGGCGGAAACGGGCTTTGATACGTCGATTTGGTTTAAGCCTTCGTCGAGCAAGCCCAGTAAACCGTTGAACTGGTCGATGCGGTCGCCGCCGAATTCGGCGTCCGTTCGGGCGCGCTCTTCAATCGCTTTATCGAAAACGACGACGCCGAGCGCGGTTTCCGACGGCTTTTCGCCAGGCGATTTTACGTTAAAATTGACGCTCGCTTCCTCGTTCGGGCGAAAAACGTCTTTTATCGTTTTTAAATCTAATTTCAAATTGTTCGGATGCGGAAAAATTATGCCCGCCGCGTCTCGAATCGCGCTCTCGTTGCCGTCGTCGATATACGCGGCGACGGTTAATTCACCCGCAAACTTCGGGTTAAAAGGAATCGCAACGCGGGCGCGCCCGTTTTTTAATCGCACGAGCCTCGATTCCACAACAGACATGTTTCCGGCGACATCGACGAAAACGTCGGCGTCCAATTCTGTCGAGACGATTTCAGCGTTTATAACTTCACCCGGACGGTAAACAGTCTTCGGCACTCGAATCTGAATTTCTTTGGCGTCCGCGTCAATGTCGATTTCTTCTTCCTGCGCACCGTTTTTGCCGGCGGCGTCCGAGGCGACGACTTTTATCTGCAAATCTTCGGAATAATTTTCGTCGGTTCGCAGCGGTAGGGTAAATACCGCGTGTCCCGCGCCGAATAGATTTGTTTTGAGGCGCGTCAAAGTTTTCGTTTCGGCGTCTTTTTCATCCGCGTATTTTCCTTTAATTTCGACATTGCAAGCGGCGGGCACGCCGTCGGCGTAAAACGTCGAGACGTAAAAATCGACGGGCAGTTTCGGGTTGTGTTCGTCGTATGAATTTACACCGACCAGATAAACATGAATCGCGTCTTTTGAAACGCGTATGTCGAAACGCTTCTGTTCGGTGCGGTTCGTCGAAGAATCCGTGTAATAGGCTGCGAAACGCAAATCTTCAAAACGGCTGTATTCTTCGGCTTTTAAATCGGCGTGCGCTTTCGTTAAATCGACGCGCACAACGAACTTTCCGCTCTCGTCCGTTTCGCCTTCAAACGGTTTTTCCTCTTCGACTTCCCATTTCTGCTCTTTATAATTCCAGTGCCGGTCGGTTTCGCGGACGACTTTGACACGACCTTTTTCGACCGCTTTGCCGAACAGATAATCCGCCGAAACAGTAATTTCCGCTTGATTGTCACCGGGCAGATAAAACGTTTTATCCGCTTTCGCCGCAACCGTAAATTCCGGCAAATCGTAGCGCGAAACCTTGAAGCGAATCTGGTCAGCCGCCAAATCTTCATCCGAATCGATTTTAACCGTATAAGTTCCTAGCCGAGCGTTTTCGGGAATTTTCCAGCCAACCGAAGCGACGCCGAAGCGCGAGGTTTTTACAGTTTCCCGATATAAAACCGTGTCGTCTTCGTCCTCGATTGTAAATTCGAGTTCCTTGCCGGCGAGAACTTGATTCGAGGTGCCGTTCTGCGACATAAACAACCCGCGCACGTAGAAATTCTGATTCGGCTGATAAATCGGTTTATCGGTCGTCAGAAAAACGGAATTCTGCACTTCGAGAGCGTTTAAGTCTTCATCGGCTTCGCGCACGACGCCGTTTTTCTCGCCCGTGATTTTCACTTCCCCGTCGTCATCGAGCCGGGCATTTTCGGGAATTTTAAAATCGATAACCGCGTAACCGTTCGAGTCGGTTATGCCTGCCGCCGCCAGATGTAATTTATCTTTGCCGCTTTCATCGTCGATTTCCAATTCGATCTGCGCGTTAATCCGAACGCCGGCTGTCGGAAGATTTGTAACCGGATGGAAAGCGCGGACGCGCAGGCGATAATTCATTCCGGCGAAAACGTTTCTTGTCGCCGAGGCGCGCAGCTCGAAGATTTCCGGCATAATTTCCGAAAGCGAAACGATGCCGGTGATCGGCAGGATGTCTGATTTGTCGGGAATGATCGTATAACGCAGGCGATTCCACAGCAGAGATTTTTCATCCTGTTGTTGCGGCAGGTCGAGCGAAAATGGAAGAGTCTGTCTGCCGCGTTTTATTGTTTCGGCAGTTTCAGTATTTGCGATGACTTTCTCTTCGGTGTCGAGAACTTCGAGCCGGATTTTTGCCGGAAAACCGGGCGTTTTATTGTCTAATACCAGATTTGTTTGCAGGCGATTCTGAAGAATAACCGCTTTTGTTCCCGCTTCATCAACTTTAAGGCTGTTTTGCGCCGGCCCCGTAACGGTCAAAAAAAGACACACGACGACTAGCGGGAATATTTTCTGCCACATACAGCTTTGCTCCGGTATTTACTGATTATTATGGAAGTAGTGTAAAGCTGTGCCGTCTGATGCGACGACTTTTTATTTTGGTTGCTCGATGTGAAGTAAAAATCAAAAGTCAGGGCAAAGTTATAAACAAAACAATGTACTTAGCTTTTGGTGTCGGGATGCACGGACTCGCCGATGCTCTTTTAATATCTCATAGCTCTGCCGCGCGGAAATTTATTCATTCCACAGGTAGGGTTGAAATCCAAAGCAAGATTGAGAAGCAGCGCCTGTTGATTCGAGCTTGCGGATTTTAACATTTAAGTCTTTGTGTGTAATTTTCCAAACACAAAATATGTTTCCTCAGATTTTGAAACTCTTTTGGAGAATGGAGATGTATTTTAGTAGATATTTCGCTTTGCAGATAAATTTTTATTTCGTCATCAAATTTCTTTCGAGTGCGAATTGCGAAAGGAAAGTTAGGTGAATTATGCTTTATTGATTGTTTGCTGACTATTTCATTGTAGAAAGACATTAATTTCCGTTGTTTACTAAACAAAAGAAAGTTTTGTAAACTTTTATTAGACAACAGCTTTGCTTGGACAAATATTGTAATAAGGGCAAAGCGGACATTTTCTAGTGTTTGCGCGCGGTGAAAAATCTTCTGCCAAAATGCCGCGAATTGCTTTTTTATAATTTTGTAAAGCATTTCTACGTTGATTATAGTCGGGATTCAAAATTACCGTTCCACCATCGGTCATATATGTGGCTCGAACTTCACGGTTAAATTCAGGATACGATTGTCTCGCGGCTTCATCGAATAAAACATAAATATCATCTTGAATTTTTTCCGGCGTCGCACCGAAGTTTAATCGTTCAACGGTTACTTTCATTTTTTCGCCGTCATCGAAAAATTCTATGTAATCCGGTCTAACCATAACCAATCCGTTTTCCAATTCAATCGTCCACTCCGGCTGAATAATTCGGTCTTCGCTCGACGGATTACGCTCTGAAATGAGTCGAATCATTTGTCTTGCTTCAGATTGGTAATCAGGCTCGTAAGGGTGTTTTACTGGACCGCTTTTCGCCCAAATTTCGACGATTTGCCTTTCCACAAATTCCGTTGTTACTTTCCCTTTGATAATTTGTTCTTTTCTAATCGCTTCACCGACTCGATAAACACAGAGATGCGTTTTCCCTATTGGGGTCTCCGAGCGCGAACTGTAGATTTCGAGAACGAATCGGTAATAATACGCAAGCGGGCATTCAAGATATACCGATAGCTGACGTTCGGTGTATTGGCGTTTGATTATGACGACTTCAATTTGCTTTGGTTGTCTCGGTTGTGGCGCGACTCGCTCCGGCGGTTTGCAAATCGCAGGAGGCAATACGGCTTCGATGAGTTTCAAAAATCGGGAAGATTCTTTCTGACTAAATTCGTATTCTCGCGCTCGATACAAAAATAAATGATTTCTCGCACGGGATAACGCGACGAAAAACGAACTCGTTTCGTCGTCTCCATAAGATTGGTCTGTTTCGTCCGGCAGCATTTCGGGAGGCGGCGGACATTTTTCCGGGCGGGGGCTGCGTTGAGGAAATTTGCCTTCGCACAGCGTCGGTAGATGAACCGCGCTCCACTCCAAACCCTTTGCCGCGTGAACGGTCATCAGCCGCACTGCGTTGATTTCATCAGCCCATTGCGGAGGCTGTCGAAGCTGTTTTTCTTCGTTATTTAATTTTAGATGCCGGACATAATTCAGGAAATGGTATTTGGGATTACCATCCGAATCAGAAAACTGTTCGCGCAATTGGTAAGTCAAAAGCAATAGCTGGTAAACCGCAAGCCGTTTTTGTTGCCCTTGCACACTGTCGTCGGCGGCTAAAAGGCGCAGATAATCGCTTTTTATGAAAAGGTATTGCGACAAGACGTGCCAAGCCGATTTTCTGAAGTGAAAACCCTTAAAATGTTCGGCGAGTTTTTCAAATTTCGCTTGACTGGACGGCGAAAGGCTTTTGACTTTCGCAAAACGGCGGAGCGCACGCGGAAATTTAATTCGATTTTCAAAGGCGTAATCAGTAAAAATCTTAACGTCTCGAAACGAGAAACCATACTCATCGAAATTGGCAAGACGGTAAAGCGCGCGTCCGTCGATTTCCGCAGTCAGAGAGATGACGCACAAAAGGTCGCGGATTTCCGGTCGTTCAAAAAAATTGCCGAGGTAAAGCACCGGAATTTCGGCTTTTTCGAGCGCTTCGCTTAACCGCATCAAATCGTCGTGGCGACGACATAACACGGCTTGGTCGCGGTATTCAACGCCCGCTTCTTCGAGACGTTTGATTTCTTCGATTAACTCGGCGGCTTCAGTTCGTTCGTTAGCGGAAACACGATAGCGAATGTCCGCATCGTTATCCTTACGTTCTACTTCCCACTTTTCCTTTGCCGAAGCAGTATTCATTCCGTTAGCGCAGCGAGTAAAAATATCGACGACAGCTTGCTGCGAACGATAATTCGTGTTGAGGCGAATCGTCTCCGCGTTCGGGAAATCTTTGGTCGTCAAAAGCCGCATATTGATTGGCGACGCGCCGCGAAAGCGGTAAATCGCCTGCCGCAAATCGCCGACAATCCACAATCCTGCGCCGTCGCCGGCCAAAAATTTCAATAAATACCGGGTTGCGGTATTTACGTCCTGATACTCGTCGACGAGAATATGTTCATATTGTTTTTGCTCCTTTTCGCACACGTCTTCGTGTTCGGCGAGCAGTTTTACCGAGCGAAACAATAAATCGTCGTAGTCGAGAAAATCATTTTCCTTCAATAATTCCTGATAAACACTGTAAACGCGGGCGACTTCGATTGATTTTTCAGCCCTTTTTACTTCATCCTCGGTTTTTGCGTTTCGGCGGTCATCAGCAGCACATTCGGCGTATTTCGCAGGTTCGATGAGTTCGTCTTTAGCGCGAGAAATCGCACTTAAAATGTCTTTCAGATAAAGCGTTGGTTTCTGTAAAGAACGGTAATGTTTTAATTCGAGCCGTGCGAGATTTTGCTCCAACAAAAGTTGCGCGTCAACCGTGTCGATTACGGTCGGTGTCGGAGCCACGCCGACTTTGGCGTGGTATTTGCGAATCAAATCCAAACCGAATTTGTGAAACGTCCCCATCCAAATCTGCGAAACCTCTTTGGAAGCCAAAGTTCGCACGCGCACATAAACTTCCTCAGCGGCTTTATTGGAAAAGGTGACCGCCAAGATTTTATTCGGCGAAACTTTTCTGACGTTTAAGAGTCTAGAAACTCTCTCAATCAGTGTTTGAGTTTTGCCGGTGCCGGGACCGGCATCGACTAAAATCGTGCGTCCGGGCAAACCTTTGGCAAATTCGTCCTCACCCGCTCTGGCGGCGCGTTTCTGGTCTTCATCGAGTTCAATAATTTGAACCGGATTTTCTTTTTCCGGTTCGAGAGTTTTTTCAATTTCAATGCCGAGCAAAGCGCGCGTTAAGCCGTGAATCACCATTCCTTCGGTCATTTCCGCTGCATCGGCGATTCGGACGGCATTTTCTCCCGACAAAAACCTTTTCTTTAATTCGTCGCCGGGCAGCAGAAACTCGCGGGCGAAAACATTCGCTTCGAGTTCGCGCCGCTCGTGCGGACCGTATCCGTCAACTCTCCGCGCTCCGAGAGTAATAGCATCTTCGGAAGCTCCCGCGTCAATATCCGATTGGCAGCAAATGAAACTCTCGCCGTGCTGCCAGTAATGCGCGTATTCGTGAAGCCGGTTGAAATACTGTTCCCATTTTTCAACTTCTTGGTCGAACCAAACCATACACGAATCAATCGTCGCCTTTGCTCCGAACAGAAGGTTATGTCCAGCCGGAAGACCCTGACTTGGAATGCCGGTGATTTCCGCGACCGCGCGCAAAAGGGCTTCGGGCGAGGCGTCTCCGCCCGATTTTTCCAGAGCCTTCGCGCGCATTTCACGGGCTTTCAATCGTATAGCGTCCCAATGGTTCACAATATTACATTTCCCTTACGGCTGGATTTACAGTGTCAGGCACCTTTACTTAATGCAAGCAGTTCTTCACGACGCTTCGGGGAAAGCGTCGGGTCTTGCTGCACTGCTTCGGGAAAATCCTGAGATTCCGTCAGCGTCGGAGAATCCGTCGCCTTAAAATTCGAGTCTCTCGCAAAGCGCGGTCCAAGACGCAGATTATCTAAAAGCTGCTCCGTGCCGACATTTATGGCATCGCCGATTCGGGTTACTATGTCGAGCGGCAACTTTTCGTTGACCTTAATTAATCCTCGGTCAAATTGTGCAATTAACACGACGCTTAATCCGGTTATATCCGCAAGCTGAAAATTGGAAATTCCTAGTTCCTTTGCCGTCGAAAGAATTCCGCTAAAAGAAAATCGTTTTCTGTTTTCCTGCTCGTTTCGCACTGCTTCGGCGGCAAAGGAACTAGGAATTTCCAATTTTCAGCTTGCGGATATAACCGGATTAAGCGTCGTGTTAATTGCACAATTTGACCGAGGATTAATTAAGGTCAACGAAAAGTTGCCGCTCGACATAGTAA
>MWVV01000707.1_pt1 | contig 12136 bp, 12 predicted proteins | sample 1047281 | NCBI WGS metagenome assembly MWVV01 (sample SAMN06349986, study PRJNA376086) | soil metagenome | isolation source: PT-2 sample Antarctic (ecotone) soil | place: Antarctica | collected 2015-01-13 | reverse complement strand
TAGAGGCTTTTATAATTCGTTCGAGTAAAGTAATTGGTTTCTGTGTCGGATAGCCTAATCGCTCGGCTGATTGTGAGCTAATCATATCAATATCATCCCAAAGATTTTGAACGGGTCTGCCTTGAAGTTCGTCGGCGTAACGCTTGCGTCGGATTCTGCCGTTTTTATCTTCCGGGAAGTGTAACTTATCTTCTTTGTCCCATAATTCCATCTTCTCTTTCGATATTGCCCAACCATTTTGAGGGGGGTTATAGCCTTTATATTCATAGACTAAATTTGCTCTATAAGTCGGACTTGCGAGATTGTCTATTGCGTATCTTCTGCCGTTTGCGTCAATGTGTCGAAAGAAACCGTCAACATATTCTTGATACCCGGAAGCGTCGGCGTTAAATTGGCTGTTAAAGACGTTATTAAAAGACTTTGAATAAAAAAAGATAGTATCGGTTGAAGTGCCAAAATGGTTCGATTTGTGGTTTGTTTCGCCTCTGCCTGTCTTGCGTTTCCAGATAATTTCGTTTCTGAAATTTTCTTTGCCAAAAACTCCGTCTAAAACTATTTTCAAGTAATGGCTGGCGGTTGCGTCGCAATGTAAATAAATGCTGCCAGTGTCTTTTAGAACTCGATGCAATTCTAATAATCGGTTCGCCATCATCGTTAGATAAGCCATCATATCGTTTTCACCCAAAAAACGACGTAATGCCTGTATCATCTCGGAAACATCCGTATTTGACTGGTGAACTAACTCGCCAAATTCCTTTTCGGCTTGCTCCGTCCAGTGCCAGGTATCTTCAAAAGCTGTGATTTGTGCGGACGACTCCAAACCTTTCGGCGTTCTGAATAAAACATTGTAATTAGCTTTACTGTTAAATGGAGGGTCAAGATATACAAGGTCAACTGATTCAGATGAAATTGATTCTCGTAAAACGTCTAAATTATCACCGAAGTAGAGTTTGTTTTTCCAAGTCATAGCGTCTTCAATACCATAATTGAACTGAGAGAAGCAATATAATTTAACCCTTTTGGATTTTTAGCAACGCAAAAACTTGAAATGTTAAAAATAAAATGTATATTGAACAAATGATAATCTCGATTGCATCATTCAAAGGTGGAGTTGGAAAAACAACAACCGCCGTTCACATCGCGGAAGTGTTAAATCGAAAATTACCAACGCTTTTAGTTGATGCAGACCCAAACCAATCCGCGCTTGGATGGCAAGGACGCGGGAAATTATCTTTTCCAGTCGTTACTGAAAATGAATTAAGGGAACGCGCCGAACAATTCAAACACATCGTTTTAGATACACCAGCACGACCAACCACCGACGAATTAAGAACGATTTGCATTGAGAGCGATTTAGTTATCATTCCAAGCCAGCCGGACGCTCTAAGCCTCGACGCTTTGATTAAATTAGTCAATTCATTGAAAGAAATCGAAGCCGAAAATTACAAAGTCTTATTTACATTAGTTCCGCCTTTAAGCCACGCCGGACGCGAAGCTAAAGAGCTTTTGAAAGATTTGGGTATTCCATCTTTTAAGACTCAAATCTATCGCCGGGCAGTTTGCGGACGGGCAGCTTTGAAAGGCGTTACTGTAAACGAGATGAAAGACGGAAATGCCGCTTTGAAGGAATTTGAGGCACTAGCACGGGAGATATTGAAATATGAGCAAAAATAGATTTGACGGATTAAAAGACGTTAAAACATTGCAGAAATCAGAGACTATATCAATGCCGGAAGAAGAGACAAAAGCCCGTCAGAATGGCAGCAAACGACAGGAAACCATCAATCAAATAGGCATTGAAACACCGCGAAGAGGACGACCACTAGGAAAGCGAACAAACAAGGATTTCCGACAAGTTACAGCTTATATCGGAACAGAGACATACAAGCAAACGAAGATAAAATTGTTTGCCGCCGACGAGCGAAAAGAATTTTCCACGTTGGTTGATGAGCTTCTAAATAAATGGTTGAAAGCGGATTAACATTTTAGCTTTTCAACAACGCAAAACCCTAAAATTCCAAAATTGCAAAAACTCAAATAATATGAAAAACAAACGCCTGATTATTTTAATTTTAGCCCTTCAATTTTTGTCGGTATTTTCCTACGCTCAATCTGCACCACAGCAAACAAAGGAAGAGAAAAAGAAAGCCGAGCAAGAGCGAAAAGCACAGGAAACACAAGCGAAGGAACAACAGAAGCAACAGCAAAAACAAGCCAAGGCAGATGCTAAAGCAGCTAAAAGGTCTGCTCCGGTTGAATTTCAAGGGGGCTACGACAGATTTACAAATGTAACTACTACAGGCTTTCAGGTTCCTACATCGGAACAGGATGAAGTTTTCGCAGGTCGAAAAATTGACATCGGAGTAGGAGCTTCTTATAAAGGAACAACTGTTCCTCAAGACTCAAATGACATTAACATACGTCTCTTTATAGCCTACACAATTCGAGCTAACTCTACAGCAAGAGACCACAGTTTAATACTTTTAGTTGACAACGAACCAATGGATTTTGGACAACTAAGCATAACTACCAGGGAAACATATGGCAGTAGTGTTAGATTTACCCACGCCGTTGTAGTTACAGAAGTTAGTTATGCAACATTATTGCGACTAGCTAACGCTCGGACAATAGAAGGACGTTTTAGCGGAGTAGAATTTCAATTATCACCTAAATTCATACCAACAATGAGGGCATTTCTTCATTTATAAATAGAGATGCAGAATGAAAACTCGCGGCTGGTTGAATAATAATATTTTAGGATTTTAACAACGCAAAAACGCAAAACTCTAAAATTGCAAAAAGCTAAAATTGCCCCCTAGCACCGCGATAAACAAAGTTAGGATGGTTGACTAGCCTTGAACTGGAAAAACCGCTTGTAGGCTCTGCAAATGCTCAGATTAAGGCGCTTAGCATAGCCAGCACATCGCGTAAAGAATAAGAAAATGCCAGTGCATCGGCTCGTCATTATTAACAAAAAGCATTTCTTTACTCAAGCTCAACTTTTGTAACTTTAGCCTTAACTTTACGCGCCCAATCTGACGGCGCGTCATCAGCCTTATAACCAAACTTCCTAGAGTGATTTGGCTTCAACGGAGAACTGTCATTTTCTCCGAAGTTATACTTTGTTTGGAAAATAGGACTGTGTTCTTTTTCGGCAACCACGTTTCCGCTCTTGTCAAGAAAATAAATTGTAATGTCAACTGTTTTAACCGTGCGGTCGCCAGTATTTTTCAACTCACCAAACACGCCCGGTTCGCGCAAAACAGTTGTTGCAACTTCCAAGTTTCTAATCTGGATTTTGTCAATGTATTGCGAACCGGCATCGCTTGTAACAACGACGGTGTTTGAGGAGTTTGAATTTTGATTGCTCAACGCAACAGGTTTGTTTTGAGAATATTGATTTGCCTTGTAACTGCCAAGCATAAGGATTGCGCCCAATCCAACCCCAATAAGCCCGACAGTTGGAAGCAAAATATAAATGCTGACGTTTTGTTTTTTCGTAAGCTGTTCAATCAAAGCCGCAATAGGAGAAGCTACGCCGATAACAACGGTCATAATCATCAGCCAAACGAAGAAAGCAGCAATGCCTCCGACAGATGAAGCGTTACCGCTAAAAGCCGCGCCTAAGCCAAAGATGAAATACAGAATGATTTCTGCGACAAGTGCGATGAGCGCGACAAAGAAGATGATTATGCCAACGCCAATTTTCATATGATTTATACCTTCTAAATTTTAAGCGTTCTGATTTACCACGAAGAGCTAAACGGCTGTCACGTCCATTGAATTGTTCGCTGTCGCCTTTATTATTTCGAGTTGTCTTTTAATAGTCACTAGAAATTTCCACAATGTATCCGCGTCCTGCTGGACTAATAATCAAACCGCCGTGCGTTTCATAAATCGCAAAATAAAGTCGAGGTTTCTTTTCTTCGGTCAAATTTAGAAAACAAATCCACGGGGATTCAACTTGTTTTTTGAATACAGGTTTGTATGTTTTGTTCTTCGAGCCGTTAAAAACCACAATCATTAATTTGTAGTAATACCTGTGTGATTCGTCAAATTCTTCGCCTTGGTCTTTGGGCGGGTCATCATAAGATAAAATAACAGCAAAATCACGAAAACCGTCTCGGTTAAAATCGGCGGCAACATAATAGGGCTTAAGTTTGGTATTGATGTCTTTACGAGCCGACTTCAACATTCCATCGTTTCCCTCGTCAAAACTACTTTCATTGAGAAAATTTAGACTTTGATTGGCTTGCAAAAATTTCTGCAAAGCCTCTGCGTGTGCTGGTTCAAGTGAAGCAACAGATTTTTGCCCAAAAGTAGAAATTGATAAAAATAAAAACACGATGGTTTGAGCGACAAATATTTTCATCTCGTTTGGAAATTCCTATTTTTTAGTTTGCCATTAAAACTGTCAAAGGTAACGCGAGACAGCGAACAAGGTATTATACCGCTAAACTGCGGCATCAGGTAAGGTAGTCGCCGGAAGACTCGGAAAAGAGGAGATTGAGTCATTCCGGCTATGCTGGACAGATGGACGGCTGCCAGCATTTTTTCTGATGAAACTGAGGGTTGGACGGAGAGAATATCATAACCCGCCCAACCGCCGTTGCTGTCATAACGAAACGACAGCTAATTTTTTAATTCGTTGGCTCGACACGACAACTTTGCAGGTAAGCCAGAATATCACTTACTTTATACGAAATGCGGTTATTGACCCTGTAAAACGGAATTTTTCCTTTGTACCGGATACTCTGGCGCAATGTCTGGTTGGACACTCCAAGAACCCGTGAGGTTACCTTCTCGTCAAGAAGACGCTGCTTATCTTTTAATATGTCGTCTATATTTTCGTTGTTCATTTTTTTTTTAACTCCTATTTTTTGCGTCGGTTTTTTTATATAATATTCAAATTCTATTTCAATTTCTTCATCTGCCGATATACCTAATAAATCCTATTTGAAAGGGGGCATTCGGTGTGTAAAATAAGGGTTTTTCCCTAGTTTCAATGCTTCTAACCGTAGTCTAAAACCGCCTTTACTTTTATCCAATTTATTGATTCAAAAACGTCCGTTAATGGGACTCTTCAAATGAATTCTAAAAACACCCCAAATTAGCCATAAAAATAGTTCCAAAACTCATCTCGAAATCAAAGTTTCAATACTTATGCCCTTTTTAGCTTTTGGTGTCCTTTACTTTTTCCGACAAAATGCTATTCAAAATCCACGCATAAAGGGATGCAAAGCAAACAATCATTAAAACACCTTCAAAAAACTATTAAAAACCTTATAAATACTGCCTAAAACATTGATTTCACCTTAAAAAGTCTTATACAAGCCGAAAATTCGCTGAAATTTGAGCCTAAACAGCTACACTCGCCTCATTCTTAGCAATGGTAGCGCGTAAGAAATTCATTCGAGCATTAATTTGTCGCCTATCCGTTTCAACATCCCAAACCTTCTGTTGTGCATTTAGCATTTCCGCCTTTAGCTCATTGATACGGCGTGAAAATACGGCAATATCGGGAATAGCTCGTAAGGCGTTTAATTTGTCAGACGCTTCTTTCAATTTTTCCGCTTCGTTTTCCCGCGCTTGTTCCAAATCTTTCAATGTTTGGGTTGCTGCCATAAATTCAGCGAAGGCTAATTCATTTTCATCTTTACGAGCTTCTAACCTATTGACCAGTGTTTCCTGTTTAACAAATTCAGACCGAGCATTTAGTCTGTGAAAATCCTGCATTGCCAAATCAACATCAATTTCAGCTATGGCTGTTTTCAGTTCGGTTAATTTTATGGTCAATTCCTTAATCTCTGGTGAATTCTTAGCTGTAACCTCTGACAGAGTTTGCTTACACTGCGTTAAATCTACTCCGGCGCGGGTGAATTCAGTTTCTAATTCCTGTAGCTCATTGATTTCATCTGCGACCAATGCCAGCCGTTCGGCTGATGCTTCATTCTGTTTTACTGTCTCTAATCGTTTTAATTCTATATTCCAATCTGTTTTCATAGTGTCATCTCCGTGTTTTCGTATTCTAATATTGCTTCGCGTTCTAACCGTGCGTCTTCGATGTCCTGCACATCTGGCTCATACTTTCCTAAATTGTGCGCGTCAATATATTCGTTGTATTCATTTCTTCCTTTTTGTTGAAGAATTAAGTAGTCGGCTAAATCAAAACCTTCCGATTTCTGCTTGTCTGAGGCGCGTGTTTCTATCCAATCTGACACCTTGACATTCAAACCTTGTCTTCTCGCTTGTATGGCAATTTGTTGCCAAGCGGGATATGCGTCTGCATCAGGGAAAAGGATAATCGGGCGTGTTCCTAATCGTTGTAGCCGTTCAATCGTCAAATTTTGTTTCGAGCCGATAGCCAACCATATCCATTCGGGGAAACAAAGACTTCCGATAATCGAAGATTTTTCAGCTTCAACTAAGGCAATAAATTTGTCTGAATTTTCCAGTAAAAGATGCTGACCAAAACAGCACTGCATTAAATTAAAATTTTTTTCGAGTCGTTTTAACTTCTTTAATTCAGAGTGAATCCAATTAGGTTTTACGTCTTTCCGGCGTTTGCCGCTTGTTGCGTCATAAGCAATTATTTTGCCGGTTCGGATTCGTTTCTTTTGGTCAACCTGCCAAAAGACAGTCTTGCCAAGTCTGGTTGTCCCAATGAAATACTGCTTTACCGCGTCTTGAATTTCCTTTACGCAGTCAGGGAAAAGATTTAGAAGAAATTGAACAAAAGCGTTATTCTCATAGTTTCCTAGCGTCGCTTTCAAATGCTCGAAGGGTATAACATCAAAGGCTGTTTGCGGCGTTTGCGTCTTCTGTAAGACGCTTTTAGCAGCAAAGCCATAGTTCGGTGTGCCTTTTCGTTTACCCTTTCCAAACTTCAACCCTATTTTTCGACCTGAATTATCAGAAAAATATTCCTTTGACGGGTAAACGTGATAACGGCAAGTGTTTTCCCTGTCGCATCTGCCAAACTCAAGCGGCATATATTCGCCTGTTATTCGTCGGATGTATCGCTTAAATTTCTTTGGAGTGCCACAGTTCGGGCAAGCGAACTTTTTTGACCCTCTTTCTAATTCAAATTCAAATTCTGCCATTTCGTTTTACTCCAAAAAGTGTGGTGTAGGGAGGGTGTAGGAAGACGTTTCTTACCTACATCGCCTAAAGCCTTTACTATCAATAGTTAGCCACTTGATTGTGTAATTGGTGTAGGGAGTGTAGTAAATTACCCCTTTTTGCTCTATATGTGTTTTCCAAATGAATTACCCCCTAACTCCCTACATCCCTACATCAAATTACAATATCTCTTTTGTTCAAAAGGACTTGCAAGGATTTTCTCCCTACATTTTACCTACACCCTCCCTACACCACCTACACCAAATTACATAAATTGGGTAGATTTGAACTCAAATCCTATCCAATACATTGCATCCTTCTTTCGGAATTGTTTGAAACCTCTCTCTTCGAGAGAAGATTTGAAATTTTTCTGACCGAGCGCGTAATAACCATTTTCAACCGCCCAGTCTTTATAATTGGTATAAGCTGCCGATGATTTAATCGTACCTTGCGAGATTTGAACTGTTTGGAAATCCAGCCATTGTTTAACGGTGTCGGATTCGTCTTTATATTTGTCAGTGGCATTGGTTACAGCCATTGGTAATGGTTTGAGTCGTTCAGCTTGCCACATTTTCAACCCTTCCAACGCCCAGTTTAGAATGCCGGAAAGCTCTGATTTCAAAGTTTCTTCTATTCCGTCCTCTTCCCGTCCTTCAAAGTTTTGAGTAAAAGGAATAAGCACGATTCGCCGCCAAATCCCGAAATCGGTTTGAGTAATGACGGGTTTGTGATTTGTCGCCAAAAATAATTTGAACTGCGGGACATACTCGAAGAACTCTTTATGCAGGAAACGGCAGGAAATTCTATCGCCGCCGGTGGTCAATTTTACAAGCGGCTCATTCAGTTTTTTATCGGCTGCCGATTCAATCATTGACACAAATCTTCTACCGTTTAGCATTGCCAAATCGTTGGTTTGTTCGCTTTGTTTATCGGCATCAAAAGTCTTAAAACTTGCGCTTGCCGAATAATTACCCAGTAATGCCGAGATTATATTTATAAATACTGTCTTACCGTTTTTCCCGAAGCCGTAGAAAATGAACATCTTTTGTTCGCTGACATCGCCGGTCAACGAATAGCCGACAATCTTCTGCATAAAGCGAATCAATTCTTTGTCGCCGTCGAAAATTTCATTTAGGAACTTTTTCCAGCGTAGGCAATCTGCGTCCTCTTCATAATTTGCGCCGAGTTGTTTGCTGATGTAATCGCTACGTTTTGCTTCGTAAAAATTGCCGTCCTGCAAATTTAATGTGCCGTTTAGAGTTGATGCCAGGTATTTATCGGCATCGTATTGGTTAATAGTGGTAGCAAATTCTCGTAACCATTGCGCCGCTTGTTTAATATCTTTGCGACTACGGACGTTTTCACATCTCACTAGATAATTTAGAACCCGCGCTTTGTCGCTTATTTGGCTGATTTCCACGCTTGTAGCAACCCTTTGCCGACGACGAATGACCGCCAAAATATCAGAATCAATGCTACTAGACTGGTCTTCTGACCAAATCACATTATTCCATTGCAACCATTGATTGTTGGATATGTTGTATCGGTAGGCGTTGCCGAATTCATTTTGAAAGCATTCGGCGTTGCCGGTGTCAGTCAAAGGCGCGGTTGCCATAAATTCATCGGCATCCAAATCAGAACTTGAAACCGGCGTGTTGAAACTTTCAGTAGTATCGGCTCTAAATGATTCAGCAAAATCTTCGCCGACGGCTTGCCCTTGTGAATTGTTTTGTGAATTGTTGTCCATACGAAATAATCTCCTGAATTGAAAGCAGAACGTAAAAAACGCCTGACTGTTATAGCCGAGCGTTCCAGACGTAACTTGCTTTCCCTTGAGAAACTCCGTATGCTTAGAGGTGCTATCGCTCAAATCATCTTTTGAGTTACTAAAGGGAGTCGTTACTTTGAAACGGGAACGGCTCTTTTTATTGCCTAAAAAGGCTTACATTCATAGGATACGCGCTTTTAACTTTGCTTGTCTATAACCGCATCAATTGCGTGAAGCATACCTTCAAATTTTTGGCTTCTCAAAAGGTCGAAAATACGCTTTTAATCCTTATATTATAAGACTCAAAACAGAGTAGGCAGCTTCCATTACCTAATGCCATCCGACCTTTCCGGCACTGCGTTTTGAAACTGAATAACGGTATTTTGCCCGTATTTGATTTTATGCCGCAGTTTAGCGGTATAATTACTTGTTCGCCGCTTCTCAGTGGAAAGGTAGGTTTCATTATGATAAAAACACTTCATTTTAATTTTCTTATTGTTTCTTTGCTGGCATTTGTTTCCCTAACAAGTTGCAGTAAGGCGGAACAAAAGATTGAGCAAAAGATTGAGCAAAAGCCTGTTGAATATAAAATACCAATCAAGGTTGGTATTATTTATAGTATGGGCGGAGCGCAAGCTGTCGCTAGAGAAGATTTCTACCTGCTGAATAAAGATGCCGTTCAGATATGGAAGGACGCTGGTTTATTAAAAGGCATAAAAGACGAAAAACAATTTATGTTTAATGTTCTTGTGGATGATTATGTTGCAACCAAAGATAAACCATCGAAATTTGCTGGAACCCTTAAACCGCATATCGTCAAAACTACAACTACGGATTTTGAAGGCAACGCTGCGTTTGAAAACGTGCCGCAAGGCGAGTATTACATTTACAGCAGAATAACGACGCGAGATGGTAACGCAATTTGGAACTACAAAGTTTCGACTAATCCTGAAAATAAAACAGTTATTCTTGACAATAAAAATGCCTTTTATTTTAAGTAAGAAATACTTTGTGTAGGAGTTTTGTTTGTTTTGCAACGGACGGGTGAAACAGCTACTTCTTCAATCTCAGCAACCTAATTATCTCAGCAACAGCCCCCAAGATGGAGTGCAAGAAAAACCCTGAATTATAGAGAAGACACCAAAAATTATTAAACTCCACTCATAACCGTGTTCATCCCAAGTATCAATTGATTCGTGTGTTTTTCTGCGTAATTGCAAAGCCATAAATTAAATTTCGTCTAAAATTTTCTTCCGTCTTTCGTTGTATTCCTGTTCACTAAGCAAATTCTTCTCTTTTAACTCAGACAGTTTTGCTAAACGCTCTTCAAGAGTTTGAGAAATTTCAGTTTTTGTAGAAAGAGGTGGCGCAGCTGCACAGGCAGCATTTATATCATTCATTAGAGCTAATTCATCGAAAATCGTAACACCGCTAATACCTTGATAAGTTCTGGTAAGATTAGCTAATTCTCTTCCGAATTGTAAACATTTCTGCTTGCGATTAGCGTCGGAAGGGTTATATTTCAGAGCTTCTAAAGAGTTTTTATATAAGTTTTCAGCATCATAAATTGCCTGTAATTTTTTTCTTATGTCCTCTTGCCTTAGCCTCTCTTGACGACGGACGAGAAAGATTGAACTTGCAACAATACCAATCAATATAAGAAAGCCAAATGCTTGTGCCATTGTCATAATTTATTCTCCACTTTCTTCAAATTAAACATCACAATTTATCTATGAAGTCGTCCGCGCTTGCTATCCGACTTTTCCTAGAATAATTTTTCCTGCGTTGTTTTAGTGTCAATACCCGCCTTTTTGAAAGTCAATCCGCCTTGCATTAAATCCGGGTATTTCGCTCGTTCAGTTCCTTCTAACAAACCTTTAATTGTAAGAATTTGGACTTTGGGAAAGTTCGCGCCGATTGGACTTTCATAATAACCAGCTTTAATGGCTTCTTCTTTCATTGGTCTAGTCGGGTCAACCATTGTTATAAAAATTCCGATTGATGCTTTTTCTCGGTCAACGACGTGCGCCAAATCTCTAATCATTGCCACATTGACATTGTTTCCGCCTTTGACCGAAACAATTATTTTTTTCGGTGTTGTCTTTTCGTCCTGAAAATAAATCAGTCCGTCAATTCCACCATCCGCGCCCTTCTTTTTGCCTTGGAACGGCTGTGCATTAACCAAAGAACACGCCCACCATTGAAATTGATACTTGTCCCGGTCTGCTAAATTTTGTGCGCTGTCTAAGTCTTTTGGAGTGCCTTCAACATCGAATTGAATATCAGGGAAAGCGTGTTTTAATCGCTTTTCGATTAACGTAATTGCAAGATGTGTTATGTCAATTCCAACCCATCGGCGTTTTAGTTTTTCTGCGGCGTGAACAGCCGTTCCGCATCCGCAAAAAGGGTCTAATACAACATCATTTTCATTGCTAGAGGCTTTTATAATTCGTTCGAGTAAAGTAATTGGTTTCTGTGTCGGATAGCCTAATCGCTCGGCTGATTGTGAGCTAATCATATCAATATCATCCCAAAGATTTTGAACGGGTCTGCCTTGAAGCTCGTCGGCGTAACGCTTGCGTCGGATTCTGCCGTTTTTATCTTCCGGGAAGTGTAATTTATCTTCTTTGTCCCATAATTCCATCTTCTCTTTTGATATTGCCCAACCATTTTGAGGCGGTTTATAGCCTTTATATTCATAAACTAAATTCGCTCTATAAGTCGGACTTGCGAGATTATCTATTGCGTATCTTCTGCCGTTTACGTCAATGTGTCTAAAGAAACTGTCAACGTATTCTTGATACCCGGAAGCATCGGCGTTAAATTGGCTGTTAAAGACGTTATTAAAAGATTTTGAATAAAAAAAGATAGTATCGGTTGAAGTGCCAAAATGGTTTGATTTATGGTTTGTTTCACCTCTGCCCGTTTTGCGTTTCCAGATAATTTCGTTTCTGAAATCTTCTTTACCGAAAACTCCGTCTAAAACGATTTTCAAGTAATGGCTGGCGGTTGCGTCGCAATGTAAATAAAGGCTGCCGGTGTCTTTTAGAACTCGGTGCAATTCTAATAATCGGTTCGCCATCATTGTTAGATAAGCCATCATATCGTTTTCACCCAAAAAACGACGTAATGCCTGTATCATTTCGGATACGTCCGTATTTGACTGATGAACCAACTCGCCAAACTCTTTTTCGGCTTGTTCCGTCCAATGCCAAGTATCTTCAAAAGCTGTAATCTGTGCAGACG
>MWVV01000706.1_pt1 | contig 12155 bp, 14 predicted proteins | sample 1047281 | NCBI WGS metagenome assembly MWVV01 (sample SAMN06349986, study PRJNA376086) | soil metagenome | isolation source: PT-2 sample Antarctic (ecotone) soil | place: Antarctica | collected 2015-01-13 | reverse complement strand
AAACAAAATGATGTGCTAGTGGCACAAAGACAAAAACGCAAAGGAATGTCGTGGTCAAAGAATGGCTCAAGAAATTTAGCAATCGTGACGGCACATCTCAATCAAGGCACGAATTATTTACAGTAACTAAATTTATATATCTTTCAAATATTATCAGCTATTCGCTGTCAGCTATCAGCTATTCCGAATATAAAAAACTTACTCAAATCTCCGCCACTCGCTCTCGTAATATCTCACCAACGCTTGATTATCAAGGCGATTTATCTCAATCTCTTCGTTCGGCTGAGATATATCAGACGAAAAATCAAACATCGAAGCGAAGGATTTTTCGTTCAAAAACTTCAGTTCGACGTTTGGCGACAAATTTTTCGGCGTTTCAAAATCCTGTTGTTTCGCCAGCGCGTAGCCCCAAATGCCGAATGAAGGTACGGTTGTTTGATACGGTTTGACGAAAAAACCCGCCGATTCCAAAGTTTTGACGATACACCAATAAGAATTTCGGGCAATCAGCGGCGATGTGCATTGAATGACGATTGCCGCGTTCGGTTTGAGTTTTGATTTGAGAAGATTGTAAAAGCGCGTCGTGTAAAGTTTGCCGAGGGCGAAATTGTTTGGGTCGGGAAAATCTACGATTGCCGCATCGAAAGGTTCGACGTTATTGTTATCAAGCCAAATGTAAGCGTCAGCATTGATGACCGAAACGCGTGAATCTTCCAAAGCATGATTATTTAATTCAGCCAAAACGGGCAGATTTTTTGAAAGTTCCGTCATCGCCGGGTCGAGGTCAACGAGCGTAACCGATTCAACCGACGGATATTTTAAAATTTCCCTAACCGCCAAGCCGTCGCCGCCGCCCAAAACTAAAACTCTTTTCGGCGTTTCACCCGAAGCAAGCATCGCCGGATGGACAAGGGCTTCGTGATAACGATATTCGTCAAACGAATTGAATTGCAGATTTCCATTGAGAAAAAGCGCGTAGCCGGTTTTGCCTTTTGTCACGACGATGCGCTGATACGACGAACTTTTCGCGTAAATTATATTGTCGGTAAAAAGATTGTCTTCGGCTAAAGACGTGAGCGTGTCGGCTTTGATAAACGCGATGAAAAGCAGAATGATGATAACGAAACCTTTGACGCGCAAAATGTTCGCGTCGCGTTTTTTAATCAGATTTTCGAGCAGCCACGTTCCCCAAATTCCGACTGAGGCATTTAACATCCCGAAAACCAAACTCGTCCGCGTCAACCCCAATCTCGGCACGAGAAAAAGCGGGAACAAAAGCGATGCGACCAGTGCGCCGACGTAATCGAGGGCGAGAACGCGGGCGACGAGTTGTTTGAAATCCAATTGGTCTTTCAAAATCCGCATCAGCAGCGGAATTTCCAGCCCGACCAGTGCGCCGATACCGAACACCGTCGAGTAAAGAATCACATTAAAATAAGAGACATTGGCGAAACTAAAGAAAAGAAGCGGCGCGGAAAATCCGCCCAAAACGGCGACGGCAAGTTCAACTTCGACAAAGCGTTTGGCTAAATCTTTATCCAGGAAACCCGACAGCCACGAACCAACGCCCATTGCCGATAAATAAATGCCGATGATAAGAGAAAACTGCGTAACCGAATCGCCGAGAACATAGCTTGCCAAAGTTCCCGCCAGCAATTCGTAAATTAAACCGCAGGTAGCGATGACGACGACGTTTAAAAAAAGAAGCGGCGTTCTGTTCATTTTAGATGATAACTGATAGTTAATAATTGATAATAAAACACATTATCCACTATCCATTATCCATTGATTTTCATCCTTGAATCGCCGCTGCGATGATAATCGCAATGCCTATCATTATCGAACCGATGACAATGCCGAGCGCGGTGTTTTGGTCTTCTTCGATTTCTTTGCGAATCGGAAATACGCGGCTCAAAACGGCATACGCGACGACAAAGAAAACTAAGCCGATGGAAACAAAAATCAGCGTCGTGACCAGAACTTCCAACAGTTGGTCTAATTTGACGACTAACGCCAATGCATTCAAATTAAAAATTGAATTCAACATTATTTTCCTCCACGAAAACCCGTATAAATAAACGGCACTCCAAATCTTGAACGGCTGCCCGAATTGGCGAATTCCCAGCCAAACCAAGACGACATCAAATAAAATAAAATTATACCCGCACCGAAAGTTAGAAAAAGTACTTTTTTAATCATAAAATTTACCGATTGCTCAAAACGTTTCGCAAGTTTTGAAAATTATTCCGCGCCGCCGCTTGAACTGCTTCCGCTAAACATACTTTCACTCCAACGCCTGGATTCAAAAATAAATTTGCGAATCAAAGCCCAAACGGGAAGCAGTGCAAGAAGAAAAAACGACAACCAGAAATTTACGCCGCGCGATACATTCTGCTCGACCTTGACGGAAACAGGCAGCGGCTGCCTGAAATCTTGCCACGTTCCTTCGACGCGCAAACTATATTTGCCCGCCGGCAGCGAAGAGATAGTTGCATCTTGCGTTTGTCCGCCTTCCGTCCAACTGCCGTCGCTGTCGCTGCCCGTATAATATTCAATCGGGACGTTAACCGATTCAACCTCATTGTTTTGTTCGTTGATTAAATCAATGTCCAAATCCGCAAACGAATTATTAACCGGCGCGGAAGCGGTAATTTTTACATTACGATTTCCCTTCAAATCGAACGGCTGGCTAAAGATCGTTTGCGGCGCGGTTGCGTTTGTCATCGGCGGCAAAATTATTTGCTGGGACAAAACATTATTGCTCAAACCGCCGAGCGGAATCATCAAAATCGCAATCAGGCACAGCAAACCGAGCAGCGCAAAACCCCATTTGATATAAAATCCACCCGTGAATGGCTGATTCGGCGCAACCGAAAAAGGTTTCGGCAAATCGGAAATACCGAACGCTCGTTCAACTTCCGCGTTTGTCAAATAAGTTCCCAGCGACCAATTTATTTCGTTGCTCGTAATTTCTTGCGAGAGCATCAGCGGCGGCGCGACATAATCAACTGCCCGCACGGTTTCGCCTTGCTCGACGCGCCAGTAAAATTCGCCTTGGACGTATTCAACCCGCGCGGGCGCGTCCTGGAAAATTTTGAAAGTGCTGCCGTTGTAACTAACGATATTTCCGTTAACGATGACTTCCGCCGCATTAATCGGCTCGACAAAATTCCAATGATTGTCCGAATAAACCAGCCAGCGAAAGCCGATTTGCGGATTGTAAAGCAGATACTCGTGCCAGAAATAAGTTTCGCCTTCGATAGTAACGTTTCTGACTATCGCACCGATGATTTTAAATTTCACGTCGCCCGCAAATGTTCCTTCCGCGCCGATTGGCAGAACAAACGGATTTTCGATTTTTTCGAGCGAGCGCAGAAACGACAGATTGCCCTGATTAACGTCCAGGAGCGAATTGCAAAACGGGCAAGTTACGCGTTCGGTTTTGTCGGGCGCATTGAGTTCGAGACTTCCGCCGCAATTCGGGCAGCCCATCGCGCCGACGGCGACTCGTCTGGCTTTTCGTGTCGCAGATTTTGCGTCCGCCAAACCAATCTCGGCAAGCGAAACTTGTTGACCAACGAAAACCCAAGGCGGGCTTAGACTGTAATCAATCGTCCCGAAAGCATTGCCCGCGCCTGACAGATCGGCGTAATCGCTTCGTTCGTTGGGAACTAATTTATACGGGATTTCGCCATCGGCGGCAATCGAAGTCCCCGTGCCTTTCTCCGTCACGACAAGCGGCACGGTGTTCGGAATTTCCGAAACGGTTTGTCCGACTTGGAGCGTTCCGAAAGCGGGAATTTTCACATCGGCGGGCAGCGGCTGGTAAAACGTCAAATAAAATTTCCCTTGGGCTTCGGCGAGCCAACCGACCCAACCGTTCGAGAAAGTCGCATACCATTCGTCCCAAAATCCGCCGAGTTCGTGTTTGAGTTGAGCGCGTCCCGTTAGTTCAAAGCGATTTCCTTTGAATGTCCCTTTCAAACCGATTTTCAGCGGAGATTCAGATTCGACGATGTCCGCGACTTTGCCTAAATCTTCGAGATTCTTATCGGTTCGCGCCACCGCCGAACGGCAAAATGGGCAGACGAGAACAATCGTTGAGCCGGATTTAAACTCAATCGGCGCGGCGCATGACGGACAATTTGCTTGCAGAACGCTCAAACTTTAGCCTCCGCGATTTTGGATTTTAGATTTTGGATTTTGGATTCGGTGTTTCCGCGCTTGATTTTTGTAATTTTTACTTCGTTTGCGCCGAGCATTTCGCGCAAGTTCGCTTCCCAATTCCATTCAGGGCGAGTTCGACAGCAGTAGAGATTAAAAGTTGCAGTGCGATATTCGGGATAAGTATGACAGGCGAGATGCGATTCGGTCAGCATTACTAAACCCGTTACGCCGCCCGCGCCGTCGAATTTGTGCCAACTGGCTTCGCCGACGGTTTTTAAACTTAAATCAGCAATAACACAAGCGAAGACTCCGCGCAGAATTTCGACATCGCGCAAGGCGTTTTCATCTGCATCAAAGGCTTCGACGAGCCATTCCGTTCCAACAATCATTTTGACTAAGTTATTTCTGCGGAAAAATCCACTTTTGCGTAAATATCACTCAAATTTACCTGACAGGAAACAGTCGGCAATTCTAAAACATCCGACATTTCCGAAAGCTCCGTTAAAAGCCAACCGCCATTTGCTTGGCGAACGAAATGCTCGATATGCGTTTTGTCCTGCGAAATCAAAATATATTCTTCGAGCGACGGCATCAACCGATAAAGCCGCGCTTTTTCGCCGCGGTCAAATTTTTCGGTCGAAGGCGAAAGAACTTCGATTATAACCAGCGGATTAAGCAGATTTTCGCCGTGTTTTTTTTCAATCTGCGGCTCGTCGCAAACAATTACAATGTCAGGATAAGTGTAAAAATCCGTAAAGACTTTGACGCGCATATCGTTTTGGTAAATTTCGCACGGACGATTGCGAAGCTGCAGATGCAAATTCGCGTAAATATTTCCAGCGACGATATTATGATTACGACTTGCGCCAGCCATCGCAAAAATTTCGCCGTAATAGAATTGACTGCGGTAATCCGCCGATTCTTCTAAGGCAAGATATTCTTCGGCATTATAGATTGGTTTCGGTAAAGCTGACATTTGCTTAAATTCTCTACGATTAATTATTGAAAAAAGTTTTGAACTCTAAAAAAGCAACTGCGTTATAATCTTTTAGTGAAGTATGTCGAACAAAACTATAACCAAAAATCTTGCGTTTGTCATTTTTTTGATAAATCTTTGTTGTCTTTTTGCGGGCTGTTTTTCGGTAGCCTCAAGCGACGACAGGAACGCGAATAAACCAAACAAAATTTCTTCGGCAGATTACGACGCGCCGCAAGTCGTCGGCACGATAAAAACTGATGAAATAACGGAAAGCAGCGGAATTGTCGCTTCCAAATGTCAGGAAAATGTTTTTTGGACGCACAATGATTCAGGCGATGGCGCGTTTATTTTTGCGATAAACCAACGGGGCGAAAAACTCGGTACATTTAAAGTTAAAGACGCGATAAATGTTGATTGGGAAGACATCGCCGCATTTAAAGATTTAAACGGCGAGTGTTTTTTGTATATCGGCGACATCGGCAACAATGTTCGCGTTCGCGGAGAATTTATAATTTATCTGGTGAAAGAACCACGAGTTTCCGAATCAGACAAAACTTCAAACAAAAAAAATCCGTCGAAAACTGAAACGGCTCAAGCCATTAAATTTGGTTACCCCGAAATAAGACCTGACGCCGAAACTCTTTTCATCCATCCGCAAACTGCCGACATTTATATTTTAACAAAACGCTTGAGCGGCGCGGCGGGCGTTTATAAACTTTCTAAAAATTATAATTTGACTAGGATTAACCGACTCGAAAAAGTCGCAGATTTCGCTGTTCCCGCCGTGCCGAATGGTTTTTTGACGGGCGGTGACATTTCCGCCGACGGCAGACGAATTGTCGTCTGCGATTATTTCTCAGCTTACGAAATTGTCTTGCCTGAAAAGTCAAAAAACTTTGACGACATCTGGAAACAAAAGCCTGAAATTATTCAATTAGGCGAGCGGGCGCAAGGCGAAGCCGTTTGCTATTCACTTGACGGCGAATCAATTTTTGCGACGAGCGAAAAGAAAAATTCTCCATTGATTCGTGTCGGAAGAAAGAAAAATCAAATACCTTCAGATTGACATTAGCTTATTAGCGGCAAGATACTGATGTTCGATTCGCAGTCAAATTTTGTTTATAATCAATTTTATAATAATTTTTCGGAGGATTTTACTTTTTTATGAAAACAGAGACTTTAGAATTTACTACCGCCAAATTTGATACCACCGCTTATGTTGCAAAACCCGCTAAAATCGGCGGAGATGCCAAAGCCGTCGTTATTATCCACGAATATTGGGGCTTAAACGAGCATATTAAAGACATTGCCAACCGGTACGCTAACGAAGGTTTTGTTGCCATTGCGCCCGACCTTTACCGCGGAAAAGTTACCAAAAACAAGGAAGAAGCCTCAAAGTTGATGAAAAATCTCGAAATCGAAGACGGCTTGGATATAATTAACAACGCGATGAGAGCCGCGCAGGAAAAATACGGCGTGACGAAATTCGGCATCACGGGATTTTGTATGGGCGGAACTTACGCGCTTGAAGCCGCCTGCAAACTCGAAGGTTTGAGCGCGTCCGCGCCGTTTTACGGCGACATTCCCGACGAATTTACTTTGAAAGGCTTGAAATGTCCGGTGATTTTTATCTCTGGAACGAAAGACCAATGGATAAATACGGAAAAGGTTCAAGAACTAGAACAAATTGCCAAAGATAATATGCTGCCGATCGAATCGGTCAAATACGAAGCCGACCACGCATTTTTTAATGATACGCGACCGGAAGTTTACGATAAGGATGCGGCAAAAGATGCTTGGGCGAAAGTTGTCGCATTCTTTAACGAAAATCTCGCGCCCAAAGTAATTCCAAGTTTGTCCTGAACATTTCTTAAAGTTTCGAGTTCCGTTTTTTGGCAACACCGTCAAGAAAAAAGACGTAACTCGAAACTTTTAACGAATTCTTGCGGATGTTTCCGAAGAAGCTGTTTGCGGCATTCAATCCCATATTACTAACCGTTGATTTCACGGAAAGCTGTCGAACAACCGAGTTGACGTGGGCGGAAACCGCCACGCGCAAGTTAAGGGAAACACTCGCTCATCACCAGCATCGAAATACAATCGGTTAAACTGTAACCTTTGTCAAGACGATTTTCGTAAAGTTCCAAACCTTGCAGAAATGCGTCGTGCGTGTGGAAAATAACTTCTACCAGAAAACCGTCTAACGCTAATTTCACAAATTTAGCGACGGCTTCGCGCATTTCCGGCGGAAACTCCGCCAGATAATTCAGCAACTCAATCAAAACTGTTTCGGTTGTAACAAGATGTCTGCCTTTGATAAGCGGGTCAATGCCCAATGCCGCCTTGTGCCATTGGTCTTTTGGGTTTAACCGCGCTACCAGATAAAGCGTGTCAACAAAAAGATCATCGTTCATTTCTTCGGTGCGCCGTAAAGATAATGGTCTAAATTAAGAGAAGCGTCTTCAGGCAATTTATCCATTACTTCAGGCGGCACGTCTTTGAAACACTTGTCAATCAACTCGCCCAGCGTTTGCGGCTTTGATTCTTTTTTTCGCAAGCGATTCATAAAGTTTAAGACTTGACGCATTTCATCTTCAGACAAAACCTGTGCTTGTTCCTGAATAGCTTGTTGTAAATTAACAGACATAAACTAATCTCCTACTGATTTACAGTTTACAATGAACAGTTTGAATTTGCATTTCAAAGAGCAAAAAGTTTAGGACAACAAGAAAGCACCGAACGATTGAGTTGATGTGGGGCGAAACCGATACCGCGCAACGTCGGGGAAAAGAGACACCGTTTTAAGAAAGTCGCTGTTTCGCCCTCACGTCCATTGAATTGTTGGCTGTCGCCGTCATCCGAAGGGGCGGTTTTCCACAACGATACGCCGCGTGATAGAATACAAATTTTAGTAACTATGCCAACCGTCAAACAACCTAAAGTCAAAGAAACTAAACTGCCCGAAAAAGGTTCGACGCGCATCGAACGCGGCATCTACTGCGTCAACTATCCGTCGCACAAAGGTATCAGAGTTTATCTGAAATTCAAAGATACGGAATATCAAAAAGTCTTCTCTTTGAGCGGCGGCGAAAGAAAAACGCTGGCTAAAGCTCGACGCTGGCGCAAAGAAAAACTGCGCGAAATTCAAAACTCGCCCGAAGCAAACAACCCGCTCAAAAGAATACAATCAAACAACAAAAGCGGCATCGCCGGAGTTCAACGCGGGCGCACGGCTTGGAGCGCGAGATGGGTTGAAAACGGCAAACAGCAGCATCGTTCGTTCGCGGTGGAAAAGTTTGGCGAAGAAGAAGCCTTCCGTCTTGCCTGTCAAGCCAGAGCCGAAGCCGAAAAGCGAATCTACGGACAAGTATTTCAAGACGCGCTCAAAAGCGAGCGTTGATTGCCACCACGAGACAGCCAACGGTTGAGATGACGTGGGGCGAAACCGCCGCCACGCAAGTTTAGGGTAAAAAGACACCTCGATAACAAAGTCGCTGTTTCGCCCTCACGTCCATTGAATTGTTCGACAGCCCGTTGATAGTAAATAGACCGTTGCTTAAATTATGTCGTTGCGGACGACTCAGCACGGTTTTTCATAAACCGGCGCATTACGGCAATTCGCTCTTCAGCGTCTGGCGTTCTCATTACTAACAGCTCAAGATTTTTCAAGTAAAGATACGGCGGCAAACCCGGCATTGCGCAAAGTTCTGCGAGAAACGGCTGGAGTTTAGCGTAAATGGCAATATGTTCAGTATTGATGTCATTGAACATCTGCTCGTCAATCGCGCCGTGATTAACAAATGCTGCTGCCATATCCCAATATGACGTGACCATTCGGAAGTCTGCACTATGCTCGCCGCCAATCACGGCAAAAATGTCTTGAACGCTTTGCGGGTTGAAGTTTTTTAAGAACCAAGCCCGCGCCCGACGCATAGTTTCATCACGTCGTTGTTCATAGAGCCGAAGAATTAGATTTGCATCTTCTTGTTTTGTGTTCATACTAAATTATTTTCTCCACGACTCGTAAATATAGCACACGCACGGCAAAGTGAAGCTGTCGAACGGTTGAGATGACGTGGGGCGAAACCGCCACCGCGCAACTCCGAGTTTAACGGACAACGCCAAAAGAAAGTAGCTGTTTCGCCCTCACGTCCATTGAATTGTTCGACAGCGCGTTTATGTTAAGTGGACTACTGTAAAAGAACAATTTGGTTTTATGAAAGATATTATAGATGTTTTTGAAATTTTTGACTATAATTTGAGCAACGAAATTCTTAATAAACGAAAACAATGAAAGAAAAAGCTCCGAGAAATAGAACTTTGGTTTTAACTGATGTAGATAAAGCCAAGTATTCAAAGAAACTTGCTGTGCTGTCCCAAAAGGCAGGAATTCAAGATGTAATCAATAAAACTATAAATCAGGATTTGCTTGAGGTTGCTTCGTTACTTCCACCTGCATTTGTTGATTTGTTGGTAATTGACCCGCCATATAATTTGAATAAATCATTTAACGGTAAGACATTTAAGAAAACAAGTTTCGATGAGTATGAGAATTACACTAGAAGCTGGCTCGGAAAAATTATCCACACGCTGAAACCAACGGCTTCCGTGTATGTTTGTTCGGATTGGGAATCTTCACTCTCAATTTATAAAGTTTTGCGTGAATTTTTTACTGTCAGAAACCGAATTACTTGGGAACGCGAAAAAGGTCGCGGCGCAAATGCTAATTGGAAAAACTGCTCGGAAGACATTTGGTTTTGCACCATTTCAGATGATTATTTTTTTGACGCGGAAGCAGTTAAATTAAAGCGAAAGGTAATCGCACCTTACAAAGAAAACGGCAAACCAAAAGATTGGAGTGAAGAGGAAAATGGAAATTTCAGGTTAACCTCGCCATCGAATTTGTGGACGGACATTAGCATTCCGTTCTGGTCAATGCCTGAAAATACTGACCATCCGACGCAAAAACCCGAAAAACTACTGGCGAAACTAATTTTAGCGAGTTCAAAACCGAAAGATGTAGTGTTTGACCCGTTTCTAGGTTCGGGAACAACTTCGGTAGTTGCCAAGAAACTTGGGCGACAGTTTTTAGGCGTAGAGTTGAATAATGAATACGCTTGTCTGGCGGAGAAAAGGCTGCAAATGGCTGAGAGCGACACAAGCATTCAAGGTTATTCGGGCGGTTTTTTCTGGGAAAGAAACACGCTGGCAATGCAAAAAAAAGAACCACTGGCGAAAGCCGCAAATGTTTTTCAAGAAGGTTTGTTCAACTAAAATTCTATGCTCGAAAATCTTGTCAAATTTATTGAAAGCCACAAAACCGTCAATGATAAAAACAAACTTGCAACACTCGTAAAGGAAAAATTTGCGCTCACCAAAGATAGGTCTGTATTTTATAGTTCACAATTTGCGATACGTTTCAGCAAAGCGAATTCGGCTAACTTCGGCAACACGGTTTTGGGACTATCGGCTTTGCAAAAATATGACGATAAACCGTTTATTGTTTGCCTTGTCTTGAAAGACGAAAATATCTTACTGCTCGCAAATTCTACTTTTCTTAAGAAAATCAGCCATTCCTCACAAATGCTAAGAGTTGATAACATTAAAGGCAGTTTCAACGGCTCGGATATTTTTAGAGCATTCAATGAGATTTCCAATTCGCCCAAAAACTTTGATGATTTATTCGAGATTCACAGACAAATTCCATTTGAAGCAAATCTTGTTCGCCTTGTTGAAGCAACTAATGGAATCGCGCCAACGGGCAAAAGGTTTGAGGTGTCGGAAAAAAGTAAAATTGCGATTTTGAACGCGCCGATAAGAGCTAAAAACTTTTCAGAATCAAATGAATATAACCAATTAAAAGACGAGCTAGATAGCTTTGTCAAAAAGTTTCAAAACGAAATACTAATCGCTTCTTTAATCGAAAACGTAAAAATCAGAGGAAGTATAATTGAGTATTTGATTGCGGGAAAAGATGAAGTTTTGAAGCAAAACCTGATTGCCGCACTCCAGAACAAAACTGATGTTCCGCCATTCAAAACTGATAATGAATTAGGCGATTATGTCAGAAATTTCGGCGACATTTACCACACTGCAACGGACATCAAAACCAAAATAATGATTCTCAATTCAAACCCAAAAGCATACAACTTGGACAAAATGCTTTCGTTTTTGTCAGGGGACAATTCGGTTTTTATGTTTTACTTTGTCGGAATTGATTTCGATAAAATTCTGAATCCTGTTTTGGTTTCGATGTTTCAAAGCAAAGTTTTAGAGAATACAATTTTGATAAAACATTGGGCGGGAAGAAATTCAAGGCGACCCGCGCTAACGGTAAATTGGTTAATTTTTCCGTCCTTGGCACGTTGAAAATTCAGCAGATATGTAATATCGGTTGTGTCATCCGAATGAGTGAAATAAAAGCCGTTCAAAGAGGAAGGCTCAAGCGTCTTGTCCTCGAATCGCTTGCGGCGCACGCGAAGTTTTCCTTCAACCAAATCAATAGACCATAAGACATCAATCTCGTCGCTGTAATACGTTCCGACATATTCCTTGAGTTGATCCGGTCGAAGATTCGGCTGCGGTCTGCGCTCGGCTTTGTACAATTCAGTTGTTCCCGGCACGGTAATTTCAAGCGACACAATATCTGTGCCGGTTTCGCTAAAACTGTAAAGAAGTCCTTCATCTTTATTGAAAAAACGTCCCTTCGATATATATGCACCTAACTAAAAGTAATCTTGTATAATGAACCGATTTTTGAAAGCACTTTATCTAGTTCTTCGGTTAGTTTTTGATTTGACTGATAGGCTTCCAAGGGCAACCATTCGTGTTTGATTTTCTTCCACAGCATCTCTATTTTGTTTAGTTCCGAGCTATAGGTTGGTAAATAGTAGATTGCCAGTCTTTTTTGCTCCCATTCTTCAAGACTTTCCTCAAACTCTTCACTCCGGTGAATTGGCGCATTATCTATTACTATCACCGTCGGTTTATCCAGCATTTTCACGATTTC
>MWVV01000705.1_pt1 | contig 12169 bp, 9 predicted proteins | sample 1047281 | NCBI WGS metagenome assembly MWVV01 (sample SAMN06349986, study PRJNA376086) | soil metagenome | isolation source: PT-2 sample Antarctic (ecotone) soil | place: Antarctica | collected 2015-01-13 | reverse complement strand
TAGTTCTACAGCATAGATTTTAGTGGTGGGTAGTGGTCTCAGGAATGATTTTTAGGGCTTACAGAGCATTTTTGAAAATTTAAGCTTTTTGCCTTAGAGTATTTATCTGTGATAAAGACCGCTGTAAAGAGGACTGGGAGGGCTAGCCAGAGATTAGGGAGAGCTGTTTCGCCCTCACGTCCAAGGATTTGTTGTGCCGCCGTTAATCTTTAGCGGACTTGCCTAACATTGTTCTCAATTCTTCGACTTCAAGAGCTTGTCGCGGATTCATATGTATCAACAAATGGCAATTAGCGCAAACAACAGCCAAGTCTGAAAGATGCGTAACTCTCGGAGCGTCGGACGCGGCAAGTTGCTTGCGATGATGCGCCTGCAAAACGCGAACGCCTTTGCCATTCAGCAATTCTTTATAGTCAACGTTGCAAACGCAACAAACTCCGTTTGCCTTTTCTAGCGCAAGTTCACGAAGTTGACGACTTCGCCCGCGAACATAAACTTTTGTTTCGGTTAGCAAGCCTTCGATAGCAGCAGGCTCGGCAACTGCTGTCGGTAGAAATCTGTCAGTGCCGAGAAAATCCGCCCATAAGTTTTCAAGGCGATTTGCTACACCATCGGGAATCTGTGTTCCTGAACTTTGCGAACTCCAGTGCATATTTCCAAGACTGTTAAGCTCTTGGCGCGGCAAAATCGCTTCGTTTTCAGGATTTAGCAAATTGTCAAAACGAACATTAACATAATTGGCAGGCACTCCGGCTGCGTATTTATCATCGTCCCAATGGTCAGCTTCAAAAACGTCTGATTCCGCTACGCCGGAACCGATGATGCCTTTCGGTTCTTTGCCCAAGCGAATAAGAAATAATCTGTCGCCTCGTTTAACTCGCTTTGAAACGCCGACGCTCCATCTGTCAATAAGAAATTCTTGCTCGTTTAACTTTTCAACTTCCTCTTGAAGGTTATCCCAATGCCAGCGTTTCGGATTCCAAGTAAGCAGATATGTCGCCATAAATTATTTAAGTCCCGTGCGATTGGTTTTCATCCGCCAAAACGCGAAGTGGCACAACGGCTGAAATGACGTGGGGCGAAACCGCCACCAATTTAATATGCAGTAAAGTTTCCGCACTCGAACGGTAATTAGCGAACAAAAACATTTGGTATCGGAATATCGTCTTTCAAACCAAACTGCTGCGCCGAAAAGCCTTGTGTCGAACGCAGCAGATACCAGAAGCCGGTCGAAGGTCGGAACACCGCAACGTCGGTTTTTCCGTCGCCATCGTAATCGGCTGGCGTCGGCTTATCGTCCGATACTCCGAACTGCACCGCATTAAACTCGCGATTACTGCTGTTTAGATAATACCAAAAGCCGTCTGACGGTCGCCAAACGGCAATATCGGCTTTCGTGTCGCCGTCATAGTCCGCCGGAACAAGTTTATCGGTCGGAAGACCGAAACGCTCGACTCTCAAAGTATTGTTTGAGCTTTGTAAAATAAACCAAACACCAATCTGAGTGCTGTCTCGAAAGATTGTGTCAGAACGAAAAACAGCCAAATCTGCTTTTCCGTCGCCGTCGTAATCTGCCGGAACGAGTTTATCAACGTTTGTTCCCCATTGTGTAACAACTCTGGCATCGTTCGAGCTTTGCAAAATCCTGAAACTACCCGGCGTTGGGAGCGCATCGCTGAAATCATAAACTGCCAAATCAGTTTTCCCGTCTCCATCATAGTCAGCAGGGACAGGTATATAATTAATAAAACCTCCAAACCTCTCCGATTGTATAGAACGAAAAGTATTATCCGAGCTTCGGAGAATATGCCAATAGCCATATGCAGCAGTAGAGGATATAAAGTCACCTGGGCGATAAACTGCCAAATCAGTCTTGTCATCGCCGTCGTAATCACCGGGAACAGGCGTGTCACGGGATTTTCCCCATTGGAGAAATGAATAACCACCGGAACTTTTCGAGATATACCAGAAACCGTCTGACGGACGAAAAACCGAGATGTCTGCTTTCCCGTCGCCGTCAAAATCAAACTTTGTTCGAAGGGTGGGACTTCCGTAAGCGGAAACAGATAAAAACAATATGCACAACACGCCGAATTTAAAATAAATCTTGTAGAACATTTTCACACTCCTTTTTAGAAGAACAGGTCGGGCAGGGAAAGATAACGGCATTCTATAGCAGACAAAAGCCTTTGGCAATAGTTTTGTATGCGCTGAAAGAGAACTATCAGAATAACAGTAGGCGGCTTTTAACGTCTTGTGAGCTGTTTTAATCACACAAGCCTTAGCACGGTATGTCTTGAAATGATAAAAGCCTTGCTGACGAAAAACGATTGCCGCGTCTTATAACCAACCAGCACAATATATTGATTTTTTAATCGAACACAATATCTTGTAGTTTTGACTTTAAAAAGTGGAGTGCATTTTACACGACACGGCACAAAATCTTGTGCTTTTGCCGAAAAAGTGAGGTTTTAGCGTTACGTATAATGTATTATCAGTCCCAATAATTGGTTAGCATCAATAAATATGGGCGTTATGAAGAATTCTTTTGATTATATCAAGAGCAGTGATAACGTGGCTGGGGATTCAAATTCGTGTAAAAGAGGATATATGAAAATACGTTTTGTACTAAAATTTAGATTTCCTCCACTTCGTCATATAAATCCGGCAAATGATTCTGTCTTAACCTGAATTTTGTGCCGTGATTGTGTCCCGTTCGAGCGTCAAAGTCAATAAGCACAAACCCTTCAACCAAACCTTGTAAAAATTTATCGAAGTTAAATTGGCTCAATTTTAGAATCTTTTGATAGTGATAAAATTCTTGACCAGCTTCTCTTTTGACTTTTGCCTGAATATAAAACGTATTCAAAAGTTTGGTTCTGGCTTTGGCTGCCAAATCATCAAAACCCCAATACGGTTGCGGTTCTAATTCGTTCAAGTGTCCAATCCTGTCTTTTGTTGTTTCAAGCCATTCCAAATGACGGACGGCGACCGAACCACTATCAAATGAAATTAAAACTTTTCTTTCGGTTTTATCTATAACAACCCTAAAGCCTCTGTCGCTCGGTGCTAGTCCGTGAATGGTTTGACGGAAGCTCATTTCCGTCTCTGGGTAACCCACTCCAGCGTTTTGATGCCTCCAGCCGTATTTAAGCAGAAAGATGGCTGGAACAAAGCGCAAAGCGCGCGGGCTTGGTTCAATGTGAAAGAGCGTAGTTAGTGAACTTGTGCCTAATCTTTGGGTTTTCAGTTCCCATTCTGCAGCGTTTGGCAAGGGCAAATTGTTTTCTTCGATTCCTAGTAAATCCTCAAGCGTGTTTCCTATGCCGCCGTGATTACCGTGTCGAGCGTTTAGAATGAATCCTGTATCTCTAATCTCTTTAAGCCTTTGAATTAAACTTTCCTTCGTGTAAGTTTCCATAAATTTTAATTTGAAGCTGCGAAGTTTAATTCTCCAGCTAATCTATCCTCCGCTTGCTGGCAATAATCGGGTGAAATATCAATTCCGATAAACTTTCTTCCCAGTCTTCGCGCAGCTAAAGCTGTTGTTCCAGAACCGGAGAAAGGGTCAAGAATAATCTCCGCATTTGTAGATTCTATGCAACGGGTCGGCAATCCGACGGGAAAAGGGGCAGGGTGTTTATTCTTCATTTCTTGAGTAAATTCCCAGATGTCGCCGTAACCGTTCGCACCTTTTGCTAGTTTGAATTTTGGCTTGGCTATTAGGTAAATCACTTCGTAAGTAGGCACAAAATAACCTGGATTAAAATTAAACCCTCCTGCACGTTTCCAAATAATAATCTGCCGAACTGGAAAGCCCTCAACGATGTCCTGCCGGTCTTGGATTAAGCCACCCTGAACCCTCCACTTATGGTTGTAGAAGATTCCGCCATCGTTCTTTAGAAGCCTCATTACCTCCGTTAGAACTCCTCTTTGCCATGCGACGTATTTATCGTGAGGCATTTCGTCATTGTGGAGAGCATAACCGTTTTGAAGTGGATTATTAGCCCATCTTCCCGTCTTGGTTCCTGCTTTCATACCGTTCCCAGTAGAATTTTTTAAGTTATAAGGCGGAGAAGTTACAACTAAATCAATGCAATTATCAGGCAGTTGTTGCATAACTTTTAACGCATCTCCGCAGATAATCTTATTTGAAAAATCTTCTATACTTTTCATTTGTTCTTTTGTTAAATTATTAGACTACCTTTTTCTCACGTTCATCACAGTTTGTTGTAGATACTCAACGTAAACGTCTTTGTCCTTCATCGGTTGCTCGTCTTGTGTGGCTGCAATTTCCTCGATAACCGGAATGCAGTAATTAAACGAATTAATTTTGTTTTTAGCGCGCAGGATTGCCGTCAGAATTCCAATTTTGCAAATATCGTCTGAAAATCTTTTGACTTCTTCTCGCGCCGTTCGGTCTTTGGGTCTGATATTGTTGCCCGTCCATTTTTGATAGAAAATGATGATTTCATCAGTCTCTTTTTTCTCTTCAAAATCATCTATCAATACGTGGACGTCTGGACGTCCAATAAAATAATCCATTGCCCTCTCTACGGCGTCCTGAAAATCAATTTTATTCATAAAACACCATAATTCGTATTTTTCGACTTTTTGAGAGGGCAGCCGTATAGTCTTACGTTTCTTATGTTTGCGACTAGGATAGAATTTTTCACTGGGCGTCTGGACGTCTAACTGTTCCGGCGTCTGGACGTCTAACTGTTCCGGCGTCTGGACGTCCACACTGGACGTCTGGGCGTCTAGGTTTTGGACGTCTGGGCGTCCAGTACTAATATCCATTACAGGCTGTTTTTCGACAGGTAAAAGTTGCTCGGTCTTTTGAACAACTTCGAGTTTCGGTTTTTCCGATTCTGCCTTCTTCTTTGCTTCGTCAGCCTTGAGGAGAGAGATTAAAGTTGAACTCATATCGCAACCTCGTTTGCTGTCTCGTCTACCAACTCTGGCGTAAAGATTAAGACTCCGAGTCGGTGTAATTCGTAAAGCTCATAACATAGCTTTAGCACTGACCTCGGAATGCCTTGCGCGTGATAATAAATTCGGTCTAAAACAGCTTCGGGAAAGGGGTTTTCAGTCTCTGCAAACTTGCACCGGAAGCTAATCATCTCCTTTGTTTCCTCTAAAGTTAGAGGGTTAAGGTTTGAATAGCTCATTATGCGAGACTTAAAAGGACGGTTTGCTTGTCGGTTAATTTTGAGTTTTAGTTCCATTTGACCCGCCACGACAATTTGGACAAGTTTTTCTGTATTAGTTTCAAAGTTCAGTATTTCCCGCAGTAGCTCCAGTTGCTGATTCGATAACATCTGCGCTTCGTCGATAAAAATAACGACGTTCTTATTCGTCTGAAACTGCTCGACAAGATATGTCTCAAACAATCTTTTCTGCGCTTCACGCGAACGCATTGCTTCGAGTCCGAAGTCCTGGCAAATACTTTTAAGCATCGCAAAGGGGGAGGGGAACGAAGGCGTGGATATAAATGCGGTCTTACACTCATCCTCCCGCGCAGCATACTCTGCCCAGAGAAAACGCAAGATTGTGGACTTACCCAAGCCAACATCTCCTAAAATGCATGTCAATCCTTGTCGATAGTCAATAGCAGACCTTGCTCTGTGCACAACAGCCTTCAGCGAATCAGTCAAATATAGTGACAGGGGGTTTGGAGAAATCGAGAATGGCGTCATCTGTTGCATAACATAACAAAAGTAACATACAAAAACACAAAAATAAAGGTTAAATTTTTCAGAAGTCTAAAAATTAGATGTAATTTGTAGAGTTTACACATATCAAGTAAAGCCCTTGACCTGTAAGTCTCTATCACATTAAAAATCAGCTAGGACAGTCTGTTCTTACGAGACCCTCTTCTCAGTCCATTTTGATACTCAAAACCGTTCTAGGGGCATCTATGAGCCAATACGAGGGTAGTCAGAGGGCGAGTTTCACCAGGGACTTGACATTTGGGACAGGTTGTGCTAGACTGTTAATTAATGGATAAAGGGATGCGTTTTAAGGACGTTTTATAGTTTGACCCTACTACACCACCTATTTTCAATTCAAAGGGATCCTAGAGGCATCTGAGGCTCAAGAAAGTGGCACTGGTGGTATTAGTTGATTATATATGGCTACATAATCTCCCCCATTATAAGGATAATGGATTCTAACGGGGGAGTCAAGCCTAGAAATCAAGTTATGGACAAAAATATGAAAAATTTGTCGGAGAGACTGGGATTCGAGGAGAAGATGGATGAAACAGAAAATAGATTAGATATGAAAACAGACAAACGGAAGCAAAATGCGGATAGCTCTAAATCGTTAATAAATTACGAGCGGGTATTCAGCGAGTTACTCAGAGAACTTCGCTTAAAGCCTGCTCAGTCCGAGCTTGTCAAAGCCTTTTTAACGGTTTCAGACGGAGAGACAGAATTCGAGGCTTCTAATTCTGATTTAGCCCGAATACTCTACAAAACTGACGGAAACTATGACAAGAGACTAACCGGACGAGTTAGGTATGCGCTCGACGCTCTACAGAAGTGGCAGGAAAAGAACAAAACAACTCTCGTCCAGGTAGTCCGAAAAGGTGGCAGGGAAAATTCCGACGCTACCGGAAAATTCCAGTATTACGAAACCAAATACAAGTTTGTTCTACTCGAAGAAATTAACAAAGAAATACACAGTAACCCCGACAATGCAGAGTCGGTTATAGAAAACACTCTGGCAACTTTAAAGAAAGAGTTTGTCCCTGCTGCCAAGAAGACCGAGTATCATCCGAGACACTTGATGAAAAAGGCTAAGAAAACCATCTTTACAAAATTTAGAAAGGCATTCGAGAAGTCTGCAGAAGCTGGTGATGACCCAGTCAGTTACTGTCAAAAGATTATAGACGAGTGTCAGAAGACATTAAATACTTTAGAGAGTGAACGGACTGTTAAGCATAATACTGACAGATTTATCAAGGAATTTGAGAGCAAATTCAGTCCTGAGCCACTGGAACTACATAAGCAGGACAGTTCTGTATTAGTAGGAATAAACAGGGAGATTACTAGGGAGATAACCAGACATAATTTTACCATCTTATAACTATATTTAGAGGCACCTCCCACCCCACTACCTGCTCTACCTACATTCAGCTAGAGCTTACTGATAGCTATAAGTTACTAAATATCCGCCCTTATTTACAGCTATAGCAGCTTTAGCTGTAGCAGCTCTAGACCGATACGAGCTGCTCTGGCGACTTATAACGGAGAACACAGAACTGATTATGGAGAACACGGAGCCGATTATAGAGAACACCGAGTCGATTGAGGACACATATCTGAACTCAAAACAGATTCAGCGGGAAAGCGACGACGATTTACTAAACCATGCTCTGCACTATGCTAGAGCTGGCTACCCAGTTATTTTGCTGCACAATTTAGAACAAAAGAACGGAGTTCTGCAGTGTTCGTGTAGTAATGGCACCGAGTGTCTCTATTCGGGCAAGCATCCGAGAACTCGGAACGGTTCAAACGATGCTACAACAGACGAACAACGGATACTGCACTGGTGGGAGAAATATCCGAGCAGTAATATCGGTCTGCTAGCTGGGAAAGAAGTAGGTTTCTTTGTCCTCGACATAGATATTAGAACAGAACCTATCGCCTATAACGGGGAACTTGCTCTCGAAGAGATGCGGGAACAATACAAAGCCTTGCTGGGTGGAGATTATTCTCCGCTGCCTGAAACTCTGACGGCTAGATCCGGTTCAGGCAGCAGACACCTCTACTTTAGATATAACTTAGATTTAGACATCAAAAACTCAGCCTCAAAGATCGGCGAAGGATTGGATATAAAATCTGACGGGAACTACATTGTCGCTCCGCCGAGCAACCATAAAAGCACAAATAAATACCGATGGTTTGGAGTCAATACTCAGATCGAGGATGCCCCAGACTGGCTGCATTATGAAATACAGGTGGCGATGCGAGAAGCAGACAGTAAATCTACCTCTGTTTCCAGTGCGTTTTCACGGGGAAACAATAACGAAAAAATTTCAGTTGGGAAGAGGAACGTCTATCTCTGCAAAAAAATCTGTGGGTTGGTCAATAATTTTCGTAAAGAGGAAGTCTTAAGGCGAGCTTTAGTGATAAACGATGAGAAGTTCACCGAGCCTCTCACAGTAAAGGAAGTCGAGAGAACTGTAAACTGGGCTTGGAAAAAGTTTGTAAAGACAAATGAAAGGGGAATGAGGGAACCAGATTAGAAACAGAGGTCTGGATGAACTTTTGAGACAGCAAATTTCTGCTAATCTACGGATATATAGCTTTTAGCCTAGGGTAAGGGTAGGTCTCGCCATAAACTCTTGCCTACGGAGCTGCTAGGAGGCTAAAAACCTGCTGATCCTGCGCTATCAGCTTATACTGGGCTAGCCTAAAGAAAAATTGACTACTCTATATAGAACAGCTACGTATATAAATTGACTCAGATTTTCTATTGACCCCGTATATGCTAGGGTCTAAGGTCTGGCAGCTCCTAAAAAGTCTCTTTCTGAATGCTAAAACAGAGGGCTAAATGTCCTACCAAAATGCTGTTGATAAGGTTCTCGCCTGATAGCTCTACAGCATAGATTTTAGTGGTGGGTAGGGATGTCTCGGATCGGTGTTTTATGTCTTTCCTAATTTCCGAAATTTAGAGGTTTTAGACTTTTATAAATGAAAAGTTAATTTTCTCTTTGCAAGTGCCATACTCCACTAAATAAGGCTATAAGGCAACCCAAAATTGCCCCATACAAACCAACGCCCACACTAAGCTGAGATTTAAATATAGAATAACTCCCACCCTCCATTAAATTTACTGACAGAAGAGATAATATGCCAATAATACTTAACACGATAACAATAGCATTTCCCTGTCTGTTTTTGAGTTTGAATGAAACAATTATGATGGCTACTAATGAAAAGAGGGCTGGCATAAGGTAATAACCATCATTTTCGCTAAATAACATTCCAAGACCCGAAAAACTTTTATAGCCATAAATTGTAATGAATGGCATAGTAAAACATAAAAGAGAAAAAATCGCAGCTAATGGAGCTATAAATTTTTTCCATTCCACAGGAGGATTTAATAGAAATTCCTGACCATTTGAAAGCACTTCTTTTTTAGCAAAAGGATGTCCACACTTCGGACAAGATAGAGCCTGTGATGAACAGAGATTCTGACAGACAGGGCAGGAGATAGAGTTAATTTTTGATTCTTCTTCCATAAAATTTATTCAATTCTTTTTAAGAAGCGTGTTTTGCATTGTTTTGGTCTAAAAGAATGGGTTCATTTGTATTTTTCGTGTCAATTTTCATATCCCACGCGGCAAAACTACCTCTTGTGGATGTAGCTTGTGTCGAACATAAGTTGCTACAAATAGGACAAGTTACTGATTCAGCCATAAGTTTTGATTGACGAGTTTAGAACTTTAATTTCACCAATAATGGGTGATAAGCATTTCAAAGTCAATAGAATTTTTACAGGGTCTGAACAGGTCTGATAAGCAAACACAGCCTACTATATCTTGTGTTTCAAGAAAATCAAAAAAAACCGCTATATCTTGGGGTCTTAAACCAGCGCTGGATTTGAGTAAATTTACCTGAAACTACCAGATGTTGTGCTTTGTAGCCATAAACCCTTATAAATCAATGACATATAATGTATTATCAGTCCCAATAATTGGTTAGCATCAATAAATATGGGCGTTATGAAGAATTCTTTTGATTATATCAAGAGCAGTAATAACGTGGCTGGGGATTCAAATTCGTGTAAAAGAGGATATATGAAAATACGTTTTGTACTAAAATTTAGATTTCCTCCACTTCGTCATATAAATCCGGCAAATGATTCTGTCTTAACCTGAATTTTGTGCCGTGATTGTGTCCCGTTCGAGCGTCAAAGTCAATAAGCACAAACCCTTCAACCAAACCTTGTAAAAATTTATCGAAGTTAAATTGGCTCAATTTTAGAATCTTTTGATAGTGATAAAATTCTTGACCAGCTTCTCTTTTGACTTTTGCCTGAATATAAAACGTATTCAAAAGTTTGGTTCTGGCTTTGGCTGCCAAATCATCAAAACCCCAATACGGTTGCGGTTCTAATTCGTTCAAGTGTCCAATCCTGTCTTTTGTTGTTTCAAGCCATTCCAAATGACGGACGGCGACCGAACCACTATCAAATGAAATTAAAACTTTTCTTTCGGTTTTATCTATAACAACCCTAAAGCCTCTGTCGCTCGGTGCTAGTCCGTGAATGGTTTGACGGAAGCTCATTTCCGTCTCTGGGTAACCCACTCCAGCGTTTTGATGCCTCCAGCCGTATTTAAGCAGAAAGATGGCTGGAACAAAGCGCAAAGCGCGCGGGCTTGGTTCAATGTGAAAGAGCGTAGTTAGTGAACTTGTGCCTAATCTTTGGGTTTTCAGTTCCCATTCTGCAGCGTTTGGCAAGGGCAAATTGTTTTCTTCGATTCCTAGTAAATCCTCAAGCGTGTTTCCTATGCCGCCGTGATTACCGTGTCGAGCGTTTAGAATGAATCCTGTATCTCTAATCTCTTTAAGCCTTTGAATTAAACTTTCCTTCGTGTAAGTTTCCATAAATTTTAATTTGAAGCTGCGAAGTTTAATTCTCCAGCTAATCTATCCTCCGCTTGCTGGCAATAATCGGGTGAAATATCAATTCCGATAAACTTTCTTCCCAGTCTTCGCGCAGCTAAAGCTGTTGTTCCAGAACCGGAGAAAGGGTCAAGAATAATCTCCGCATTTGTAGATTCTATGCAACGGGTCGGCAATCCGACGGGAAAAGGGGCAGGGTGTTTATTCTTCATTTCTTGAGTAAATTCCCAGATGTCGCCGTAACCGTTCGCACCTTTTGCTAGTTTGAATTTTGGCTTGGCTATTAGGTAAATCACTTCGTAAGTAGGCACAAAATAACCTGGATTAAAATTAAACCCTCCTGCACGTTTCCAAATAATAATCTGCCGAACTGGAAAGCCCTCAACGATGTCCTGCCGGTCTTGGATTAAGCCACCCTGAACCCTCCACTTATGGTTGTAGAAGATTCCGCCATCGTTCTTTAGAAGCCTCATTACCTCCGTTAGAACTCCTCTTTGCCATGCGACGTATTTATCGTGAGGCATTTCGTCATTGTGGAGAGCATAACCGTTTTGAAGTGGATTATTAGCCCATCTTCCCGTCTTGGTTCCTGCTTTCATACCGTTCCCAGTAGAATTTTTTAAGTTATAAGGCGGAGAAGTTACAACTAAATCAATGCAATTATCAGGCAGTTGTTGCATAACTTTTAACGCATCTCCGCAGATAATCTTATTTGAAAAATCTTCTATACTTTTCATTTGTTCTTTTGTTAAATTATTAGACTACCTTTTTCTCACGTTCATCACAGTTTGTTGTAGATACTCAACGTAAACGTCTTTGTCCTTCATCGGTTGCTCGTCTTGTGTGGCTGCAATTTCCTCGATAACCGGAATGCAGTAATTAAACGAATTAATTTTGTTTTTAGCGCGCAGGATTGCCGTCAGAATTCCAATTTTGCAAATATCGTCTGAAAATCTTTTGACTTCTTCTCGCGCCGTTCGGTCTTTGGGTCTGATATTGTTGCCCGTCCATTTTTGATAGAAAATGATGATTTCATCAGTCTCTTTTTTCTCTTCAAAATCATCTATCAATACGTGGACGTCTGGACGTCCAATAAAATAATCCATTGCCCTCTCTACGGCGTCCTGAAAATCAATTTTATTCATAAAACACCATAATTCGTATTTTTCGACTTTTTGAGAGGGCAGCCGTATAGTCTTACGTTTCTTATGTTTGCGACTAGGATAGAATTTTTCACTGGGCGTCTGGACGTCTAACTGTTCCGGCGTCTGGACGTCTAACTGTTCCGGCGTCTGGACGTCCACACTGGACGTCTGGGCGTCTAGGTTTTGGACGTCTGGGCGTCCAGTACTAATATCCATTACAGGCTGTTTTTCGACAGGTAAAAGTTGCTCGGTCTTTTGAACAACTTCGAGTTTCGGTTTTTCCGATTCTGCCTTCTTCTTTGCTTCGTCAGCCTTGAGGAGAGAGATTAAAGTTGAACTCATATCGCAACCTCGTTTGCTGTCTCGTCTACCAACTCTGGCGTA
>MWVV01000704.1_pt1 | contig 12169 bp, 15 predicted proteins | sample 1047281 | NCBI WGS metagenome assembly MWVV01 (sample SAMN06349986, study PRJNA376086) | soil metagenome | isolation source: PT-2 sample Antarctic (ecotone) soil | place: Antarctica | collected 2015-01-13 | reverse complement strand
CTTTTATTGATGTACTGTTCAAAAGGAGAAATCATTTATGGAGTTAAGCATCGGTCAAAAGGTGGCATATCCAAACCAGGGCGTTTGTCTGGTCGAAAGTATTGAAAATAAAAAAATCGGCGAGAACTTAATGAATTTTTATTTGTTAAGAGTTTTGAGCGACAATTCAACGATTTTTGTTCCGATGGCAAATGCCGCCGCGGTCGGTTTGCGCCCCATTATTGATTCCAAACAATATAAAAACTTGATCAACGGTTTGGGCGAAGATTTCGAGATAGTTTCGGGTGACTGGAAAGTTCGTCTGCGCGAATTTAACGAAAAACTTCAATCCGGCGATGTTTTCAAAGCTGCCGATGTGTTGAAAAAGCTGACGTTTTTGAGCCAGGAGAAAAAACTTTCGTTCCGTGAACAGACTATGTTTGAAAAAGCGAAGTTTCTGATTGTTTCGGAAGTAACTAACGCCGGTCTCGCCAACGAAAGCAAACTTGAAGGCATCATCAAAAAGTTAATCGAAAATGCCTGCATTCTTCATCACGTTACCCAACCGGACGCGATTTCGAAAACAAGTCACTGATTATTTTAAGGCAAAAGTAATAAATAAAAAGGTAGAAGCTCAATTAATTCTTACTAATGTAGAAATTAATTGAGCTTCTACCTTTTTACCTTTTTCCTCAACTTTTATCTTTCGAATAGCTCGCTCGGACAACAGTTTTAATATTTCCGCGAACGTGAAAGTCGCCTTCAATTTCGACTCGCAGCGGGTCACACGCTTTGACGAAGTCTTCTAAAATTATATTGATGACGTGTTCGTGAAAAACTTTTATTTCGCGAAATGAATTGATATAAAGCTTTAAGCTTTTCAGTTCGATACAGCGCTCGTTCGGAACGTATTTCAGCTTGATAATCGCAAAATCCGGGAAATCGGAAAACGGGCAGATGGCGGTGAATTCAGGAATTTCAAAATCAATCCAAATCTCGCGCCCGGCGTATTCGTATTTGAACGAATCGAGCGGAAAAAGTCTCATTTCCTCGCGCGGTGTCGAGCGAATATCCAAATTCTGTTGATTGGTTAGTGGTAAATTTATTTCGTCAAACATATAAATTCTCGTCTTTGAAAAACATTTTTAAACTTTGAATTTTTTAGCCGCTTCTAAATCCTTCACGCCGATATTATGCAGCGCTTCTAATAAATTAACAAAAATATGGGCGGTCGCGTGAGCGTCATCACTGGCGCGGTGATGATTGATCAGCGCAATCGAGTAATGATCAGCAACCGTGTTGAGCCGGTGATTTTCAATGTTTGGAAGCAGTTTGCGCGACAACTGAACGGTGCAGAGATGCGGATTTCCGACGCGATAATCTTCAAAAATTTTACCGATTTCGTGATTCAAAAAACGCATATCAAAATGCGCGTTGTGCGCGACTAAAACGGAATCGCCGATAAAATCCAGAAAATCCGCTGCCACTTCGCAGAACTTCGGCGCGCCTCTCACCATTCGGTCAGTAATTCCGGTCAACTCGGAAATAAACTGCGGAATTGGCGTTTCAGGATTAACAAGGGTCTGAAATTCAGCAACGATTTTGCCGCCGCTGACGCGATACGCGCCGATTTCCGTGATGCGGCACGGCGGAGTTTTCGCGCCGGTCGTTTCCAAATCAAAGACAACAAAATCAGTTTCCGCAAAGTTTCGCCGTTCTGAACTGCATTTTATAAGTTCAACCGTATCATTATTTAACAAAAGGCGCGGGTCTGCGTCAACTAAATCCGAAACAAGAAGTCGCGCCAGACTCGGTTCAGCCTTTTGAATTTTCATCACATAATCGACAACTTTAACAACCGAAGCGCGTCCGCCGAAAGAGCGGAGAAGCTGGATTGTTTCGTTTATTAGTAATGAATCTGAAATTAAGTTAGGATACGGTGTCATTTTAATTTTATTTTAACTTCCTTTACGCTAAAGCGTAAACTTAAACAAACAAAATAAAAAATTTATGAACTCTGAAGAAAATATTTTAGAACATTTTAAGCGCACGAACGCGCTTCTTGAGGGACACTTTATTTTATCGAGCGGTCTTCACAGTCCTAAATATCTTCAGTGCGCGCTTGCTTTACAGTTTCCGAAAGACGCTGAAAATTTTGGACGCGCAATCCGGGGAAAACTTGGCCCGGAACAGTTTGACACGATTGCTTCGCCGGCAATCGGCGGTTTGATAATCGGCTTCGAAGTCGCGCGGGCATTTGGCGCGCGCTTCGTTTGGACCGAGCGCGAAAACGATCTGATGACTCTGCGGCGCGGTTTTTCCGTCAGGGAAAACGAAAAGATTTTAGTTGTCGAAGACGTAATTACCACCGGCGGCTCAACACGTGAATGTATCGAAGCGCTCGAAAGCCGCGGCGCGAACGTGACCGGCGCGGCTTCAATCATTGACCGCTCAAACGGAAAAGCTGACACGGGCGTTCCGCGAATTGCCCTTTTGAGTTTGGATGTTCCGAGCTACAAACCCGAAGAATGTCCGATGTGTGAGCGCGGCGACAAAGCGGTTAAACCGGGAAGCAGAAAATAATTAACTTTCTAATTTTTTAGAAGCCGATTAATGAATTTTAAACTTCTTATCCAATACGACGGCACGGATTTTCATGGTTGGCAGGTGCAGGAAAATCTCCGCACGGTGCAGGGCGAACTCGAAAAAGTTATCGGCAAAATCGAAAATCGGGAAGTTAAAGTGATCGGTTCAGGACGGACGGACGCAGGCGTTCATGCCGAAGGTCAGGTTGCCAATGTTCATCTTAAAAGATTGTTTACGCCCGACAAACTTCGCGCCGCGATCAACGGCAACTGCGGGCGCGATCTACGTATTTTGAAAGTTGAAACGGTTTCTGATGAGTTTCATTCGCGCTTTTCGGCGAAATTAAAAACTTATGTTTATCGCGTCGTCAACGCGCCCGTGATGTCGCCGTTCTGGCTGCGTTTCGCGCATCACGAACCACGTTTTTTGAACATCGACAAAATGAGCGAAGCCGCAAAATTATTTTTGGGAGAGCACGACTGGACAGCTTTTTCCGCCGCTCGTTCCGATGTCGAAAATCGTGTGCGAACAGTGACGGATTTTGTCATCAATTCATATTGGGATGATTGCGCAGGCGCACCGGTTATTGAATTTCGCATCAGCTCGCACGGATTTCTTCGATATATGGTGCGCTCGATTGTCGGAACAATGCTCGAAGTCGGGCGCGGCGAGAAAGATTCTGATACAATTTTGGCGGCAATCGAGAGCGGGACGCGCAAGTTAGCGGGTCAAACCGCTCCCGCAAGTGGTCTGACATTGCTGAAAGTTGAATACGAATAAAATGCAGGCATCTGATTTTCAAAAAATTATCGGTTCGCCCGTGGCGGCATACGACGAGGGTTTGCGATTTTTTATGGGAGAAGGAACGCTCAACGAAACTTTGCGCCGCGTGGCGAAAGATTTGGACACGCACCAAATTGATTACAACGTGATCGGCGCGGTGGCGCTCAATCAACACGGATACCGGCGTTTTACCGAAGATATTGATTTGCTTTTAACCCGCGAAGGATTGGAAAAATTTAGAAACGAATTGGTCGGAAAAGGTTTTCGACCGGCTTTTGAAGGAGCGACCAGAAAATTTAGAACAACCAGAGAAAATGTCACAATCGAGATAATTACGGCGGGCGAATTTCCCGGGGACGGAAAGCCAAAGCCGGTTGCGTTTCCAAATCCGAACGAAAGCCGGACGGAAATTGACGGAATAAAAACTGTCAGTTTAGAAAAACTAATCGAATTAAAACTAGCGTCGGGAATGACCGCGCCTGCCCGCTTAAAGGATTTGGCTGACGTGCAGGAAATTATCAAAATCAAAAACTTAAGCGCCGAATTTGCCGAAAAACTCGATTCTTTTGTGCGCGAAAAATTTATTGAATTGCAGCGATCCGTCGAAGACGCGAAAAATTAAAATGCAGATTTACCACATTGTTCTGCCCGAAGTTTGGGAAAAATTTAAAGACCGAAAGTTCTACGAAGCGGAAAGCTTAATGACCGAAAATTTTATTCACTGCAGTTTTACCGCGCAGCTCAAAGGCGTTTTGCGCAGATATTATAAAGAGGCGGAAAGGGTTTTGATTTTGACGATTGACACAGAAAAGCTCACTTCAAAACTCGTCAATGAACCTTCGACGAACGACGAAATTTACCCGCATATTTACGGTCAAATAAATGCGGAAGCGATTGTCGAAGTTGAGGAAAGAAGATTAAATTAAAATCTAAAAATGCAAAAGTAAGAAATGCGCGAAAACTTTGCCGAAATTGTTAAACCGAATTCCGTCGAAGCCGAACTTCTCGGGGCGATTGATTTTGCGCGGCTTCCAAATCACGTCGCAGTAATTATGGACGGAAATGGACGCTGGGCGAAACAGCGCGGAAAACCACGCGTCTTCGGGCATCGCGCCGGTGTCGAATCAGTGCGCAATGTGCTCGACACAAGCGCGCGGCTTGGGCTGAAGGCTTTAACCCTCTACGCATTTTCAACGGAAAACTGGAAGCGTCCGGCGGATGAGGTCGGCGCGCTGATGCAGATGTTAATCAGGTATCTGCGCAGCGAACTTAAGGAAGTTGACAAGCAGAATATACGTTTTCAGGCAATCGGAAAAATCGAAGGTCTTCCGCCGGACGTGCAGCGCGAAGTGTCCATCGCAACGGAAAAAACGCGAAATAATACCGGAACATTTTTGAGCATCGCGCTCAATTACGGCGGACGCGCCGAGATTGTCGAAGCGTGCCGCAAAGCCGCGCTAAAAATTTTGGAAAACGGTAAATCTCTTACCGATTTAAGTGAAGCCGAGATTGAAGAAAATCTTTACACAAGTAATCTGCCCGAAGTTGATTTACTAATTCGGACGAGCGGCGAGATGCGCATTTCCAATTTTTTGCTGTGGCAGCTTGCCTATAGCGAAATTTACGTGACCGAAACACTTTTCCCGGATTTTCGCCGCCAAAATATTTTTGAAGCTATTTTAGATTTTCAAAAACGCGAACGCCGTTTTGGAGCAATTGAAAGCTAAGTAAGCAACCAGCAACAAAAGCACTTTTGCCCACTGCTTACTGCTCACCATTTTATGAAATCTCGCCTTTTAACCGCGCTCATCGCGCTTCCTATTTTAATTTTGTCGATTGTTCTCCCCGTTTTTCTGCCGCGATTTCCGCAGGCAGAATGGCTTTTTCTTTTAATCGCGGCACTGGCTTTGAGCGCCGGACTTTTTGAATTTTTTACCTTTACCAAAAAACTTGAACTGAAAGCTGATGCTTCAATCGCGTATTTGGGCGCGGCGACTCTTTTTGTCGCGTTCGTTTTCGACGCGCCGGCGAAAGCTCCTGATTTATTGCTTTTAACGCTGATTCTTTTTTTGTTCGTCGTTCTCGTTACACAGATGTTTCGCTTTCAAAAAGATTTTTCTAAAATGCTGACCGGCATCGGTGTAACCGTTTTCGGCGTTTTATACGTGGTATTTTTGGGCGGATTTCTCGTTTCAACGCGCGTCGGTTTCGAAAATTTCCCGGGTCTTTCGACCAAACTTCTCGGCTTCTTTTTCCTCGTCAATTTCGGCTCGGACACGGGCGCGTATTTTGTCGGCAAAAATTTCGGTAAACATAAACTCGCTCCTAAAATCAGTCCCGGGAAGACCTGGGAAGGCTTTATCGGGGGAATTTTACTGGCAATCGGTTTCGCCGCGCTCGCAACCCTTCTGTTCTTCCGGGAACTGCCTTATCAGGTTTCCATTCCACTGGCGATTATAATGGCGGTAGCGGGCGTGGGAGGCGATTTGGTGGAGAGCGCGATGAAACGCGGCGCGGGCGCAAAAGACGCGGCAAACATTCTGCCCGGACATGGCGGGTTGCTCGATCGTCTGGACAGTCTACTATTTAACGCGCCGATTATTTATTATTTCGCCCGATTTTATTTTTAGAAGAAATTAACCGCAGATAAACACAGATAAGAATTCCCAACATTGAATTATAGATTTTGCATTTGAATTTATCCGTATAAATCTGCGTTTATCTGCGGTTAATTTCTTTATTTTTCGATTCTTCCTTAAAAGGATTCACCAAACTCATCCAAACGGGAAGCGGAAGCCACGACCAGGCGTTGCCGTAAGTTCGTTTGTTCATATTTTCAATGCGTTTTTCGGTTTGTTCCTGAAGAATTTCGGGCGGCAAATCCGCCTGATTTTCATAGCAGGCGTGAGAAATACAGGGTGCAGGCTTTGCTTCCCGATGAATTAGACAGCCAACGCCTTTTTCAAAAAGCGGACACGCGAAGGTTTGCAGAAAAGTATCGCCGTCCATTTTTAAATTGTATTTTTCGATTGTTTCTTCGGCTCGCCGATAAATTTCCTTCTGCTTCTCTTCGTCTAATTTGTGAAGCGTTTCTCGAACAGCGACGGCTTCGAGGCGTGTAATATGAACGTTGACAAAATGCTCGTCCAGACAACACGCGCCTTTCGTTGGGCAGATTTCACAATTTTCCGCCTTCGGTTCGTAGTTTGTTTTGATCAAATTTTGATATGTTGTTTTGAGCGTTCTCAACTTGTTCAAAGCTTTTGTTTCAGTCAGCATTTTCATCTTTTTTTATTTGCCGTGCTACAATTCGAGCGAAACTTTATTTTACACAAATTTGGTGAAAATTATGATTAAAGAAGGAGATTTTGCGCCTGATTTCACTGTTAAAGATCAGAACGGCGAGCAAGTCAAATTGTCTGATCTCCGCGGTCAAAAAGTTGTTTTATATTTTTATCCGAAAGACGACACGCCCGGCTGCACCAAACAAGCGTGTTCTCTGCGCGACGGCTTTTCAATTTTCGAAGAAAAAGCAATCAAAGTTTTGGGCGTTTCAATGGATGATGAAAAGTCGCACCAGAAATTTATCTCAAAATACAACTTGCCGTTTACACTGCTCGCCGACACAAATCACGCCATTGCCGACGCTTTTGAAAGTTACGGCGAAAAGCAATTTATGGGCAAAACTTACACCAGCGTTTTGCGAAAGACGTTTTTGATTGATGAGACAGGCAAAATCAAAAAAGTTTTCGACAAAGTAAAAGTTGAAGAACACGCAGGCGAAGTTTTGCAAGCATTCGGAGAATAAAAGTAGTCGGTAGTCGGCATTTTTCTACTGTCTACCAGCTAATCCACTACCGTATATGACATTCGGTCTAATTGCTGGAAACGGTCAATTTCCCTTTCTCGTTGTGGAAGGCGCGCGGAAACAGGGCGCGTCTTTGGCGGTCGTTGCGATTAAGGAGGAAACTGATCCAAAAATTGAGCAAATTGCCGAGAAAGTAATTTGGGTCGGTATCGGACAATTGGGCAAAATGATTTCGTTTTTCAAAAGCGAAAATGTTTCCAAGGCGATGATGGTGGGGCAAGTTAAACACGTTCAAATATTTTCCGGTTCGATGCCAGATTTGCGGATGATAAAAATGCTCTGGAATCTGCCGCAGAGAAATACAGACGCGCTGATTGGCGGCATTGCCGGTGAAATGGCGCGGGAAAGAATCGAATTGATTGATTCGACATATTTTGTTCAGGATCAACTCGCGCGGGAAGGCGTTCTCACAAGGCGCAAGCCGGACGAAACGGAAAAAGGAAATATTGAATACGGCTTGAAAATAGCCAATGAAATCGCGCGGCTTGATTTGGGACAAACGATCGTCGTCCGCGCCAAAGCGTGCGTGGCGATTGAAGCGATGGAAGGAACAGACGCGGTAATCCGGCGCGCCGGAGAACTCGCAAAGGGAAAATTAACAGTTGTCAAAGTCGCTAAACCAAATCAGGATATGCGCTTTGACGTTCCGGTCGTCGGTATTCCAACCATTCAAACAATGATCGAAGCGGGCGCGAGCTGCCTTTGTTTGACGGCGCGGAAAACTCTAATTTTCGATCAGGAAGAAATGCTCAGACTTGCCAATCAAAACAAAATTTCAATTGTTGCTGCCGAAAGCGAAACAATTTTGACCAACCCGGCGTAGAATCTAACACATCAAAAGTTAAACGTCGGAAGTTAGATTTTGGACGAAATTATAATCTAAGTTTCGACATCCACTTTTATTCTGGAGAAAAAATGAAAAAAAATTTAATTGCACTTTTCTTATTATTTACATTTGTCTTTCAATCGACGGCTTGGGCGCAAACCTCGACCAAAGCGAAATCGGCGGCACGAAACGCATCAGACGCAATCACGGCGGCACAGCTTAAAGATTATCTTTATTTTGTCGCCTCGGACGAAATGGAAGGACGCAACACGCCTTCACGCGGGCTTGATATAACGGCGAAATTTATGGCGACGCTGCTTTCGCGCTGGGGCTTTAAGCCGGCGGGCGACAATGGAACTTTCTTCCAAAAAATCGCACTCATTCGTAATCAGGTTGAACCGGAAAAAGCTCAAGTCGAGATTAATGGTCAAAAACTAACATACGGAACGGATTTTCTCGCCGATGCGAACTCCGGTGCGGTTAACGCTCCGCTCGTTTTTGCGGGCAACGGCTGGTTTGTCAAATCAAAAAACTTCGACCCGCTCAAAGATATGGACGTGCGCGGCAAAACCGTCGTCGTTTACAGCGACAGTCTGCCGCGCGGCATTACTCCGCAGGAATTACGGGCGAGCGGAAAACAAGGCGAAGCTTGGTCTGATCCCGGAACTTACGCCAGACAAAAGGGCGCGGCGGGTTTAATTGTTGTCGCAACTCCAAATCTGCAAGCAAGATGGGAAAACCTCCGACGCCAGCGCGAGGGCGGCAGTCTGAATGTTGAAAAACTGAACGAATCAATTGGCGGTGCGCCGATTCCAACCGTTTATTTAACGGAAAAAGCGGCGGCAGCAATGTTTGAAGGCGAAACAATGAATCTTGCAAAGATTAGCGAAACATACGCTTCAACCGCGCCTTTCAACGCATTTAATTTTTCACCAGGCAAAAAACTGAACGTTTCCGTCGCGGCGAAAAAAGAAACGGTGATGACGCAAAACGTTGTCGCCTTGTGGGAAGGCGGCGACGCGCAGTTGAAAAATGAAATGGTTGCCGTCGGCGCGCATTACGATCACGACGGCGTTCGACCGAATGCGCTAGGCGCGGACAAAATCTGGAACGGCGCGGACGACGACGGTTCGGGAACAGTGGCGGTTCTGGCAATGGGCGAAGCGCTGGCAAAGGCTTCGAAACGTCCGAAACGCTCGATTTTACTCGTCTGGCACGCGGGCGAAGAAAAGGGACTTTGGGGAAGCGAGTATTTTAATAAATTCCCAACGGTTGATATTAAAAACGTCGTCGCCCAACTGAATATTGACATGATTGGACGAAGCAAAAATCCCAATAATATAATTCCCTGTGATAGACCCGGCAAACCTTGTAATCAAGACCTTTCTGCCGAAAATGAAGTTTATGTCATTGGCTCGGCAATGATGAGTACAAAGCTTGGCGAAGTTACCAAATCAATTAACGATTCGTTTCTCAGATTAAATTACAACTATAAATACGACGACCCGAAAGATACGAATCAATTCTTTTTCCGCTCCGACCATTACCATTACGCGGTCAACGGCATTCCGATTGTATTTTGGTTTGACGGCGTTCACGAAGATTATCATCAGGCGTCAGACCACGCCGACAAAATTGATTACCAGAAAATGGAAAAAGTTTCGCGCACAATCTTTTTAACGATGTGGGAAATCGCCGATTTACAGACGCGCCCGGAAATTGACAAAAAACTTCCGGCTGAATTGACCAGACGCTAAACTGCCAGAAAAATAAAGTTAAAAAGAGCCGCAAATTAATCGATTAATTTGCGGCTCTTTTTAACTTTATTTGACAGCTTTATTTGGCGACGATGCTTTGCGCGATCACGATTTTGTATTGCTTTTCAAAGTTGTCCCAAAGTATTTCTTTATACTGTTTAAAAGTTATTTTCTTAACTTCTTTTTCAACCGTTTCAGTCTGATCCTGCATTTTATCGGGAATCACAATTCCTTCGGTAGTTTGTTCGGGAACTGTCGTTTCTGCCGGCTGCGTTTCCACAGAAGTCTCCGGCTCAACCGGCGCGTCCGAAACTTCTCCGGTTGGAGCAGCTTCTTCCTCTTCAGCGTATTCGGTCAGCTCATTTTCGGGCTGCGCCGCCGCATATTCGTAATTGCTGACGATGGAAAAAAGTTTTTCGTCATTAAATAAATAGGCGATGAGATTCAAAAGATACGATCTTTTGCGAGCATTAGAAGTGCCGGAGTTTTTCAGAACAGCATACGAATTCATCGCCAGATAAGTTTTATTCCAGTGACCAACCAGCACTATCAACTCATAATCAGGCACGGCTTCTTCTTCGTTTTCGAGGTTGTTCAGTTTGGCGAGATGAATATTTGTCGAATGAGAAAGCACGTTTGAAAGTTGATCTTTCTGCGAATCGGTTAAAAGTTTAGCGATTTCGGATGTGTTTCCGGCTCTGAAATTTTTATCTGGGAAAACGGGTTCTTTTTGTGAAACCTGCGGCTCGTTAATTTCTCTTTCAACGCTTTCATCATCTTTATACGTAACTGCTTCGGATTCCTCATTGTGCTCGTATTCCAGAGCCATAAAACTTGCCTGTAAATCCGACGTTCCCTCGTCGCGTGTCACCGGTTCTTCCACCAGCCGCACAAGCCATTCGGTGAGTTTGTCAAGCTGATTTTTTTTCGCTTCCGTAAGCTTCTTTAATTCCTTAATCCGCTTGAAATAAACGTGCAAATCCTGACTGTCTAACTTTTTGATTGCCGCGCTGTAATGAGCAAGTTCAAAAGAATTATTTTCCGCGTTTTTAACCAAGAAAAACAAAGCTTTATGACCAATTCCCGGGTAAGTCTCTTCTTCGAAAGCCTCGATTGAGCCAGAGTCATTAGCATCATTTTTAGAATTTTTGGGTGTATACTGCGACACGATATACGCCGCTTGTCCCTTCTTTTGACCCTTTAAAGTATCGGAAACATTCAGGATTTTTTCGACATCAGAATACGAGCCGTACTCGTATTCACTGGTCATTTTCAAAGTTTTCTCGCTTTCAATCGAAGCGACCACAATTAAATCGCTTTTCAAATAAAGCGTTAGCAGAGAATCGGGAATTTCAGCTGGACAGCTGCGAGCTGAAACATTTTCGGGCAGGACGCAGACGGCAAACAACAAAACAAAAATAATTAAAGCAGAAGCAAAAGAGCGTTGGAAACATGGCATAAAATAAAACTCCTTTTCAATTTATTCTTCAGTCGGATACGAATTAGAGAACGGCAGCTTAAAAATTGGCTGCAAAAACGCGAACTCTTTTCCGTTTGGTTAGACACCGCGAAATCAAAAAAGTTCCGCCGATATAAATTTATTTTTGGGCGTTTGGTTTTTATTGGAAAAATCTTAACTGATGTTAAAATGAAAAAAAGTTGAGATAAAAATAAAAATGACAAAAACCGTCAGCATCAATGAAGCTGCTCTCTAAATGAAAACGGCAGAAAGTTTTTGTATGAGTACGGATTGCTTCAAGTCCAAAACTAACTCGTCAATCTTCGATAAATATTCGGCATTCGTTCAGGTAAAGATAAAACATCGTCAATAATCGTATAACCGACATCGCCGTATAAATCTTTTAATTCAAACTCGGAATCTTTATCAACCGTGATGCAGAACGGGATGACGCCGCTCATTTTCGCTTCGGTCAAGGCTTCGCGCACGTCTTCGCGGGCGTAACGCGCGTCGCCGTAATCGTGGTCGTAAGGTCTACCGTCGGTCAAAATTATCAGCAGTTTTGTGCGCGAATCCTGGCGCAGAAGTTTAGCGGAAGCGTGACGGATCGCGGCGCCGAGCCTGGTGTTGTTTTGAAATGTAATCCCGCCGATGCGTTTTTCGATTTCGTCCGAGTATTTTTCGTCAAAATCTTTGACTACATAAAATTTGACGTTGCGCCTGCCTTCAGATGTGAAACCGCTGATTGAATAAACATCGCCAACGGCTTCGAGGGCTTCGCTCATCAAAACCAGCCCTTCTTTTTCGATTTCGATAATTCTGCGTCCCGGGTGCGTGTAGGGCTGAAGCGGATTTCTGGTGATCGTCCGCGCCGTCGAAGAAGAGACTTACCCGGGAATTGGTCATAAAGC
>MWVV01000703.1_pt1 | contig 12177 bp, 8 predicted proteins | sample 1047281 | NCBI WGS metagenome assembly MWVV01 (sample SAMN06349986, study PRJNA376086) | soil metagenome | isolation source: PT-2 sample Antarctic (ecotone) soil | place: Antarctica | collected 2015-01-13 | reverse complement strand
GGCGGCGGCGAATAATTTACCGTCGCTCGAGAATGCGACGCGCTCGATGCCCGACTTGTATTTCGCCCCGAGCGGCGCGGCGACGATTGCTTTATCTGCGATGTTCCAGACGGTTATTCCGCCGTCGTCATAAAATCCGTAACCTGCCGCGATTAGCTTGCCGTCCGGCGAGAAAGCCACGTCTTGAACGCGGTGGTCGGGACTTTTAAATTTAACGATTAAAGCATTGTTCGGTTTATCAATCTTTTGGGCTTTGAGAAATGCAATAGGCAAAAAAGCGGCAAGCAGCAGACAAATAAATTTAGTGAACGAGGTTTTTAACATAAATTTTTACTTCCCGTATTTTGCCGAAATCAAAAATGCCGCCGACTAAAAAACTCAAATCTTAATATTATTCTCTTGTTTTTAACATTTCTTTTCGCAGTTCGCCAACACTAAATTTCTTTAGCCCGCAAACTGCGAAACTTTTGCCGCAATCGAATAAAAAAGGCAAGTAAATAAGGCTTTTCTCCCTAGGCATAATCTTTGCCGAGAGAGGAGAGCGATCAGTAGTTTCGCTTCAATAAACCAAAACGAAACTGTCTTGCATAAAAGTCGCTTGTTTTTTGTTTTGAAGTGCAAAGATAAGTTTGAAAATATATGAAAATTGTAATTGCCGGCGGCTCCGGTCAGCTCGGAACGATTCTCGCTCGTGCTTTTAAGGCGGACAATCATCAGGTAACGGTTCTCAGCCGAAAAGTTACCGAAAAGCCGTGGCGCGTTGTTCTCTGGAATGCACGCACGCTCGGCGCTTGGACTAATGAAATCGGAAACGCCGATGTCGTCATAAACCTCGCCGGGCGCAGCGTTAATTGCCGCTACAACGAGAAGAACCGGCGCGAAATAATCGAATCGCGCGTCGATTCGACCCGCGTTATCGGTCATCGCCGCAAATCCGCCGCAGCTTTGGCTGCAAATGAGTACGGCGACGATTTACGCACATCGCTTTAATGCGCCGAACGATGAATTTACCGGAATCGTCGGCGGCAATGAACCGGACGTTCCCGAAACGTGGCGATTTAGTATCGAAGTGGCAAAAGCGTGGGAGCGAGCCGTCGATGAAGCCGACACAACCAGGACGCGAAAGGTAAAAATGCGCTCGGCAATGGTGATGAGTCCGGACAAAGACGGAGTATTTGACACCTTGCTGACATTGGTTAAACGCGGTTTGGGCGGACGTGCCGGCGACGGGCGACAGTATGTTTCGTGGATTCATCACGAGGATTTCGTGCGGGCTGTTTACCGGCTGATTGATGATGAAAAGATGGAAGGCGCGGTCAATCTCGCCGCGCCCAATCCGCTGTCCAATCAAGAGTTTATGAGCCAGTTGCGCGAGGCTTCGGGCGTTTCGTTCGGGCTTCCCGCGACGAAACTGATGCTGGAAATCGGCGCGGTTTTTATGAAAACGGAAACCGAACTTATTTTGAAAAGCAGGCGCGTCGTGCCGAAAAAATTACTGGACGCGGGCTTTGATTTCGAGCTTGAAACCTGGCAGAAAGCCGCTCGAAATTTGTGCGGCAAATCAGCGCGCTGCTAATGGTGAACAGAAACGCCGTTAAAATTGCCGGTTAAGTTTGCTTCATTTCTTTAATTCAATAGCGGTGTGTTTCTTTTAACTCAAAAACGGTTATTTTCGTTCTCAATGACTTTTTAGCTCGCCGCGCCGCACATAAAGTTTTGCCGGAACGCTTTTCGTAAACCGGTTTTCGGCGCTCAGAGCGATTTCATAATCGCGTTCGGGAACTTGCAGAGTAATTTCCGCCGCATTGGCATTTGTTTTTGATTTCGTTACACCGACGACGTTCGCCGGTTGACCGTCAATTATCGCTTTGACAACGGTTACCGGCTCGCCAGACGGCGTTCGGACGTTGTAGCTGACGGTTATGGTTTTGCCGGACGCGCCGCTCGCCGCCGACCGGAGAGCGCGAATTTCGACTACCGGCGGCAGTAGTTTTGCGATGCTCGGCGGCGAATCGGAGCGTTTGATTTTCTCATTCGCCGATTTAACGGCGGCAGTCTCGCCGCCTGTTTCGAGAATACTGGCGATAACATCCGGGCGATAATAATAATCGCGAAATACGCCGACCGGAAAAAAGTCCGCCGCCTGACTGCTGCCGTTATTGACGTGCCAGCCGATTAGCTCTTCGCCGTCTGTCGAAGCGTCGTAATAACCGGTTGGCGTCCACAAAATCCAGCGCTTGCGGTCTATATGCGGCAGAAAAGCGAGCAGCTCGCGTCCGTCTTTCATACGATACCAGCGAATCGTTCCGTCGTTGAGAGCGGCAACGGCAAAGCGTCCGTCGTCCGAAACGTTTACGCCGACAACGACGGTCGTAAACGTTTTCCAGAGTTCTTGTCCGTCCCGATTAAAGGCGCGAAGATAAAAGTTTGTTCCGAGCAGAAAACCTTCTCCATTCGGCGCAATCGCATAGCCGGTAGCTCTTTCATTGACTTCCAATTGTAGCTTGCGCCCGTTTAACTTCGGTTCGGGAGAATTTATCCAGTCGGTTATTTTAATTTTTTTAGATTGGTCGCGCGGCGGTTTTAACTCTCGCTCATTGTTAGACCCAAACGATAATCCCCTGTCTCTAATTGAAAATTGTGCGAGCGACTTAGCAAAGTTTTCATAGCTGAATTGAACTTTCGCCCCGTCGGATGCGAGCAGAAATCGGTCGAGAATGCCGATGTTGTTTGGGATGGACGGTTCGATAAATCTGGTGCGCTTGCCGGCGGCGTCAACGATTCCCCAAGAGCCGTCGGCGACGCCGTAAACTATTCCGCCGTCAGAGAGCGCGACGGCGTGAGTTACCACCGTCGGGGCGGCTTCGACATCACGGTATGCGCCGCGCCCGGCTTCGTCCCAAATGCGAATTCCGATTATCATTACGTCGAGCGATTTTGCCGGATGACTGCCCGTCGCGAAAAGTTTTTGACCGTCCGCCGACCAGCCGACGACTGGAAAGCGGCTGATGTCATACGGTTTTGTATCGGGTGCGTATAAATGCTCGAGGTTCGTGCCGGACACGACTTCGACGTTTCTGTTGTCGAGAAAACCGACGGCGATGCGCTCGCCGTTCGGCGAGAATTTAAGCGAAGCGGCCGATTTGGCGACGCGGGTTTTGCGCTTTGCCGCGAGCCGCAAGCCGCCTGTTTCGTCAATCGCGTAAAGACGAATAAAGCCGTCGTTATCGCTTGTTGCAAGCCGCCTGCCGCTCGAATCAAAATCCATTGCGACGCCCAAATCGCCGCCGGTGTCGTGTCCGCATTCCGTGTAGTCGCCGGTTCGATAAAGATGTATCCCGTCAGACGACGCGACAAGCGCCGCCAAATAACGTCCGTCCGGCGAGTATGCGAGGTAATTGATGACGTTCGGTATATTAGTTATGCGATTTGTTAGAATTCCGGTTTCCCGGTCAAAAAGGTAAATCGAATTCGTTCCGTCCCACTCGGCTCCCGTCCAGCCGCCGACCGCCACCGTATTTCCGTCCGGCGAGATGGCAATCGTGTATAACCTGCCTTCGCTGCCTTCGCCGATTGGCGGGCGCAGCACGCGCAGCAATTGTCCGCTTGATAAATCCCAAACGCGCGCCGTTTTATCCGCCGAAGCCGTTACGAGAAAACGGTTTGCAGCATCGACCGCAATTCGATTCACCAGCGCGGCGTGCGTTCCGGTTTCGATTCGCAGAATCGGCTGCGTCGAAGGATTTTGCCCGCGGCTAAACATCACGCAGGCGAGCAATGAAATCGATAAAAATGAAAACCGAACGCCTGCACGTTTTAACGAATACAAATTGAAAGACATAAAAAAGTTTACAGAACTCAAATGAGATTACCGCCGTTTAACTACCCTTTGTATTATTGAAAAGCGCTGAACCGCCAACGCATTTTATTTCGGAAGCAATTGATTCAACGTTTTCAAAAGCTCCTCGCCTTGCAGTTTGTGCTGGTCGAGAACGAGGACTTTTCCGTCCGGGGCGAGCAGTATCGCGGACGGAAATTCTTGAATTTGGTATGTTTCTTCAATCAGATTTTTGATGCTGTCGAGACGTGCCTGCGTCCAGTTTATCCCGTTTTTGGCAAGCACCTCTTTGACCGGCGCGGCGTTTTCGTCGTTGTTCATTCCGAGAATTTCAAAGCCGCGCGAGCGAAATTGTTTGTAAGCGGCGAGTTGATACGGCAATTCGCGGCGGCAGTCGACGCACCATAAACCCCAGAAATCTATGAGCAGATATTTCTTGCGAAATTCGCTCAAGGCGCGTTTTTTGTCGTCAAAATCGACGAATGTAAAATCCGGCATCTGCGTGCCAATTTCGAGCTCCTGCCTGTGATAATCGGCGGCGGCGCGTGGGCGCATCACAATCAGATTCTTTTCCAAATCGATGCTGCTCGTCGAAACATAGAGTTTGCCGATTCTGAAAACCGGCGCTTCTTTTGAAGCGTAAGAAGATTCGGGCGAGAACGCTTCGCTTCTTATTTTCCCGTCGCCGTCGACATCGACGCCAAACAAACCTTCAGTCGCGCTCATCGATTTTGCGCCGGACGAAAATTTGTAATTGACCAAAGTGGATTTACCTTTTATTTCGACATATCCGACGGCGAATGCGTATGCCGACTGCTTTATCAGCCGGTCGCCGGCTTCCATATTTCCGCTCTTAAAACCTTTTTCGTATTGCAGAAAAACCGGAAAACTTTTGAATAAAGGCGTGTCTAATGGCAAATTCAAAGTGCCTTCAAAATCGCTTGCGGCATCTTTTCCGTCAGCGAGAGGCGCGCGTTCGCTTTTGTCGATAACGCCGTCGTGGTTAAAATCCGAACAAACATACGGCGCGACCGAATCGGGCGGCTCGACTAATATAACTTCGAGCTTGCTGTCCAGAGTCAGCGGATTATATAGATTCCCAATCGTAACCGTCGATTTTGCTTCGACGGCAGGCGTAAACTTATATTTTGAAACACCGACTACGGGCTTAAAAAGCATTCCGTAAAGAGTGCTTTTATCAGGCACGAGATTTGGACTGAGTTTGCCCTGATATTGTTCATCACTTTTCCGGTTTTCAGCCGCGCGGACAACGCCCGCAAATACAAGCAACAAAATTAACAGTATTAAAATAATCGGTTCGCTTTGCTTTCTGTGTGAGTTGTCGAATCGGTTCATATTGATTGTCAATAACTTAATAAGTAAACAAAAATAAATCGGTTCGAGTAAATTTTGAAAATAAAAAATTCAAGGTATTTTCAATTCAAGATTATATCCGAGTTTTTTGTTTTTTAATCTTCCAAAAGTTTTAAGAATAGAATTATGTTGCTTTAAGATAATAATTATTAAATTACGGAGTCCATTTGTAAACGAAAAAGATGCTGCTCACTATTACGACCACGCACCAGCCCGCAACCGATTTGGGTTTTCTGCTGCACAAGAATCCGAATCGGATCCAAACATTTTCTTTGAATTTCGGAAAAGCGCTCGTTTTCTACCCGGAAGCAACGAGGGGAAAATGCACGGTTGCTCTTCTGCTCGACATCGACCCAATCGGGCTTGTTCGGAGCAAGGGACGAGAGAATCGAACCTTAGAGCAATACGTCAACGACCGCCCGTATGTCGCATCGTCGTTTTTCAGCGTCGCGCTCGGACGAGTGTTTAATTCGGCGCTGGCGGGAAAAAGCGAATCTCACAGGGATTTGGTTGAGAAGGAAATTCCGCTCGAAGCCGTCATCTCCGTTTTGCCGTCGCGCGGCGGCGAAGATTTGATAAGAAAACTTTTCGAGCCGCTCGGCTACCAAATCGAAGTAAAGCAGCTTCCCCTTGACGAAAGCTTTCCCGAATGGGGAGAGAGTCGTTATTTTAAGGTTGTTTTGAGGGCTGAAAAGCGTCTTCAGGATTTGCTTACGCATCTTTATGTTTTGATTCCGGTTCTCGACGACGAAAAGCATTACTGGGTCGGCGATGAAGAAGTCGAAAAACTTCTTCGTCGCGGGCATCCATGGCTTGCCGCGCACCCGGAACGCGAAACGATTGCGCGCCGGTATCTTAAACACCGCTCCAGCCTCGCGCGCGAAGTTCTCGCTCGCCTGCTGCCTGAAGAAGCGGTTGTCGATGAAATCGAATTCGGTAAAAAGATTAAAGCGGAAACTTCCGAAGAAGTTCTGGAAAAACCATTGAGCTTAAATGAACAGCGCTACCAGCAAGTGCTTTCGGTGTTGCAGGAGATTCAGGCAAAACGAGTCGTCGATGTCGGCTGCGGCGAAGGAAAACTTCTGCGTCATCTGCTCGAAACTAATTCTTTTGAAGAAATAGTCGGACTCGACGTTTCGTATCGCGTTTTGGAAATCGCGTCGGAGCGCTTGAAAATGGAACGGCTGCCCGACAAACAACGCGAAAAAATCAAGTTGCTGCATGGCTCTTTGACCTATCGGGACAGACGGCTTGAAGGTTTTGACGCCGCAACGGTCGTTGAAGTAATCGAACACCTCGACCCGGCACGGCTCGTCGCCTTTGAACGAGTATTATTCGAGTTTGCGCGCCCCGGCGTCGTTGTTTTAACCACGCCGAATGCCGAATATAACGTGAAATTTGAAACCTTGCCGCCGGGCAAATTCCGGCACAGCGATCATCGCTTTGAGTGGACTCGTGTGCAATTCAAAGATTGGGCTGATTCGATTGCCTCAAGATTTGACTATGCGGTAAATTATAGACCAGTTGGAGACGAAGATTCCGCGCTCGGCGCGCCGACGCAAATGGCTGTTTTTACCAGTAGAAATTAAAATTTAAAAAATATTTTATGATTTCCGGCAGCAAAACAGAAACTGATTTATATAAAAGTCTGTCGTCAGCTAAATTAATTGAAGCCGCTCTTCGGGAAAAGGACGAAGACGCCCGTTGGAAGTATGTGCAGGCTCTTCATATATGCGGCGAAAGGGAGGTTTTTGAACAGGCTGTAAGACTGTGTCGAAGCAGAGATTCGACGAAGGCAACACTCGGCGCTGACATTCTCGGACAACTCGGCACGCCGAATTTTCCGTTTCATAAAGAATCTGTACCTGTTCTGTTAAAGCTGATTGATAATCAACAGGACGAAAACGTCCTGCAAGCTGCGACAATGGCGCTCGGTCGGATCGGAGATTCCATGGCGATTGAAAAGCTGATTGAACTAAAAAATCACAGTAGCGAGGAAGTCCGCTTTGCCGTCGTTCACGGACTGCTTACTCTCGAGGACGAAAAATCGATTCAAGCATTAATCGAGCTGTCGGAAGATGCAGACGAGGACGTGCGCAACTGGGCGACTTTCGGGCTCGGCTCTCAAATCGAGGTGAATACAAAGGAGATCCGGGAGGCGCTTTTTAAGCGCCTCGACGAAGATGACGACGAAATTCGCGGGGAAGCACTTGTCGGGTTATCCGTTCGCAAAGATAAAAGAGTCCTCGACCCGCTGTTAAAAGAATTAATGAGCGAATGGGTAGGCGTTTTAGCAGTCGAAGCCGCGGGCGAACTCGGAGATCAAAAACTGTGTAAAAGCCTCGAAGATTTAGAAGTCTGGTGGGACGTAGATAAAGATTTACTAAAATCGGCGATAACGGCTTGCTGCCGAAGCAAATTAAATGAAACTAAAAATTCCTGAACTCTCGCTGGTCGTCCTCATCGGCGCGACCAGCAGCGGCAAATCTACTTTTGCCCGCAAGCATTTTAAATCGACCGAAGTTCTGTCGTCGGATTTCTGCCGCGGCATTCTCGCCGACGATGAAAACGATCAGTCCGTTACAAATGAAGCCTTTGAACTGTTGCGTTATATTGCAGCTAAACGGCTCAAATCCGGGCGCTTGACGGTTGTCGACGCGACGAACGTGCAGCGCGAATCCCGGCAGCCGTTCGTTCAGCTAGCGCGCGAGTTTCACGTTTTGCCCGTCGCCGTTGTCATAAATCCGCCAGAAAAGGTTTTAATCGAGCGCCACGGAGAACGCACCGACCGCGATTTCGGCGCGCACGTCATCCGCCAGCAGGCGCAGAATCTGCGGCGTTCGGTCAAAGGCTTACAGCGAGAAGGCTTTCGCCATGTTTTTACCTTCAATTCAATCGAAGAGATCGAGTCGGTCGAAATCGAACGCCAGCCGCTCTGGAACAACCGCAAGGGCGAACATGGACCATTCGACATTATCGGCGACGTTCACGGCTGTTTTGACGAGCTGTCCGAACTGCTCGAAAAACTCGATTACAAAATCACTCGCAAAGCGGACGGGTTTTTCGACGTTGAAAATCCGCCGAACCGGAAAGCCGTTTTCGTCGGCGATCTGGTTGACCGCGGCACAAATTCTTCCGACGTTCTGCGGCTTGTAATGAGTATGGTGCGCGACGAGAAAGCACTTTGCGTTCCAGGCAATCACGACGCGAAATTATACAAGTATTTGAGCGGGCGAAACGTAACCGTCTCACACGGCTTACAGGAAACCATCGAGCAATTAGAAAAGGAACCGGATGAATTTAAAAAAGACGTCGCCGGATTTATCGACAGTCTGGTAAGCCATTACGTTTTCGATGACGGAAAATTAGTCGTCGCGCACGCCGGACTCAAAGAAGATCTGCAAGGGCGCGGTTCGGGCAAAGTCCGCGATTTCGCGCTTTATGGTGAAACGACCGGCGAGACAGACGAATTCGGGCTGCCGGTCCGCTACAACTGGGCGGCTGATTATCGAGGGCAAGCGAGCGTGGTTTACGGACACGTCCCGACACCCGACGCCGAATGGGTCAATAACACGATCTGCATCGACACCGGCTGCGTTTTCGGCGGCAAGCTGACCGCACTTCGTTATCCGGAACGGGAGCTGGTCTCCGTCTCTGCAAAGGCGGTTTATTACGAACCGGTAAAGCCGCTTTTTGCCGAACCGGAAACTGTAAAACTTTCAGCCCAGCAGGAACTAGATGACGTTTTAGATTTGGCTGACGTAACCGGAAAGCGGATCGTCGAAACGCGCCTGCTGAAAAACGTTACCATTCGGGAAGAAAATGCGACTGCCGCTCTGGAAGTAATGAGCCGGTTTGCCGCCAATCCGAAATGGCTCGCATACCTGCCGCCGACGATGTCTCCGTCAGAAACCAGTGAGGCTGAAGGTTTTCTTGAATATCCGACCGAAGCGTTTAATTATTTTCGCAAACAGGACGTGGCACAAGTCGTCTGCCAGGAAAAACACATGGGTTCGCGGGCGATAGTGGTTGTCTGCCGGAATGAAGAAACCGCGCAATCGAGATTTGGCGTAATCGGCGAAGGAATCGGCATCTGCACGACGCGCACCGGTAGGCGATTTTTTAATGATTCGCAGCTGGAGACCGAGTTTCTGGAACGCATCCGGTTTGCCGCCGATAAAGCAAACTTCTGGGACGAGCATCAGACGGACTGGATGATCTTAGACTGCGAGCTTATGCCGTGGTCGGTCAAGGCGCAGGATCTAATCCGGCACCAGTATGCTGCGGTCGGCTCGGCATCACGCGCGTCCCTATCTGATACGGTTGACGTGCTTCAAAAAACTGCCCTGCAAAACCTGGAAGCCGAAGCTCTTTTAGCGCGATTTGAAACGCGTCTACAAGCCGCCGAGAAATACGTCGCCGCTTATCGCCAATACTGCTGGACAGTCGATTCAATCGCTGACTTACGCCTTGCGCCTTTTCACCTACTGGCGACCGAAGGCAAAACTTATTTCGACCGTAATCACATCTGGCATATGGATACACTTAAAAAACTGTGCGCCGCCGATGATCAGCTTTTGCTGGCGACCGAATATAAAGTCATAACCTTAACGGACGAGGCGAGCATCGAGGAAGGCACGAACTGGTGGTTAGATCTGACTGGCAAAGGCGGCGAGGGGATGGTCGTCAAACCGCTCGATTTTATAGTTCGAGGTTCGCGCGGTTTGATTCAGCCGGCAATCAAATGTCGCGGCAAGGAATATTTGCGAATCATTTACGGCGCGGAATATGATATGCCCGAACATCTGGAACGCCTGAGGCAGCGCGGACTCTCGGCAAAACGCTCCCTTGCGCTTCGCGAATTTGCGCTCGGCGTCGAGGGATTGGAGAGATTCGTCAGACGCGAGCCTTTACGGAAAACTCACGAATGCGTGTTCGGCGTTCTGGCATTAGAGAGCGAGCCGGTCGATCCGCGCCTGTAATACTAAATTTGCCAATTAATGTTTTAGGAACTTGGCAGAGAATTAAAAACATATCTGTTAGGGTCTTACCAATGAAAATAATCAACATTTGTAGGTAGTTATAGAGGAACAAGCAGATCTAATTCCTGGATGGGCATATCTTATAAGAACAATATGAACAAAATATTTTTGATAATCCTCTTAATTGGTATTTCAATATCAACTGCTTTCGCTCAAATTAATTCTTGTGATTTGCAACTGAATGTTTATAAATTTCAAGACGATCCTGCAATTGAACCTGAAACAGTTAAAAGCCTTACTGTTAGTTTAGAGAACATAAAATCGCGCGCAAAACTTAAAGCCGGAATGCAAAATGAAATGCCTTACTTTTCCAATCTGCCAAATGGAACTTATCAGGCGACCGTTTCAATGAAAGGATATAAATCGACAATCAAGGAAATTGAATTAACGTGCGAAATTGTTAATGAGCAAAACACAGCGTTTGAGAATATGTTTCTTTGGAACGGCAATGAAACAGAAACAGTGAAAATGTTCGGAACTCTGTTTGGAGTTGATGAAGGAACAAAATCACCATTTGCACTCCAACAAAATGCTTCTAAAGCAGACAAAACAGAAACTGTTAATGGAAAAGCCGCTTATTTACCCCAACCTGTTTATCCGCCAGCGGCAAGAGCCGTAAAAGCTTCGGGCGCAGTTCAGGTTCAAGTTATGATTGACGAGCTTGGAACCGTAATATCTGCAAAAGCGTTAACCGGTCATCCGCTTTTACGTCAGGCAGCGGAAAAGGCGGCAAAAAGTTCAAAGTTTCAATCGACCAGAATGAAAGGAATGCCCGTTAAAGTTGTTGGAGTTATGGTCTATAATTTTGTTCCTTAATAAATTTTTGAACACTAATTGTTTCTCGTAGAAATGAGTAAAAAAATAAATAATTTACAGCTAGAAGAACATTTGTGGGAGTCAGCAAATATTCTGCGCGGACCGGTTGATGCAGCCGATTTTAAGTCATATATCTTTCCGATGCTTTTCTATAAACGTGTCTGTGATGTTTATGATGAAGAATTCGCGCAGGCTTTGGCGGAATCGGGCGACGACAGCGATTACGCTTCTTTCCCCGAAAACCATCGTTTTCAGATTCCCGAAAACTGTCACTGGCGCGATGTGCGCGAGAAAAATATCAATGTCGGCGCGGCGCTGCAATACGCTTTTCACGAAATCGAAAAAGCAAATCCGCGCTCGCTTTACGGGATTTTCGGCGATGCTCAATGGACTAATAAAGAAAGGCTGTCGGACGAATTGTTGAAAGATTTAATCGAACACTTTTCCGAACTGCATCTTTCAAACGAAGTCGTCGAATCGGATATTTTAGGACAGGCGTATGAATACCTCATCAAGAAGTTCGCCGACCAGACGAATAAAAAAGCCGGAGAATTTTATACGCCGCGCAGCATCGTTCGGTTGATGATTGAAATTCTCGACCCGCAGCCGGGCGAGACGATATACGACCCGACTTGCGGGACGGGCGGAATGCTGCTCGAAGCCGTCAACCACGTTCGGCGCACGGGCGGCGACGTGAAATCTTTGTGGAGAAAACTTTACGGTCAGGAAAAGAACTTGACGACTTCCGGCATCGCGCGAATAAATCTTTTTATGCACGGCATCGAAGATTTTGAAATCGTGCGCGGTGACACGCTTCGTAGTCCGGCGTTTTTCGAGGGCGACCGACTTGCCGCGTTCGACTGCGTGATTGCCAATCCGCCGTTTTCGCTCGAACGCTGGGGTGAAGACGTTTGGATAAACGATGCGTTCGGGCGTAATTTTGCTGGCGTGCCGCCGCGCAAAAGCGGAGATTTCGCGTTTGTGCAGCATATGATTACCTCGCTGGCGAATCCGTCCGGGCGGATGGCTGTCGTTCTGCCGCACGGAGCGTTATTTCGCGCTGGAACGGAAGGACAAATCCGGCGGCCCATTCTCGAAGCGGACGGT
>MWVV01000702.1_pt1 | contig 12193 bp, 7 predicted proteins | sample 1047281 | NCBI WGS metagenome assembly MWVV01 (sample SAMN06349986, study PRJNA376086) | soil metagenome | isolation source: PT-2 sample Antarctic (ecotone) soil | place: Antarctica | collected 2015-01-13 | reverse complement strand
GTCAACCTTCAGTGCTTGAATCTTTTTATGCGCGGACGCTCGGCGCAGTGCTGGGAAAGAACGTGGAAGACCTACAGGACGGTAAGTTTGAACAGTTAATAGGGGAGCGGCTGAACCAGTTTTTCCAGACGGAGGTGCCGCGCGGCGAAAGCCTGCAAGAGTTGCGCACCCGCGCCGAAGGCGTCAGCGACGCGCTCAAGGGCGTTGCTGACCAGATGTCGAAACTAAATGCGGCGGCAACCGACGAGGCACAGCCGCATTTGCAGCGAGCCAGGTCGCTGGTCGCCGAATTAAGCGGGCTACACGCGCAGTTGCAGAGTCGCCGCCTGACTATCGAGACAACGATGCATATTCCTGTCTCGGCGCACCCCGGTGCCCGCCAGACCTTCACAGACGAGTTGGGGCGCGGGTTGCGGCGTGAGATTGACAAGTTGAGCGATCCGCAGAGTTATTTTGAGGGCGACTTGAAGCGGCTCATTACGTCCGACGTTATCGCGATTGTGGATATCTGCGATAAGAAGGTTGCGCCGCCGCCGGGCGCACACCCAGAGTTGGAAACCGCCCTCAAGCAAATGTTCGAGCAGGCGGGGCTGCGCGACATCGTACCGCGGCAGGGCGAGCCGTTTCGGGCGGCGGAGCAGGACTTGGTTCAGATGGTGCAGGGCGAGGCGGGCAGGAGTTTGACCGTCGCCGAGGTGATCACGCGGGGCTTCTACTATAAGGATGGAGATAACGAGACGCTATTACGCAAGGCTGGCGTGACTGTTTACCGGTAATGACTTGTCGTCAAATGTGCCGTGAGATGCAAAATTAGAATAGGGGAAGCAGTTTGGCAGGCAGCGTAAGACTGATTAAAGTTTATGAGCAACGGCGTGGAAAAATTCGACAGGTTCCGTCAGGAGCAGGCGCGCTTAAACGATCCGGAGGTGGCACGGGGCGCGGTCGAGTTTGTGCCGATCAGCTTGAGCGAGGTCGTGTCGGTTGAAGGCAAGAAGAAAAAGAAGAAGCAACAGGCGGCGCGGAGCGCGGGGCGCACGCCTTCAGCAACGCTATCCGCGTCAGCGGCAGATAGCGAAGCGCTGTTGCCGACGGGTTTTATTGAAAGACTGCGTGCGCCGGGCGGTTCGGCGCATGAGCGAGAGCGCAGAGAGATAAAAACGCCGCCATTGCAGGGTGCGCCGCAGATCGAGGTTGAGCCGCAGAGTGTAGCCTGCCGTTTGAACATGTTTCTGGAAGAAGCGTTTGCGGTCTCTGCTCCAGCAGCGCGACAAGTCGAGTTTGTCTGGCACGAGGCGGGTGGGAGTGCGGTGCAACGCGTGGTCATGGATCACAGTCAAGCGGATCAGTTTGAGGCAAGCATCGGTATCGCGGATGGCGCGTACCTTTGCGCTTTCGCCCTGGACAGCCATATGCGCCCGGACGCGCGCCTCGCCCGGCGCATCGTGCTGCGCCCCGATGGGCTGTTCGCTCCGCTCACGCTCGCACGCACGCGGCAGACACTGACGCTGAGGAACATGGGCACAGCGGACGAGAGCGTGCTGCTCGCAGCAACTGCCCCCTGGCTCGTGCTGGAGCGAGATACTGTCGAGCTGCCCGCCAGCCAGCGCGGCACCACGTCCGTGCGCTTCGACCTATCGGTAATGACACCGGGTCTGAACGAAGGGTTGATATACCTGAGCGTGCGGCGTGAGGGAAAGACAGCAGTGGCCGGGGTCGTTCACATCGCTGCGCAAGTTGAGGTCGGCGGGGCTGTGCCGGAGTTCTCCTTCACTCCCCGCGCGTTTGGCGAAGTTAGGCAGGGCATTGATCAGGTGCAACTGCGAATTGAGGTGAAAGCCCACGGGCGCGGTTCATTAGCCGGCATGATCAGCCTGCCGCATTCAAATGAGTTGGCAGACTTCCACCTCAACGCCGACGACGAGGCCGCGTCGCGGTTCGTGCATACGTTTCAAGTCGAGAGCGCACACCTGTCGCAGCCGCAGCCACACCGCACCGAGGCTGCACTAAAGGTCATGATTCTGACGGACAGCTTTCTAGCGAATTACCGTCTGTACCGGTTGGAGATTCCTTATCGTCTCATTCATCTGAAGAAGTCTCTGTACGCTCTGGATTTCGGCACCGTCCGAACAGGCGGCACGAAGACCATGCGGCTGGACGTGACGTGCAGCAACGGGCGCGAAATTGACTTGAGCGTTGTCCTGCCGCCCGCCGCCAGCACCTATCTGGAGGCATATGCGGCACGCGCCACCGCTTACGTTTTTCGCTTCGACGCGGGGACTTTAGCGCCGGGTACGAGCGTCAGCGAGATCGTCGAACTGTTTGACCGCAAATCGGGATTGCGGGATCGAATTAAAATTTTGGCCACAGTCGGCGCTCGGGCAGACGAATCGGAGCGAGCCGCAGCCAACTCACGCACCTCATAACCCGGCATTGCCGCGCACGGACTTCCACCGCGTCGCATGGCCTGAATACTGGAGACATGCCATGATCTCATACTCGTTCACCCCGGTCTGGTTGAGTCTGCTACAAGCGCCGGCAGATGCGGTGGCGCAGAATGCCAGCCCGTTGAGCGAATATTTTCTAAATCCCTTCGTGCTGGCTATCCTCGCGTTTTTCCTTTTCAGCTTCATCAAATTATTTAGCTACCTCACCAGCCTACCGGCGCAGCGCGCCGCGCTCGAACAGGTGACGGAGAGCTACCGTGAGGTCGAGCGTAAACAGGAAACTGACCCGGAGTTAATCAAGCAGGATTTGCTGCACGACGTAAACCCAGACTCTATCGTGGCTCACCGCATAGTCGAGCTACAACGCATTAGTGTACGCGGCGGAGACTTCGATCAGGTCGCGCTGTCGGAAGTGCTCGCGGCGCGCGAGGGCGCGAAGGTGAGCCTCGCTCGCTACGTCGCCAGCGTGCTGGTATTGCTGGGGCTGTGCGGCGCGATCTGGGGTCTCAGCGGACTGGTCAGAAAAATGGGGCCGGCACTAGAGCAGGTGCAGGAGCAGTTAGACAAGAGCACGCCCGCAAGCCGCAGTGGCGATAGCGCAAGGTCTTCCACTGGCGAGGTCGCTCCCGACAACACGGCGGCGGTGCAGGCATCGTTCGGAATGCTCGTCAACACGATGTCTAAATCTTTGACAGACACGCGCACCGCATTCTTTGCCAGCCTGACCGGCATCCTCACCAGCGTCCTGCTGCTCTTGGGGAATTGGTATGTCTCCCGGCGACAGATAGATTTTCTGGCCGCCATCGAAGACCTCACCGCCACTAAATTGATCCCCATCTTCAAACCACCACGCGAATCATTGCAATTGGCCGAGGCGGTCATCGCCTTCCGCGAAGGCTCGAACTACATGGTGCGTCTGTCGGATGAACTCGACGGCAAAGTGTCGCAGGTGGGCACGAGCCTAGAGAATCTATTCGCCATCGTCCGTAAGTTCGGCGAGGGGGCCGAGGCGTTGCGCGGGCATCAGGATCGAGTCTATCAGGCGCAGGAACAGATGATGGACGTGGTCAACCAGTTCATGGGGCTAACGACGCGTATCGAGGCACATCAGGCATCCGGGCGCGGCGATCTTGAGAACGTAGTGCGGGCGGTGAGCGAGAGCAACCACAACCTCAGCCGCGCGCTTGAGGACTGGCAGTCACGCCACGAAGACCTATTGCAAAGCATTGAACGCGGCGCACGTCAGGCGCATGCCGAGACGAAAGAAGCGCGCGATCTGGCGCAACAAGGTATCGGCGAGGTAGCGGGTTTGCTCCATGCATCGGTAGATCAGCAGGTCGGCACATTGCGTGCGCAAGCCCTCGAGTTGTTGGAGCGGCAGCAGGTGGGCACACGCGAACATTTGGAACACTTGCTCAGCAAACAGGGAGAGTTCGTCGGGCAGCTTCAGAAGTCCGTGGCCGAAAGCGATGGCCATAAGGAACTGCTCGCCGGTCTCGCCACAACCATCGAGCAGGAACGTGGCACTTTCGCCAGCCGCTTGGAGCAGATGCTGCGGCAGAATGAGCAGACGCTGGTGACATTGATGAGCGAACAGAAACGGCTACTCGACACTTCCGGTATGCGCCGCGTCGAAGAGAGCCTGAAGCAGTTTGCACAGGACAGCCGGACAGAATTCAATGCGCTCATGGAGCGGCAGTCCGCCTTCGGCCAGCAATTCGGCCAACTCGGCCAATTGGCTGGACGGTTAGGCGCAATGCTCAGGTTGCTCATTGGTGTCGCCACCGTCTCGATCCCGGTTTTCGCCGCTCTCGGCATTATGTTCATCTTCGATCTCAGACCCGTGGATCAGATCATGCGTATCGTCTCAATGTTCGTGCTGGTAGTGATGATCTTTCTGCTGGCATGGTTCCTGCGCTCCAAGACTTAGCGCAAAAGGTTTTTTTGCACGTAAGCAGGGATAGAAGGGAAAGACTAACGCTATGCGCCTGAGGAATTTGAACGAGTCGGAGATCGACGTTTGGCCAGCCTTCACGGACTTCCTGACCTCCGTACTAATCATCGTCGTCATCTTCGTTTTCGGTGTTTTCTTCTCTAACATTGCACGCAGCCTGGTACGCCGCAACAGCGAATTTGAGCAAATGCAGACGCAACAGGCTACAGTGCGTTGGCAATTGCTGTCCCAGCTTAAAGAGAGCGTGGAGGTGACAGAAGACGGGAGCCTGCAACGCATCACCCTCCGAGTGGATGAGCAGGGCGGCGGCGGCGTGCTGTTCCCGAGCGGTTCGGCCACGCTCAGTGAGCCGGGAAAGAAATTGCTCCTAACTATTGCTGACGTGCTGACGCCGAATCGCGACCTGTACGACAAGATTCAGGTGGAAGGACACACCGACGACGTGCCCGTCGGCGGTAAGTACGCCTCGAACTGGGAACTCTCGGCAGCGCGCGCAGGGGCGGTTGTGGACTACATTCTGGACGAGAGCGCCCGCCGGCAGGCAAAGGGTTTGGAGCCATGGCGTTTCTCCGCCAATGGGGCCGCTGAGTATCATCCCTACAATGTTCCGGAAGCGAAGATGAGCCAGACTCAAGCCGCCAACCAGCGCGGCGGCCCGCCCCTCGACTATGTCGTCCGCGCCAACCAGACGACCAACGCCGATGCGCTGTTCGACAACCCCGCCCGCCAGCGTAACCGGCGCATCGAGATCGTTCTTACCTACCGCGTAAAGACAGCGAGTGGGGCTAGTGGAGCGCGTTAATCAACGAGCAGAATTTACTAATTGACAACCCAGAAGGGGCAGTGTATAAGCGGCAGCGTTCTCACGCAGATATAGATCGTACTCACATAATTTTATTTGGTTTGGGGTTCTTCACCGAACGCACAGTCTCACTAATGGCCGCGCGTCCAGATTACATAAATTAACCGAAGGTCCTCAGCCTGCCAACATTTAATAACGCTCATATTACCCGCTTTACCCGCGCCTGATTCTGACGCGCGAGCTGGATTTTACCGGCAGCCTTGCGCGTCCCACAAAGTGCTCGCGAGGGACTGGCTCTACTCATCTCCTGCAAACGGCAGGCACGAGAGAACCGCCGCGCCTCCACACACGTTAGCCGCACCACCATTGAGCACACGAGGAAATTGATATGTCCGAGAAAACACCTGAGACAGCAGGCCGCAGGGCGGGTTCGAGGCTCCTAGCCTTCGTTTATGCGTCCGGGGGGTTGATTGTCTATTTCTTTGCGCTGTTTATCTACTATAACGGGAATAATGCTGCTGCCATTGTTGTAGAACCGAAGTGGCATGTGGGGGTACTATTTTTTCTGCCCGTATTGGCTCAGCTAGTCGGCGTCGCTTACCACGTAGAAAACGACAAGGGCAAGCACGATTACTTTTATCGATTCAGCATGCGGGTCTCGTTTGTTTCTACTGTCCTCTATTCCTTCTTCTGGGTTATGTACTCCTCCGACTTCAGGTTCTATTCCATCTTTTCCGGCCTAGCCCTGGTCATTGTCGGGCTGCTCATCTGTCTCGTGATAGTGATCATGTGCGCCTTTATGCAGGAACCGAATAAGGCCCACTGGCGGCGCCTCAGCGACATCAGAACCGGTGCCGCCAACGAGCCGTTATGGGCGTTATTGTTTCTCTTTTTCGTGATTTTTCTTAATGTGACTTTCCTGTTTGGCTTCGCCTTCGCCTTCCACGACCAGCAATGTCTGACTGACAGTAAAGGCGCGCGCCCGGCCCTGCGCATGGCAAATTATGACTCAGCGGACGACATCGCTCCCGCCGCTCTAGTGGCCGCAACCAATGACAACGCGAAAGCCCGTGAGCCGGGGAGTAATGCCGCTGTCGGCTCACCGGGGCCGCCGAATGAAAAAGCCGACGCCATCTCTGATAAGGACACCGACTACCACTTTTTTTTCAAATCGGGAGAAGCGCAATTGTTCCCCCCAGAGCAAAAGCTCCCGAAGACTGATGAGGAGAAGGTCAAGGCTGAAGAGGTGAAGGTCAAGGAAGATAATGCCTATGCAAGTCTATGTGCGTTACCGGCGACGGAAACGGGCGTCCCATCTATCGAACCGCCCCAGCGCACAAAGTGGCTCATGGAGTGGCACTCGCGCTTCAGCCACTTCGAGCGGTTCAATGCTCGCTTCAATCGCTGTTCCCTTCAGCGGATCAGGCGGCGCATCGAAGCCGTGACCGCTAACGGCGCACAAGTCAGGGTGATTTTGATCGGGCAGGGAGACAATCATCCGGTCGCTGAAAACGGGCATTACAGATCGAACTATGAACTGTCCGAGGCACGGGTGCATAACGTCAGATATGAAATAACCGGGACGCTAAAAACCGAGCAGGATTCGGGTGCTTGGCATAACCTTGAATGGCTCACCCTGCCTGCATCTGACGAAAGCCGCCAAGATGAAGTATTGGAAAAAATATTCAGCAACTTGGATGCGTTTGACAAAAAGCACCCAGAACTAACCGACTTGAACATGCGGGTCGTGAAAGCCCTAATCATACCCGTGGCCGGTGACTTAACGTCGCTCCAGATGACCCAGTTCAGCCGCCCGCAGTTTAAAGGACTGCGACTGATGGATTATATGTACTTCTCCATCTATACGATCACGACGACCGGATATGGCGACATCATCCCCACCACCGCCTACGCTAAATTTGTCATCTCCGTAGCCAACATCTGTGAGGTGCTCTTCCTGGTGGTTTTTTTTAATGCCTTAGTTTCCATCAGAGGGGACAAAAGCAAGGACTTAATAGTAGCTGCGCAGCAGATCGCGGCGGCCTGTGCTGTTTCCATCAGAGAGGACAAAAGCAAGGATATAAATATCAAGGATAATCAGGACCCCGACAATGAAATTCTTGATATGCACCCCAGGTAAGCATCAATTATTTCATACCAACTTTCATAACAAACTGAGGTTATGTTCTCCGGTTAGCGTTGCGCATTCAGTAGCTTGCCAAAATTTTGAATCGATAGATTTTTCCATCGCAAGAAAATTCTACTAATTCGACCTGCTTGTCTATCATCTTAACTCCTGATTTACATACTTTTCCTTTGCTCCTACTTGGCGCGATGTTGGAGCGATGACGTGACAATAATTACTGAGATGGGCTATGCTTTGACGACCGCCGGTTGTTTGAAATCTCAGTAATTCTTACTATGTCTTTGCAGAGAGGGGAGAGCGGACTCGAAAATCAGAGTGGGGGGAAACTCCACCATGGGTTCAAATCCCACCCTCTCCGCCAGTTTCTTTCAAGGGGTTGGCGATGATTTAGACGGAGCGATTATTGTCCTATGCTTCAACTCCTCCTGCGAGGTTGGAGTGAAGCAAAGTATTCGCTCCTGTGCCGGAGAATCAATCGCTGTCCTCAGTTTCTTAGTTCAGCCAGACAAATAGTTTGGAGCGAGAAGAACCGTCAGCCGTGATCGCGCCGGAACTTTAAGTTGAGATGGTCTCGGAGCATCCCGCTGCTGGACAGCTCAACCAGGGGCGAACCTTACTACTGCTGCCGGCAAGGCCGGTTCTCAAATTCAGCGTCAATTGCTTGCGGATCGCTATCTGCCCGGCTGGAGTCGCTTGAGCCGCAGCAGCTTCTTGCCAGGTTGGATGGAGACTGACATCCTTATTTGTAGGAGACTAGACTAGATGAGTTTGCCTCACTCTTATGTTCGCTATGCGGTGGAAGAATACTTAGCCTTAGAACGCGAGGCGGAAGAGCGTCATGAATATCTCGACGGGCAGATTTACGCGATGGCAGGTGAAAGCCCGGAGCATGGCGCGATTTGCATGAACCTGAGCCGGATCATTAGCACCCGATTGTTGGGCCAGCCCTGTCAGGCATTCTCCAAAGACATGAAGGTGCGCAGCGGGCCGACCCCGCAACGCGGGCAGACGACGAAAGGATTGTTTTCTTATCCAGACCTCCTGGTGGTGTGCGGGGAACTCAAATTCCACGACGCACATCGTGACGTGCTCCTGAATCCGTGCGTGATCATTGAAGTCTTATCCTCAACCACGGAAGCCTTTGATCGCGGCGAGAAGTGGTCGAGGTATCAGACCTGGCTGCCGGAGCTTTCCGACTACCTCTTGATTTCTCAGACCAGCCCTCAGCTTGAACACTTCCAGCGCCAAACGGGAGACGCCTGGCTTTACTCCTTAGTCAATCACCTTGAAGCCCGTTTGCATCTCGAATCCATTGATTGCGTTTTACCTCTGGCAGAGGTCTATGATCGGATTGTGTTTCCGGTTGAAGTCCCGGAACTTGCGGACGAAGAGTAAAGTTTTGCGCCGTTGCGCCTTTCGATATTAGGTTGTGTTGACATTTGATTGAGATAAGGAACTTTAACCACGAACTCACACGAAACAGACACGAAAAGAAGAATCTGTTTCGTGCTGCTTCGTGTGAGTTCGTGGCTAATATCCAGCGATCATCATCAGTTTCCCAGAATATCAACAGAGCCTAAACTGCGTCCTCTCTGTGCCTTGTCAATTCAATCGTCACGTTCGCGCTTGACCGGCGCAAGTCATCAGCAAAATCAGGGAGCATAAAATAAATGAGCGAAAAAAGCGGTTCAGCGTTAGCGTCAGCCGGAGCAGTTGACACTGAAACTCTCAGCGCCAATCTCGGCGAAGTCCGGCGCGTGCTGGCGGGCGAGGTCAAATTGCGCAGCGCGGTCATCAAGCCTTTGGAAAACGCTTTGCGCGCTCTCAAAGACCCGCATCGCAACGCCGTCGCTTTGGCCGAAGCCGGCGCGGCCTTAGAGCAATCGCCGCCGGATTTGACCTTGCCCGCAGGCTATCAGAAAATCGTCCGGCAATTGCGCGCGGTCGCCGATGAAAAACTTTCCGAGTTGGAGTTCGCTTTCGCCAGAGACTTGCGCGAAGCCTTCAAAGAGAAGGGGCTGAAACTGGCAGGCACGCCCGGCGAGTTGATTGCCGATCTGTTCGTCATCAAAGTTGACATGCGCCGGAAACAGGTCGAGATGACTTTCTCGCGCCAGCCCGTGACGCAGAAAAAGATCAAGCTAAACGTCGAGCAAGTCGTCGCCGCTTACGAACGCGCGCACCGCGACATCTGCGAACGCAAGGTTGATTTGGATGAGTTGCTGCGAGAGTTGTTTGAAGCCTACGGGCGCGTCCTCAAGTTGACGGGAAAGCAGATGGGCGCGCGGTTGAGCATCGTTGACTGTTACCGCGAACTCGTGCTGGTGCGCCAGCCGCTCTCCTTCCGCAAGTCTCCATCGAAGCAAAGTTTTCGTGATTATCCCAAGCCACACTTCGCTTACGACATGCTGCAACTGCGCCGCCGCCAAAAGATGTCGCACGAAGGCCACCGGCTCAATCTAGGCACGGCGACGATTGACGTGGGCAGCGACACGGCGCGGGCGATGTTCTTAGCCACCGGCCCGACCGAAGGGCAGTTCATCAAAGACCTCTACTTCACGACGGAGAAATAAGCATGACTTTGACGCAGGGAGAAGCCCAGCACATCGTCCGCAAGCTGGGCGAATCGGGCATTCCGCCTTCGCGCGGGTTGGAGGCTTACACGGTCGGCATTGATTCGCTCCTGGGAACGCTCGAAGACGAATACCTGCGTGGCTATTTGCCGGACGGCGGTTCGAGTTTCAAGCTGGTGGTCGGCGAATACGGCAGCGGCAAATCGCATTTTCTCTATCGCCTGCGCGATCTGGCCTGGGAGCACGGCTACGTCGTCAGCCGCACCGAACTGAGTCCGAAAGAATGTCCTTACGACAATCAATTGAAGGTCTATCAAGCGGTCGTCAACAATCTCATCTACCACGACCCGGCGGCTGAAAGCGCGGACACGCAAGGGTTAGAAGCCTTTCTGGAAAACCATTTCTTTCACACCTTGCGCACCCTCGGCGTCGAGCAGGCGAAGACGAGCATCGGGCTTGATGTGCGCGTTAAATTGTGGCTCGACACGATCCTGCATTTCAAAGTCGAAAGCCCTTCGTTTCGCCACGCCGTGTATTACTACCTGCAAGCGGTCGCGGAAGAGAACGAGGAACACAAACGCCTGCTCGGCGCGTGGCTGCGCGGCGAGAGCATCGCGCTCAAAGCCGTGCGCGCTTTCAGCATCACGGAGAAACTTGATCGGTCAGTGGCCTTCAAGATGCTGCGCTCGCTGGCCCAACTCGTTCACGAACTCGGCTACAGCGGTCTCGTCTTGCTCTTCGATGAAGGCGACCGCATGGTGAGCATTGGCTCGGCGCACACGGAAAAAATCGCCTGCGATAACCTGCGCGAAGTGATTGACCGTTGCGCGGGTGAAAGCCTGCCGTCGTCGCTGTTCGTCTATGCCGTCCCGCCTTACTTCGTCACCAACATCGCGCCGCAGTACGAGGCTTTGAGCCAGCGCATCAGCGCCAAGGTGAAATTCTCGCGCCAGAATCCGTTCAGCGTGCAGATCAGTCTCGACCATCTCGATTATCCGGGCGAAGAGTTGCTGCGCCTGATCGGCGCGAAGCTGGTCGAGGTTTACGAAACGGCTTACGAGATGAAGTTCGACCGCGACTTGCAAACGCGCAACATTGAGGGCCTCGCGGCAAGCTGCGCGTCTCTGCTCTCGACCAGCCATCGCCGCCACTTCGTCAAGTCGTTGATCACCATGCTCACCGAACAGCGCGTCGCGGGCGAGCGTCCTTACGAGGAAGAGAATTTACAGGGCGTGTTGCGCGATGTCACGGAGCAGTTAGGGCGAAGCGAAAGCGGAGAATACTGACCATTACTATGATTGGGGCTATCGTCAATCATCCACTTTTCGGTCGCGGGCAGGTGTTGGAGTTACGCAACGCCGCGCGCGAGTCTGTCGTGCGCTTCGATAATGGCATTCGCACGGTCGTCGAGAGCAACATGCTTTCAATGTTGCAGCCTGCCGAGGGCGCGGCTTCAACCAATCATCGCGCCAGTCAACCATCCGCGCCGCGTCCTGAAAGAGTTTTCACGCCTGAAGAAACAGCGCGACTCGAAGCGCGACGCACGATTGAAGCTTTGCGGTACGGCATCGTTCCGACCCGGCGCATTCGCGAGTTGAGCGTCGGACTCGATGCGGAACGCGCGAGCCTCGAACGCGCTTTCAGTGAAGTGCAGCAGAGCGGCGGCGAAGTCCGCATCATCCTCGGTGAGTACGGCGCGGGCAAAAGCCACTTCTTCGAGTTGGCCGCGCAGGAGGCTCTCGCGCAGAACTTCATGGTGGCGACGACCAGTCTTGACTTGCGCGAAGTCCCGCCCAATCGCCCGCAACGCATCTACCATTCGCTGATGCGCTCTTTGCGTTACCCGCAGTCAACCGAAATCGGCCTCGCGCCTTTGTTGGAACGCCTCATCGCGCAGCCGAACTATTCGACCTTACAAGACACTTTGCGCGGGACGTTCTTCGCATCCGCCCTGCACAACTATGCGCTGATGCGCGAGAGGCCGGGCGAGGCGTTGGACTTGTTGCTCGATTGGATGTCCGGCGAGAAGGTCTTTATCAAATCCGTGCGCGACGCGGCGGCGATCAAGAGCAATGAGTTTCCGCTGCCTTCGCTTTCGCAGATGACCACGGCGGCGGATCAATATTGCTACCTGCTCAACGGTTGGGGCTGGTTGGCGACGCAAGCGGGTTACGCCGGTCTCGCCGTCTTCATTGACGAATCCGAACATTACAGCCTGCTCAACCAACGCAGCCAGGAACGCGCCGACAACTTTTTCAAGGCGCTGATCTACAC
>MWVV01000252.1_pt1 | contig 12223 bp, 12 predicted proteins | sample 1047281 | NCBI WGS metagenome assembly MWVV01 (sample SAMN06349986, study PRJNA376086) | soil metagenome | isolation source: PT-2 sample Antarctic (ecotone) soil | place: Antarctica | collected 2015-01-13 | reverse complement strand
GCAATATCTTTTCCTATAGTACGTCCTTTAACTGACGGCTGACTGTAATCAATAGTAATAGTAAGCCCTTTTGAAGTGGTTTCAGAAACCTTTGCAGGCGGACTTGGACGTTTTGATTTGTCTTGTTGAGCAAAAATGGAAATACTGCTTACTAATGCAGCAGTTAAAAAGGAAAGAAGAATAACTTTTTTCATATACATGATTATTTTTTTTGCAAGTTACAAAACCGTGTGCTAATTATTTGTATGATTTTACACTGGAACTATTTTATCGTTCTTCAATTCAGTTAGGAAAGTAGTGTTGGGATCAGCAGTTTCTATAAACGTATGCATTACAAGAAGGTCTAATTGTGATAACAGCAGGCAGGATATTTTAAAATCAAACAGAAAAAGGGCAGTTAAACTTTTATTTATGATTCCCTTAATTTCGTCTGCTATGCCAATTTCTTCAATTAAATTTTTTTTTCGAAAACCAATTTTCACAAACATAAAATTAATTGTCGTTATATTCTTTTTTGCTGCGCTTATCACGGCTATTCAAAATACCTTTTTTTTACCGGAAAGTAATAATTATAAGATATTTTATTACTCTTTAAACCACCTCTCAAAAGGAACCGATCTGTATGTGGAATATCCCCTGCAGTACTTCGATTTTTTTTTATATGGCCCTGCGTTTCCCGTTTTTTTTTCACCATTCTTTTTATTGCCATATAAGGTTGGATTTTTTTTATGGCACTTTTTCTTTACTGCTGTTTGGGTAGTTGCTATTTATAGGATGCCTTTAACCAACAATCAAAAAGCTTTTGCTTTTTGGTACGGTTTTCAGGAGCTACTTACTGCAATAAGCAATTCTCAAACAAATCCACTTATTGCAGCCATTCCCGTATTTGCATTTATAGCCTTTGAAAAGAATAAACCATTTTGGGCGGCTTTCTTTATCCTCTTAGGCTTTAATATTAAAATTTATAGCATTGTAGCAGCAGCACTATTTTTACTGTATCCTCAAAAAGTAAAATTCATTTTATCCTTTTTGTTCTGGGCCTTACTTTTTGCTGTATTGCCTTTGCTTTTTACAAGTCCCGCTAAATTAATGTGGCAATTTCAATCCTGGTTTCAAGGGTTAGTTCAAAAGTCTGACCACGATAAAATAAATAACATTTCTATCCACCGCCTCATTCATCAAACTATATCACCAGATATTTCAACGATGTCTATTGTAGCAACCGGAGTTATTTTATTCTGCTCCGTTTATCTAAACAGGAAAGCTTTTTTCAGAAAGAACTTTAAGATGCTTTTGCTTTCTTCAATTTTAATCTTCCAGGTTATATTTCATCCTGCTGCTGAATCGGCATCGTATATAACAGCCATTACAGGGGTAGCAATATACTGGCTGTATTGCCCTCGAAATACTATAGATATTATATTAATTATTACTTGTTACATATTAACAGTAACGAGCTCTACTGATTTAATGCCTGCATACGTGAAAAAGAATTTTATTAAACCTTATGTTTTAAAGGCGTTGCCATGTGTAATAATATGGTTAAGAGTTTTGTTCCTCATGCATATTGAAGGCAGGGTTACCAGAACGGCCCTTGCAAAACCATTAGATTAATTGTGTAATAATAACATGTCGAATAGTTGGTTAAAATTCTGGAAAGAGAAAAACGTTTTTGATGATATAATGGTCATTAACTATGCTTATTTCTTAGCGAAAGTGGAAGAGTATATAAAACCATCTTCTAAATCTGTTGTTTTGGATATTGGTTCAGGCCCCGGTAACCTGGAAGATGCGTGGTATAATAGGGTAAAAGAAATTCATGGCCTTGATATTTCAGAACGGTATAATGGGATTGCGAGAGAAAAGCATAAGGAGCATGCAAATGTCTTTTTCCATCACCTTCAGGAAGATGATTACCTGGACTTTTCTGTTCTTCAGGATAAAAAGTTCAATATAATTTTTGTAATGAGTGTATTGCAATACTATAGAAGTACAGAAGAGATTATTCAATTACTGGAGAATATAAAAAAACATGCTGCACCAAAGGCTCAATTACTTCTTGCGGACTTAATGGTTAAAAACTCATTTTTAAAAGAAATTGTTCAGGTCTTATCAGAAGCTCTCAGGGAAGGCCAATTTTTCACCATGTTATTTTTATTCTTTAAGCTCCGGTTTTCGGGTTACTATAAAGTAAGAAAAGAAGCAGGGTTTTTAGTGCTTTCTGCAAATGAGTGGTTAGAAATAATAAATAAGCTAAAGCTGAATGCAAAATTTGTAGAAAAGCCTCTAACACTTCAAAAGAACAGGAAAAACCTTCTCATTCAATTTTAATATAAATACCCGCTGTTAATAATTCTGTTATTAGATGCGTAACCGCGGATAGTGACCTAACTACAGGCAAAATAAAAGCTATACGAAATCGCAGCATAAAATTTCTAAACAGCTTTTAAGTAAAACAGTTTCTCTTCTTTTCAGATTTATTAATAAGTATAAAAGAATAAATTGTTACAAAAGCAAAAATTTTTATCGATTTTTAAGCCCTATTTACCGATAAGTTATTAGAGAACCCCTTATTTTTATAAAATCTAATGATTTAAAAGGCTTTCCCTTTTTGTATTCGTTTGGATGAAAACGTGGATGAATTTTTTTAAAAAAAAGCAAAAGCCTTTGCGTATGGTGCATCTGTATGATTTATCGGTTGTGTTGCCAATGTACCAGTCAAAACAGGGCTGGGAGTTACAATTAATTGACAATATTAAAACAATTAATAAGCAACTGGGAGATGCAACTGTTATTGAATTTATTGTAGTGAATGATGGGGGTGAAATTGAACAGTTATCAAATCTCTTTGATGTCGTTAGGGATTCGCATCCTAACATAAAGTTTATCAGTTATAACGGAAATATGGGAAAAGGCTTTGCCTTGCGAACCGGCGTTGCCGCTGCCTCTGCGCCTCATATAATTACTACTGACCTTGATTTCCCTTACCAAATTGAAGACTTAAAGAAAATCTTCCTGTTGTTAAAGGCAGGAGAAGATATAGTGGTAGGCCGCAGAAATCCTACTTATTATGCTTCTATACCTTTTCGGCGAAAAGTTATCTCTAAAGCTTGTAATGCATTAAACCGCTATGTGCTGAAATTGCCATTTGCAGATGCACAGTCTGGGTTAAAGGGATTTAATAAAGCTGGCCGGAATTTGTTTTTAAGAACTACTATTGATAGGTTTTTAGTGGATACGGAATTTCTTGTGCTTGCCCATCGGTTACAATATCCTATTAAAGTTGTCGATATCAATCTTAAAAGTGGTATTAGATTTTCAAGCATGGGGTGGAAAATTCTTGCAACTGAAGGGAAAAATTTTTACCGGATTTTAAGAATGAACAAAGGAAATATTTCTCCTCAAAAAGTAATAGTTTATGAGCAGCAGGCAAGTGTTGCTAACGTTTGATTTGGAAGAATTTGATGTTCCCATTGAATATGGTTCCCATATAGGTTGGGAAGAACAGATTGCAGTAGGCAGAGAAGGAATGGAGAATTTGCTGGAAGTTTTAAATCTTCATCGCATCCCAACTACCATATTTACTACCGCTGCGTATGCTTTGGAAAACCAAAGTCAGTTACAGTATTTGGCAGAAAGGCACGAGATAGCGTCACACACTTTTTATCATTCATCTTTTAAAGTTGAAGACCTGCTACTGTCACGTACTGCTTTGGAAGATATATGCGGGAAACCTGTTACCGGCCTACGTATGCCAAGAATGCGGCAAGTGGAAATGAAAGATGTATTAGCTGCAGGTTATCAGTACGACTCATCCATTAATCCAACACTGCTGCCCGGCTATTATAACAATCTCCATCTTCCCCGCACCATCTTTACAGAAAAAAATGTCATTCGTCTTCCTGCTTCAGTTACCGCTTATTTTAGAATACCCTTATTTTGGCTCTCCTTCAAAAATCTCCCTTACCATTTATTTCTGTACTTGGTAAAACATACTTTACGGAACGACGGATATGTTTGCCTTTATTTTCATCCATGGGAGTTTACTGATATAACCAAATTTAAAGTGCCCTGGTACATTAAAAGACATTCGGGAAATGAACTGGCAATACGGTTAAAAAGGCTGATCACTGATTTGAAAAAAGAAGGAAGTTTTGAAACAATAAATAATTTCTTAAGACAAAGAAATTCTGAGTAGTTTTTTAGTTATAAATTATTTTATCTCCAACTCATTCAGTCGCTTTTACTTCAAATACTTGGCATAAAAATCAAGTGTTCTTTTTCATGCAAGTTTGGCAGCAGCTTCATTATAACGGGCAGCAGAAGTATCGTTATGAAAAGCATGATTCGCACCTTCATAAATATAAAGCTCAAGAAATGGCTATCAATTAAACTAACTCTAAAATAAATAACTTTGAAAGAAGTTTATATCTCTTGTACAACAAACAGGACTTATTGTAACGAACTATGTCAATTAGCAGTGACGAGCAAAAATTTTTAGAAAAAGCTATTGAACTTTCAAGCAAAGGGATGACCAGTTTACGGGGTGGACCTTTTGGTTGTGTAATTGTAAAAGATGGTGCAATTGTAGGTGAAGGTTATAACCAGGTAACCACAACTAACGACCCTACAGCACATGCTGAAGTAGTAGCTATTCGTGATGCATGTAAAAGGTTAGGAACTTACCAGTTAACAGGTTGTGACATTTATGCAAGCTGCGAACCTTGCCCAATGTGTCTCGGTGCTATTTATTGGGCACGACCTAACAGGGTAATTTTCGCCAATACGAAAGAAGATGCCGCGGCTATTAATTTCGACGACCAGTTTATTTACGATGAAATAGATAAGTGTTGTAACGACAGGCAAATTGAATTTATTCATGCTCCACATAAAAATGCCCTTGCCATATTTGAGAAATGGAAGAATCTTGAAGGGAAGAAGGAGTATTAGTCATTTATTGTTTCAATAATTTTTTCATTATAATAAACTGTAAAGGTTGAGTTGGAACACCCGACCTTTTATCCTCGGGGAAAGGTTTTATTTGGCCTGTTTGTTTATATCCGCGTCGTTCATACCATGCAATTAATTCAGTTCTAACAGAAATTACGGTAATAACCACTGCTTTTAGCTTGTAGTCCTGTGCATAATCTTCTGAAGCTTTCATTAATTGTTTGCCTATACCCTGTGCCTGTTCTTCCGGCAGCACTGACAACATTCCCAAATACAATTCGTCATTATTTTTTTCAAGGTAAACACAACCTGCTATTTCATTTTCCTCATTTAAATACTTTAGAATTACAGCAGCGGGTTTATTCAATATTATGTATAAAGAAGCTTCATCCGTTCGTATCCCATCTAATAGATCAGCTTCTGTCGTCCAGCCTTTTTTTGACGCTTCACCCCGGTAAGCGCTGTTAACAAGGCTTACAAGCTCAGGTATATCTTCAATAACTGCAGGAGTGATTTTAGATGACATAGACCTTTGATAGACTCACTTCATCATTTGAATACAAACAGGAGTAGGCACTTTAATCTGTTCACCTGTTTCGTGCAATAAACCAGTTTGTTTATCTCTTTTAAAAATAACGATATTGTCTGTGGCCTGGTTTGCTACCAGCAGATAATTGCCCGAAGGATCGATATTAAAATTTCTGGGTGTTTGTCCCATTGTTGATTGATAACCTTTCAAGGTTAACTTTCCAGAGTTTTTGTCGATGGAGAAAATAGTAATGGTGTTTTCTTCACCACGATTAGAAGCGTATAAAAATTTGCCATCAGGTGAAACATGAATATCAGCACTGCCAATATCACCTTTAAAATCTGAAGGGTGAGTAATTATTCGTTGTATAGAGGTTAATTTTCCATTGTTGTATTTATGAGCTACAACAGTACCACTCATTTCTTCAATTAAATAAGCAAATTTGTTATTGGGATGAAAAGTAAAATGCCTGGGGCCGCTGCCTGGTTCGCTTGCTTTAAATGCAGGAGAGGCAGGCGTTAAAGGTTTCGCAGATGCTGCATTAAAATTATAGATATATACTTTATCCTCGCCTAAATCGGGAGTAAACAAATACTTTTGATCGGGGGAAAAAACAGTAGAATGGACATGTGCTTTTTCCTGTCGTTGTTTATTAACTCCGGCACCTGTATGTTGTATTAACTGGCTAAGAGGCTGCAGGCGTCCATCTGCGTTTACGGGAAAAGCAGATAAATTTCCACCTGTGTAATTTCCTGTTACCACCCACTTATTTGTATTGTGGACCGAAACATAACAAGGATTAGCCCCGCCACTATATTGCTTATTGATAAAAGTGAGTTTGCCTGTTGAGCGGTCGAAAGAAAATGCACTTATACTTCCCGTGTTATTGGTTGCCGTTTCCGTTACCGCATAGATGTGCTTTTTATCAGGAGCAATCGCTAAATAAGAAGGATTAACTATACTATCAGTATTGCTTAACCATTCAGCTTTACCTGTAATGGCATCAAATTTATAAACATAAATGCCTTTGCTTCCTTTATTGGTATAGGTGCCAACAAACATGTAAAAAGATTGGGCGATACTGTAAACTGAAGTAACTAACAATAAGCACAAAAAAGTTAACCGCATAGAATAGAAGTTATTGATGCAATATAGATAATAAGTGTAAATTAAGTTTATAGTAAGCAGGCCAAAAACAACAGAAAGAAGGCATCTAATTTCGCAAACGTTTCGAGTATTGGAATTTCTTCGTCACGATATTGCTTGTCGCAAAGCGATTACTTTGTTTTGATACAAGTGACTTGTAAATTCTTCCCTTGGATCTTGACTAAATCCTCTTGTCCCCCAAATACTATTATCATCGATATTGAACCCGAATCCGAAGAACGTGTCGGGGTTGCCTGACCTTGTCGATTTGATACTTGCGAAAAGTCTAGCCATTTCTTCATTGTCAAACACTAAAATCTTTACACCTGATGCTGTCCTTGGTCTAAAAGTTTGTATGTCAAACAAGGGATAAGAAATGAAAATAAAATAAAAGTCCGTAAAGACATTTGTATGTTTAAAATTGTTCAGCCAAGCATAATAGTTATAGTCTTTTAGGTCTGTGCCATCAATATCAGTTTTAACATATGTCCTCGACGATTTTACCTGAACAGCCAAACACTTTTTGTTGTTTCCGTTATGAAGCAAAAGGTCGTAATACTTCTGTTGCCGGCTTAATGGAATGCTTACCGAGAAGTTAGCAGTTCTTGGAAAGTCGGTCTGCAACTGTCCCGCTATGTGATATTCAGGATACTCAATGGAGAATTTGTTCATGGTTGGATGTTCGTTCTACAATTACATAAACTTTCTACGATGTAATAATCATTTCAACAGCTTCTTCTTCTGCCTGCTCAAGCGATGCTCTCTTCAAAATCATTCTGCTTCCTGCCATAACAATGGTAAAGCTTATTACAGCACAAGAGGCCATAACACCCGTCATAGGTAAAGCAGTATGATTGCTTAAGAAACTGACAAGAGCAGATGTGGCAGCTCCAATTGCCATTTGAATGCAGCCTAATAAAGCGGATGCACTTCCGGCATTTTTGCTAAAGGGCGCCAGCGAAAGTGCCGATGTGTTTGGAAAAGTAAAGCCCTGGCAGCACAAAAAAATAAAGATCAGGAAAATAGTACTTAACACTCCTAACAAACCAAGAGCGCTGCATGCAAAAAGCGTAATGCCTGTAATGGTTTGGCATAAAAGCGCTACTTTAATTATCTGCCCGCTTTTATAGGTTCTTAGTAAAAAACTGTTTACCTGGCTTGAGCCAATTAACCCTATAGCAATTAAAGCAAATATCCATCCGTATTGTTTTTCGGTTACTTTAAAAATTTCCATAAATACATAAGGGGAGCCTGAAATATATGCGTACAATCCTGCTGATGCAAATGACCCTGTTAATGCATAGGTGTGGAACTGCGGATCTTTTACGACACTTAGAAAATTGGCAATAATTGCCGGCGGTTTTAATGACAGTGAGGTATCGGGCTTTCTGCCTTCAGGTAATCCAACATATACCGCTATTAATACAAATGCAGCCATGATGCTAAGCGCAACGAAAATATATTTCCACCCGATGTGCGCGGTAATGTAGCCACCTAATGTTGGAGCAATTATGGGAGATACACCTACCACTAACATTAATAACGAAAATACTTTAGCGCTTTCCTCCACCGGGAACAGGTCTCTTACCAATGCCCTTGAAGCCACCATTCCTGCACAACCCCCGAGCGCCTGCAACAAACGCAACCATATAAGAGAGTTGGCAGAGGTGATGAAAGCACAGGCGATGGAGGTAAGCAGGTAAGCAGTTAAACCTGCATATAATGGTCTCTTTCGACCGAAGCGATCTAACAAAGGACCATATAATAATTGCCCTGCCGAAATGCCAATAAAAAAGCTTGATAGCGAGAGTGAAACGTGGGCTACCGTTGTATTAAGGTCTCTGGCTATAGCCGGGAAACCGGGCAAATACATGTCAATAGAAAACGGGCCGATAGCAGACAGCATTCCTAATACCAGTATGAGAAAAAACTTACTCCTTCCTTTCATGGTGCAAATTAGCGGTAAAATTATGCCAGCAATTTTTATGGCATAAATGAGAGTCTGGTCTTTAAAAAGAAATACGTTTAAAATCTTTAAGACCCTATATATAAATCTTTGTTTACAATTTAAGCTTGCGTATTCTAAGGTTTACAAAGTGCCATTGGGGTTAAACTCTTATCTTTCTTGATGGTTATTTTTTACCATTAAGTTCACCAAAGAAAAGGCAACAACTTAAAAATCATACATAACCTGAACCTTAACCTCACTCCTTGTATTGCCATTAATTTGATCGAGACCACTGCTTATGGTTTTTTTATTTTGATAAATGGTTTGTGCCCAACGCAACCAAACCTGCATTTTTTTGGTTACATCGTAGTTCAGATTGATATAATATCGCAAACCTTTTCCTATAAACTGAGGTATTGAGTAACTATACAAAACATCACTCTCATAAGCATAAAGTCTGCTATAAAATCCATCGGTCTCAAAATACTGCAACCTTGTATTTAACGATAACTGTGTCCCTTTAGGCTTATAGCCAAAATCAAAATAAGTTAAGAAACCTTGCTCGCTCCTGTCACTTTCCTGGGGGGCATACCAAACTATTTCAACCCGGTTTCGTAAAGTAATCTCCCTGTTGGGCTGATATGAAAATTGTGTTCTCCAGTTCTGCCTTGGTGTTATATAAGGTTGCCTTGTTGCCAGATCAAGCCCTGATAGATTAATTGCTTTATTTTCGTTACGATAGCGGGTGTAAGCTTCCACTTGTTTATTTGGTCTGTAGGTTACCTGAAGCAAATATTCAGTTCCTTTTGTAGGCGCATCTACCCGGTAACGCAGCCAGGGAAAACTAAAAATATCTGCATAAGCATCTATTTTTAAAGCTGCATTTGGTTTTATACTCACGCTGGTGTACAAACCTTTTTCATTTGCTGGAAATGTACTTTCAGTAAATGCGTTACCATATAAAGTTTGGTAGCTTTTTTCAATATTCCGGTAAACCATCGATACATCCACTTTAGGATCGAGGCTTGCTAACAAACCGCTAACGAATGCTTTCGAACTTGTCTTGTCCATTGCAGCTTCACCAAAAAAATGAAAGTTGCGATAAGTATAGCTGTAATCAATACTGTAATTGTACCAGTCGCTTCCCTGTATGGCATATTGATTATAGGGCTGAATATCGCGAACAAGCGGAGCAGAAAATTTGAAGGCCACCCCATTTAAGCCGACATGCAAACGAGTGTCCCGATAAGAAATATTACCACCGAAAGAAGTTTGTGATATTGTATTTCTCTTACTTATCTCTGATAGTGTGCGATGGTAGCCGGAATTTAAAATGGAAGATATAAAGTCATCATTTGTAAGTGAAGTGTCTGAATGAAAAGTAGCATCTAATTTTCTAAGCGATGCAAAGGCAGTAGCATCTAATTTCGGTCCTCCAACCGTAATTCCCACCCCTCTTTGAAAATTATATTCCCCTGCTGAACTGTAAGGACGCAAAATATCGGCCTGCCTTTTAACGGCTAAAACATCAGCGCTTTTTTTAAATGCCAGACTTTGCCAATGTATCAATCCCTGCCCCATATTAACTGTAAAATCTCCAAGTGCTAATAATTTAATTGGCCCCAGCTTTCTTGCAAATAAATGAAAGGAATAAAAATCAAAGCCTTGTCTTTGACTGCCTTTAAAAAATTGCTCTCCCGCATCCTTATCGCCAACAATACCAAACTGTAATAAGTTCCGAAACACATATTTATATCTAAAAAGCAAACGCTGGGGACTGCCGGGATAGCGGTTTGTTACTGTATCAGGTCTTGTATATCCTCCACTTTTTTCAATAACCTGTTGTGCCCGCATAAGTATGGAATGCTCGCCGCCTGTAAATCGTTGCCCTATATCTGCCGTTAAAGAAACCGCATCTCCCACTTTTACAAAAGGAAGGATTTTTTTAATAGTTTCTACATCCCACGTTGGTACTGCCTGTAATTCGTAAATACTTATCAACTTACCTAACAATTGCCTGTACCGGAGCAAATTCTGTATTTGAAGATCAGATACCATTCTTAGTTCTCTAAACTCACTTTCATCGGCCGTATTCAGGTTTAGTGGGTTTCTTTTATATTGTACTAAAGATTGCAGATATGTATCATCTTCAGGTTCTCCTTCCTGCTGTTCGGCCAGGTTTTCAAGTTGTTGTTCTGTAGTGCTGCCTGGCTTTATTGGGTTTTCGTCTTGTGCCCATAGATTAATACAACAGAAAAGTACCGATAATATAAGAATTAGTTTTTTCACTCTTTCGCCTGGTTCTTAAAATTAAATAATAGTAGAATTCCGGGGGTAAAACCAAGCTGAGGATGATAAGCCGTGTTTAAATCAATCCTTGCAAAACCAAGCTGAAGACCAACACCAACATAACTATTATTAGTTATGGTTGAAATACCGCCCCGCAGAAAAACATTTTCGGCAACATTATATTGTATGCCTGCACTTACGCTTACCGGCTGATCTTCCTGCTTTACAATTTCTGTACTCAAAAATAATTTCTCTGAAGCTTCGTACCCCAACCCTGTTTGATAAACTGAAGCAAGTTTTTCATTGCTGTTTTTACCAAACTTACTGCCAAGAGGATTATATACATGCCCGCCTGCATGCAATTTATCAGTAAGGTGTAAGATGGTTCCTGCTTCGAAATTGATAGCGGAAGCACTGCCATAACCTGCAATACGTACGGTGTGATAATTAAATTTTACACCGATGTCCACCATGTTAGAAACCTTTCGTCCATAAGACAAGCCTAACTGGTTTTCATTATACGAACTGAAACCAAAATAATCACCTTGTAAGGCAAAAGTTCCTCCTGCGGTCGGTACAGCAACTATTGCTGTAAACTGGTTTAATTCTTCCAGCAGATATCTTCTTTCACCATAAACACCAAACCCTCCTGATTTTAATTGTGCGAGAGATGCCTGGTTAGTTGTAGAAGAAAAAATGTCTGCAAAATTTTTACTGTAGGCACCAAGACCGGCATAACGGATAGATAAAGGCTGCCTCACTACCTGAGACTGAATAACAGTAGCAGTAAACATGCATATTATAAGGTATAGCAGTTTCAAGCAGTTATATTATTAAGGAAAATTAGTGAACCCTTAGGTATGCAAAAATTAATTTTTATTACTTCTATGAAATTAAATAAAATGAGGGTCAACGTATACCTTTGACCCTATGTTATTACTTGATGGAAGAGTTGCTTCACAGGCAGTAAAAAAAGAACTTATCACTGCCACAGCTCAATTAGTCGACCAGGGAAAAAGGCCTCCTCACCTTGCTGCAGTTTTAGTTGGAAACAACGGGGCCAGCGAAACGTATGTTGCCGGCAAAGTAAAGTTTTGCGCAGAAATTGGTTACCAATCCACGCTCATTCGTTTCGGGGACAACATTGAGGACAAGGAATTGCTGGATAAGATTATTGAACTAAATAATGATGATACAATAGACGGCATTTTAGTACAACTGCCATTACCCAAACAAATAAGTGAGGCTAAAGTAATTGATAGTATAAGTCCCGATAAAGATGTGGATGGTTTTCACCCGGTGAGTGTAGGACGCCTGGTACAGGGTTTAGATACTTTTATACCGGCTACTCCCTATGGAAT
>MWVV01000701.1_pt1 | contig 12225 bp, 13 predicted proteins | sample 1047281 | NCBI WGS metagenome assembly MWVV01 (sample SAMN06349986, study PRJNA376086) | soil metagenome | isolation source: PT-2 sample Antarctic (ecotone) soil | place: Antarctica | collected 2015-01-13 | reverse complement strand
GGTTTAAATACTTCTAATTTAGTCGCTGTTTGTAAGGCTCTTTGTGACGGGGTACTAATTGCTCAAGCTTACAGTCCTGAACAGTCGGGAGATATTAATAAAGCCTTCCGCAACGCTCACCTAGCTCAATATAAGAAAGAGCCACCACAATTTAGCGCTCAAGCTTTTACGGCGGTGCAAGTGTATGTAGATGCTTTAAATGCTATGGATAAAAAAACAAAAATTAGTGGCTTGCCAATTAACCAACTGCGAACCGATTTAAACAAGCAATTATTAGCAGGTAAGTATCAATCGCCTTTGGGAGAAATAGCTTTTACCCCAGAAGGTGAAATTATCCAAAAAGAGTTTTATGTAGCTCAAATCGCTATGAGTTCTGACGGAAATAGCGGAAAGTTTGCTTTTATAAAATAGTCAGATTATGGATATAACCGGATTTTTGCAATCATTTTTAAATGGTTTGTCGATAGGTAGTGCCTATGCTATTTTTGCCTTGGGTTATACTTTAATATTTTCTATTTTAGGAATTATTAATTTTGCTCACGGGGCAGTATTTACCTTGGGGGCTTACTTTACTTATGCTTTGATGGGTAATGCTTTCGGCTTTAGTGGTTTGCTGGCAAATGCGGTTTTACCGATCCAATTACCTTTTACATTCGCATTAATTATTGGTAGTATACTCGCTGGATTTGTCGGAGTTGCTATCGAATACTTGGCTTTTCGCCCGTTGAGAAAAAAAGGTTCAGAACCTTTATTAACAGTGGTTTCTAGTTTGGGAGTGGCGGTAGTAATTGTCAACTTAATTCAGTATTTAGTCGGAGCCGAAAGCTACACTTTTCCCGCCAATACTTACGGCAACTTACCGCCAGCAATTAATTTTGGAAGCAATACAAACCCGATTCCAATTCGTACTGTTCAAGTAGTAATTTTTGGGGTGTCTGTTGTAGTTTTACTTTTGCTTACCTACTTTATTAACTATACAAAACACGGAAAAGCAATGAGTGCGATCGCAGAAGACGCAACTACCGCAAGTTTACTGGGGATTAACAGCGACTTTTTCATCGTGGTTACTTTTTTTATGAGCAGCTTTTTAGCGGGATTAGCAGGTACGTTAGTGGCTTCTAGTGTCAGTATTTCTGGCCCCTTTTTTGGCATTAATTTCGGCTTAAAAGGTTTAGCTGTAATTGTACTAGGTGGACTGGGGAGCGTTCCCGGCGCGGTATTAGGGGGATTATTAATCGGATTGATTGAAGCTTTTGTACCCGCCGACTACTCAGCCTATAAAGAAGCGGTTGCCTTTGCGATATTATTTATTATGCTTGTAGTTCGCCCCCAAGGATTGCTAGGACGGCGTTTGATCCAAAAAGTTTAAAAAATGCACATCCTAGCCTAGTAATATATGACTTTAATTTTAACTAACGATGATGGGATAGATGCGCCAGGGATTCGGGCGCTACTTAAAGCTGTAGAGGGGCAAAAAGTCATTGTAGCGGCTCCGGTAGACCATTTATCGGGCTGTGGACACCAAGTTACGACAACTAAAGCTATAAATGTACACCGTCGCTCGGTTACAGAATACGCGATCGCCGGGACTCCTGCCGATTGTACGCGCATTGCTTTATCTCACCTCTGTCAAGAGGCAAAGTTTGTACTTTCGGGCATCAACGCCGGGGGAAACATGGGAGCGGACGTTTATATCTCTGGTACGGTCGCCGCCGTGCGCGAAGCCGCTTTTCATGGGGTCAGTGGCATTGCTGTATCTCACTACCTCAAAGGTAAAAAAAATGTAGATTGGGATACCGCCGCCAGATGGACAAAGCAAGTTTTAGCTGACTTGATGAATCGATCCCCAGAAGTTGGGACTTACTGGAATATAAATTTACCGCACTTAGAACCGGGAGATCCCGACCCAGAAGTGGTATTTTGTCAGCCCTCTACCCAACCATTGCCAGTAAATTACCGCGTAGAAGGAGACGATTATTATTATGTGGGGAAATATGCCCAGCGCGATCGCACTTCGGGGACAGACGTAGATGTTTGCTTTGCCGGAAAAATTGCTGTAACTAGGCTACGGTTGTAAGTTAGGCGATCGCGCCTTGTATTAGAGCAAGTAGACTTGAAAAAGTCTTTAATAGAATTCATGAGCGATTCCAAGAAGTTTGTAGAGCCATTGCGCGCCGCACCACCCTTAAAAATGGTAGAAACAGCTTTTTTAGCTAGTGCTGCCAGCTTAATTTATTTTATTAATTACTATTTTCCTTTGGGCCCATTATTGCAAATATTTTTCCCCGTACCTATTGCCTTACTTTATCTGCGTTGGGGTCATCGAGCGGCTTGGATGGGGGCGTTGGTTTCGGGGTTGCTGCTTTCGGTACTTATGGGCCCTACTCGCAGTATTGTTTTTGTTGTCCCTTACGGTTTGATGGGCGTACTACTAGGTGTAACTTGGAAACGCCGCTCCCCCTGGATGGTTTCTATTGGTTTAGCAACTTTACTAGGAGTTTTTGGGGCATTTTTCCGACTATGGTTATTGCTAGTTTTATCGGGAGAAGATGTTTGGGTATATTCTATTACCCAAGTCACAAACTTACTCGAATGGCTGTTTCTTAAAGCAGGATTGCTAACGCAACCGAGCAGAGTTTTGGTAGAAGCAGGTGCTATTGCGATCGTATTTCTCAACAATATTATTTACTTATTCGCCGTACATTTAGCTGCGTGGTTTTTGCTCGATCGTTTGGGTAATCCTATTCCTCGCCCTCCTCGTTGGGTACAAGTCTTGATGGATTATGAAGAATAACGCCATTAAGAAAGACGCATATTTTTCTTGCTTATGATTCGTGTTTATACTCAACTAGAACAAGGAACACAGTGGTTGCAACGCTATCGAGGAATTAAACCTGTATTTGCGTGTGTTTTGGGCTTTACAGACACGGGTTTAATTCCGGGAATTTCGGCGGCGGGTGCAACTCCTAGCGATCGTCAGTATACTTGCCTTGCAGACGCGGAATTTTTGTACAACGGGGTAACGTCGCATCCTCAGTACCCTTTACCTCCTCTCCATGCTGGCGCTTCCCCAGTGCTAATTTCTCGCGCGGTGGTAGAAGCTTTATCTATTCCCATTTATTTATTTAATGCCGGATTACCCCAGCCGCCTGTTGTCCCCACGATAGATTTGGGCGGTACTTCTGCAAAGTGTTTGAGTCAAGGTTGCGCTTTAGAACTAAAAACCGTGCAACACCTCCTAGAGCAAGGTTTGATTTGGGGTGAAAAGTTAGCAAAAACTACTCCCCAGGGCTATGTAATTATTGGTGAATGTGTTGTTGGGGGAACTACTACCGCCCTTGCTGTTTTAACAGGCTTAGGAATTGCAGCAGCAGGAAAAGTTAATAGCAGTCACCCAGTTTGCAATCATGCTCAAAAATGGGAAGTAGTACAAGCCGGACTAAAACAGGCAAAATTGTTAGGGAAAGATACGTTTAGCGATCCATTACAATTAGTTGCAGCTATAGGCGATCCTATGCAAATTGTAGTTGCAGGGATGGCAATTTCTGCCAGTCGCTCCGGCGGAGTTTTACTCGCTGGCGGGACGCAAATGTTGGCGGTTTATGCGTTGATTAAAGCTATTGTCAAAGCTTTCGATTTAGCTTGGCAACCGACGCAAGTTGTCGTGGGAACAACCCGTTGGGTAGCGGAAGATCCGACGGGAAATACTGTTAAACTAGCGACAGAAGTAGCTAATGTATCGCTAATTGCTACCCAACTAAGTTTTGCTCTTTCTAAGTACGAACAACTCCAAGCTTACGAACGAGGCTTTGTAAAAGAGGGAATGGGTGCGGGTGGTGCTTGTATTGCTGCTAATTTAACTCAATCGTGGCAGCAAGTAGAAATGCTCCAAGCTATTGAAAGCTTGGTAGGTAAATATTTGGCTAGTTAGGTACAAATATTTTTTAGTGGATTCTTTGAGCAAGTATTTGTTCTTCTAAAGCAGCAATTCGGTTGTAAGCGGCGGTTAGTTGGGCTGTCAGCCTGCAGATTTGAATTTCTAGTGTTAATTCTTTTTCTCCAGACTTGTGCGCGTCTTTGGAGCTATTATCGGCAAGAACATCTTTATGTTCCATTGCTGGCTGATGATTGCTGTAACCTAAACTTGGGTAGCGCCTAGTATTTTCTGTAGCTAAAAGGTTGCCATTTCCATCTTGCATTGGTGTTAAACGACATTCTCACAAAGCATCGGCAACTTGACCATTTAGTTGCTCTACGACTTGATACAAGGCATCTACTTTTTGACTTAAAGTTGTAACCTGTTTTTGTAGTGGCTCCATTTTCTAACCTCGCTGTCTATAGCGATTTATTTTTTATTATCCTAAATAATCACTTGAGTAAGTATGGCTTGCTTACAAAACTTTTCAGTATCACAAGCATTGCATTTTTGTCAACACCTCAATTTGCTAAACATTAAAAACTAAGTACAAAAAGTAATGTTTTGTATTTGAAGCTTAAAACAAATTTTAAGTTTAGGTTATAAAAATACTTTAGCTGAAGGCTACTGCAACGCTTTAGGATAGCTTGCGATAGCGCAAGCGCGCACGCAGGGCTTCGCACTTCTCCCGCATCAATATGTATTATTACTTAGGCTGTTACATTTTAGGTAACCGTTAACCAATCTATTTTTTTACCAGCCATACTAGCAGCAATTACATTGTTTCATTGATAAAAACCATGTTTTTTAAAGATGTCCGCGATTATTAAATATTGTTCTTGGCTAGTCTCCTGTTTTTAAGGATTAGTACAAAAGATTGAACGTTAAAGCCAGAACTAATTATAGTTTTGCTACTAACTTGCTTAATTACTCAATGGGCTAATGAAGAAATAAAAACTTATTTGTCTACGCAGAAGTTTAGTTTATCTAATCCTTTAAAACTACCTTCGCTGCGTAGTGCAGTAATTACTGGTTTAGGCTTAAGTTTGTTGCTACGTGCAGACAGTTACCTAACAATGGTTTTAGCTGGATTTTTAGCAATCTCTAGTACATTTATTTTTAAATTCAACGATAAACATTTTTTCAACTCGGCTAATTTTGGGATTATTTCAGCTTTAACTCTAACTCCCAATGCTTGGGTTTCACCCGGACAATGGGGCGACGATTGGTGGTAGACGCTGTTGTTTTTTGGTACGGATGGGATTATTTTAAAACAAGTAGGAAGATGGGATACAAGCGTTGTTTTTTTAAGTGCTTACGCGGGGTTAGAAGCGGTTAGAAATATTTGGCTAGGTTGGACTTTAGATGTATTTTTACACCGACTCATGAGCGGTTCATATTGCAACCTTACATTCGTTAGAACATGAAGTTTTTTGTTGCTAAGGTAAACCTAGCCGAGTTTGATAAATCTGGTTACGAGTTTCTTAGACCTTTAACAATGGCTTTTGAGTCGCCAAAATTCATGTTTCCAATTCGTTTAGGCATGATAAATTCAACAAATGAGCAAGATTTACTTGTCTATATTCTGTCGCCAAAAGGACAAGCAGAATTGACAAGTTACCGGACAGTAAATCTTCCTTCCGATGCGGATGTTCCTTTGTTTGTAAAAGATGAGTTTGGCAGCTTTTACAAGTCAATGTTTCAAACCTCGTACACAAAAGAAAATAAAAAAGTAGCTTTTCTTGAATATGCTTGAAATATGGGAAGTTGCGACCCTTGTTCGGCGGAATCTTTAAACCCAGAAAAATTACGCAAAGCTGGCGTTTTTTTGGTTAGATTCGTCGGTCAATAGTAATGTATTTTTTACTCGGTTACACGTCCGTTATAGCTGCGATAAGTTTCCTGAAGATTTGATGTTTCAAGAGACAGCCAATAATCAATTCTTTCAAGGTAGATATGTATTACATTATCCTTTTAATGGCGAAGCTAAATGTGACGCTGGAAAACAGTATCAAAGGTCTTTACATCGCAGATTTGAACAAGAATTGCAAATTTTAGCTAGGCTTACGGGGTGGAATATTCAAGATATCCGCAAAAAAAATAATGTTCCGATTAGTCTTTCTATTCCTTGGTGGCGCGCTTTGGTTTTGGTAAGCTAGGATTCCCTGTTTGAAATTTACCTTGCTTGATAATAGCTAAAGTCGTCTAAAAATAACTAATAAAATTTATAGTAAAAAAAAGTATTAAGGACTACAGTTAATACTTTTTCTGTATTTATATAGCAATAAAAGAATGTTTTTAATTACATATTTTTAGAAAAGAGAAATAAATAATCAAATAGTTTCATTATTTCTCAGATAAACTGATAATTATTAAGCTAGAAATTAAAAGTAGAGGAAAGCAAGTGATTGTTGTAGAGCAAGAAAATTCCTTGGACTTTAAGGAGCGATCGCTAATTCTGTGGTTTAATCAAGTAGGCATTAGCGACATTGGCTTAGTAGGCGGAAAAAATGCCTCTTTAGGTGAAATGATCCAGCAATTAGTCTCTAAGGGAGTAAAAGTTCCTAATGGTTTTGCAACTACAGCTTATGCTTTTCGTTATTTTATTGAGAAAGCTGGATTAAAAGCACAATTAAGCAGGCTGTTTGCTGACTTAGATGTAGATAATGTAAATCAGTTGCAGGAAACAGGAAAACAAGCAAGATCGTTGATTATGCACACCGCATTTCCTGTAGAACTAAGCAATGCGATCGCTAAAGCTTACTTGCAATTATGTCAAAAATATGGTAATGATACCGATGTTGCGGTACGTTCTAGCGCTACGGCGGAAGATTTACCTGATGCTAGTTTTGCTGGACAACAGGAAACTTATCTCAACGTTCATAGTACCCCAGGAGTTTTAGCAGCTTGTCATCGTTGCTTTGCTTCCTTATTTACCGATCGCGCAATTTCCTATCGCCATCATAGAGGCTTTGACCACTTAGATGTAGCGCTTTCCGTCGGAGTCCAAAAAATGGTACGTTCCGATTTGGCTTGTTCTGGGGTGATGTTTTCTATCGACACCGAAACAGGCTTTAAAAATTCTGTGCTGCTATCTGCGGCTTATGGATTGGGGGAAAATGTCGTTCAAGGTGCGGTAAATCCTGATGAATACAGTGTATTTAAGCCGACTTTAAAACAAGGATTCCGCCCAATTTTAAAGAAAAGAGTAGGTAGTAAAGAGTTAAAAATGGTTTACGATGACGGCTCTAAGTTTACTAAAAATCTATTGGTAGACGAAGCAAGCCGTATCAAATATGCGCTAGAAGATGAGGAAATTTTACAACTAGCAATATGGGCGTGTGTGATTGAAGATCATTACAGCCAAGTTCATAACCAATATACCCCAATGGATATGGAATGGGCAAAAGATGGAATAACTGGGGAATTATTTATCGTTCAAGCACGACCAGAAACCGTACAGTCGCAAAAATCCCAAAATATCTTACGCAGCTATCATTTTACTTCAAAAGATGCGCGATCGCCCTTAATTATGGGTCGCAGTGTGGGAGAAGCAATTGGTCAAGGAGCAGCTAGGATCGTTGTAGATATTAACAAAATCGATCAATTTTGCACTGGAGAAGTGTTAGTTACCCATCGCACCGATCCTGATTGGGAACCAATTATGAAAAAAGCGAGTGCGATCGTGACTAATTCTGGTGGTAAGACTTGTCATGCTGCAATTATTGCTAGAGAGATGGGGATTCCGGCAATTGTGGGAACTAATAACGCTACAGAAGTTCTAAAAAATGGTCAAGAAATAACTATTTCCTGCGCTGAAGGTGAAGAAGGAAGGGTTTATGCGGGATTGTTACCTTTTGAAGTTAGGGAAGTACCTTTAGAAAACTTACCCCGCACTCGGACTAAAATTTTAATGAATGTGGGAAATCCCTCCGAAGCTTTTGGTTTTTCGGCTATTCCTAACGATGGGGTAGGATTGGCGCGGTTAGAATTTATTATTGCTAACTATATCCAAGTGCATCCACTGGCTTTAATTCACTACGACAAGCTAGAAGATGAAACTGTTAAAGCAAAAATTGCCAAGCTTACGCAACTATACGAATATAAACCCCAGTATTTTATCGATAAATTAGCACGGGGAGTAGCGACGATCGCGGCGGCATTTTATCCTAACCCTGTAATAGTGCGGATGAGCGACTTTAAAACCAACGAATACGCTAATTTACTCGGTGGTAGACAATTTGAACCAAAAGAAGAAAATCCGATGCTTGGTTGGCGGGGTGCGAGTCGCTACTATGATGAGCGTTACAGCGAAGCTTACGCCCTAGAATGTTACGCCTTAAAACGAGTACGCGATGAAATGGGTTTAACAAACGTTATTCCGATGATTCCCTTTTGTCGTACTCCTGATGAAGGTAAGCGCGTAATTGCAGAAATGGCAAAACACGGTTTAGAAAGAGGTGTTAACGGGCTAGAAGTTTATGTAATGTGCGAATTGCCAAGTAATGTAATTATGGCGGAAGAATTTAGCCAAGTATTTGATGGCTTCTCAATTGGTTCTAATGACTTAACCCAACTAACCCTAGGCTTGGATAGAGATTCGGCATTAGTGGCACATTTATTTGATGAGCGTAACGAAGGAGTAAAGAGAATGGTACAAATGGCGATCGCCACGGCTAAAAAGAATCATCGCAAAATTGGTATTTGCGGTCAAGCACCCAGCGATTACCCAGAGTTTGCTAAATTTTTAGTAGAGCAGGGTATCGACTCTATTAGTCTCAATCCTGATTCGGTACTCAAGACTTTGCTCGTAGTAGCGGACGCAGAAAAGGTATCTTAGTCTGAATACTCTTTGAGCTAAGAAGCCTTGTAATATGTTTGTGTCTAACAAGCGCCCTAACTCAATTCCCTGGTTTTGGATTGGTTTAGTAGGCATATTTTTATTTTCAATAATCCTGCGATTTTGGGGATTAGGGCGCTTTAATACCTTTGTCTTTGATGAAGTTTACTATGCCAAGTTTGCCAACAACTACCTGACCAATACCAAGTTTTTCAACGCTCATCCGCCTTTAAGTCAGTATATTATTGCGATGGGGATTTGGATTGGTAGCCATCTGACCATTGGACAAGATACCGTCAATAATCTTACAGGCTCGGTGCGTTCTACTTGGAGCTATCGTTGGCTTAATGCTTTAACTGGCTCGTTTATTCCTTTAGTTGTAGCTGCGATCGCCTATCAAATTAGTTTACGCCGCAACTACGCTCTAATTGCTGCCTTATTCGCCGCCACCGATGGTTTATTTTTAGTAGAGTCCCGTTACGCCCTGAATAATATCTATCTAGTAATTTTTGGGCTGCTAGGGCAGTTATTTTTGTTATTAGGACTCAAACATCATCGCATCAAACGCAGCCTCTATCTAGCCATCGCTGGGGTGTGGTTTGGGGTATCGGCGGCGATTAAGTGGAATGGTTTATGGTTTTTGCTAGGAATTTATCTTCTTTGGTTAGCTGCTTGGGCGATTCAGTGGCTAAATCCGCTCAAAAATGCTTATATAGGTCGCCGTAACACTACACCGCTACAAAACCTGACTCAGCTTAAGTTAGGACACATTTTAGTTTATTTAGCAATCATCCCCGTTGCCGTTTATAGCCTTGCTTGGATTCCGCACCTGCAACAAAACCCCACTCCCAACTTTTGGGATATGCAGAAACAAATCTTGTCTTATCACGAAAGAATCGGCGACGGAGCAAAAGTGCATCCTTACTGCTCTGATTGGTACACTTGGATATTTATGCTGCGTCCTGTAGCCTACTTTTATCGCACGGCGGCTAACACCACCGTACCCTTAACTTTTGATACCCCAGCGCCACCAGCAACCGCCGCAAATGTAATTTATGATGTTCATGCGATGGGCAATCCGGTATTGTGGTGGCTGTCTACTGCGGCTATTTTTTATATGCTGTGGTTAGCGTTGCGATATAGCTTGTCTACGCAAAAATTTAGCTTATTTCCTCAAATTAGCGATCGCCAAATTACTGACAACTGGATTATTTTATATTTAGTCCTCAATTGGCTGGCTAACTTGCTACCTTGGATTCCGGTAACGCGCTGCACGTTTATTTATCACTATATGGGTTCTTCAGTATTTGCGGGACTTGCGATCGCATTTTTTGTAAATAATTGGTTGCAAAGTTACCGCTCATCAGTCCGAATCCTAGGGTTAACAACTATTTTCTCGATTCTGTTAGCTTTCGTCTTCTGGATGCCTGTTTATTTAGGTTTACCCTTATCTTTAGCCGAATATCGCCTGCGTTTGCCTTACTTCAACTACTCGCAATTACCGTTATGGATCAAGCAATTTTTACCTAATTGGATTTAACGCCGGATAAATATTGCCCGATAAACAGGCTCCCTTCGTAACAAAGTCGTTTGTTCCCTTTCCGTCGCTACAGGTAAAGGATTGGGTGTTAGTAAGGGTTCTGGGCTTTGCAATGTAAAGTCTGGGTGCGTTGCAAAGCGATCGCGCATTTCTAACAATAGTCCCTCAATATCTGATTGCAAAAACACCATACCACCACTAGCTAAATAAGTCGCTAATTCGGCTACTAACTGCGGCTGCAACAGTCGTCTTTTGGCATGACGATTTTTGAACCAAGGATCGGGAAACTGAATCGTAACGCGCTGTAACGTCCCTGGGACGAGAGATTTGAGTAAAGGTGTCAGAGTATTATTGACATTGCAAAATAGATAATGCAAGTTAGTTAGGTTTAGTTTGCCAGTAGTTAAAATCGCATCATCTACTAAAACAGAGCGGATTTCTAACCCCAAATAATTCCAACTAGGTTCTAGTTTTGCCATTTCTAGCAAAAACTGCCCCCTCGCGCAACCAATATCTAAATGTAGAGGTTGAGTAGAGTTGAGATAAATTTGCTCCCAATCAAGAGGCAAAATTGGCGTTATGTACTTAATTGCTAACGGATTGACGTGTTGACGAACTCGAACAGGTGACAATATTAACTCCTAACTTTAAGGTTGACGACAAATACCAAATACCGAAGTATAGCCATGTAAAAAAGTGCTACCGCTAACTGGGCCAATTTCACCGCTACAGAAAAAACCACCTAACGGAATATCGCTTAAATAGCGCCCAAATAAACCAGAATCAAAGTTTGGCTTTCCATACAATCCTTCACCCCGTCCCAAACAAGAAAACATCAAAGCACCTGCTTCTTTTGGCTCAATTTGGCTAGATTTTTGGTACTTTTGCAGCCACCATTCTAAGTCTTCTGCGGAAGTTTGGGCATCGCGCAGATGAAATTGAATCCGTTGACCTGGACGAATACGATCGCCAATTGCGATCGCCCCAGCGTTAGGATCTACCCCTAACAAGTTCCGAATCAAAAAATCTCCCTGTCCCAACTCTTGCTTAAATTCATCTCGCGTCACACCAATAAATAAAGCTGTTTGCGCTAAACGCTGGTCTTCTTCGTTCAAGCTTTCAATTAGTTGCCGTAATTGTTCTAAAGGCGGCTTTTCGTCTAATTCTAGAATAATATTGCGATCGCTCGAACTAACTTGAAAAGGCTTGCCAATTGGTCTACATCCTTGCGCCACAATAGTTTCTAAAACAATCTTGCCACTTAAAGCTATTCCTACAGTTCCCTCCCGGTAAAGGAAGTCGTTGCAAAATAAGCCTGTAACTCCAGAATTTGAGCCACCACTAGCTAAACCGCCTACAGTTACAGATCCCGGATAAGCAAAGTCAAGCCCTTGTAATAAATCGTTAATCTTACTTGAAAAGGGATCGGATAATAAAATAAATTGCGGCGATTGGTCGGGTTCTACACCAATCAAATCTACCCAAGTATGGGGCGGACTATCAAGATCGGGCAATTCCTCCGGCACAAGATGAAAAGACTGAATCTCCACGTCTGGCAAGTATGCTAGGCTCAAGCTCAAAGCTGGTAAATCTTCCAATTCTTGCATTTCTCCCGACTGGGATACCCCGACAATTCCCCCACCACTACAGCCGATTAACACTTTTATATCTGTAAGTTTTTCCTTGAGCAAAGGCAGCAACCGGGGATAGTCGCTAGTAAAAGCCGCCGAAATAAATACTATGGCTAAATCGGCGGGAGCTTGCAATATAGTAGTAGCACGCTCTACAACCTCCGCTACCGCCGATTCTAAAGACGCTTGAGTTGATAGGGCATTTGCCCACTGCATTTTTGTCATGAGTTGTACCAATGGTCATACCACCAAGATACCAAAGTGCGATCGCCCGATCTTGCATTAGTTAGACTTATAT
>MWVV01000700.1_pt1 | contig 12229 bp, 10 predicted proteins | sample 1047281 | NCBI WGS metagenome assembly MWVV01 (sample SAMN06349986, study PRJNA376086) | soil metagenome | isolation source: PT-2 sample Antarctic (ecotone) soil | place: Antarctica | collected 2015-01-13 | reverse complement strand
GCCTGAGTAAAACCGTAACGTCTTTAATCGCAGCCATAAAAGATTTTTGAATGAAAAATTTATCTGCATTATACGCGCAAACGAAAAAAAATCTATATTTTTATTTTTTTAGCCGGTTCGCCCCTTTTTTACGCTTTGTAAATCAAAAGCGAAATTCACTTAAGACGCTCAATCGTTTTTTCGCAGCTTGTAAATAATGACGAACGCGGGAAAAATGACCGCCCTTATGCCGTAATTATTTCGTTTGCGCGGCGACGCTTTCAAGTATTCCGCGCAAATGCGGCGCGTAACGCACGATGTCCGCCGCCAGATTGCCGTGTTTGAAATGCCAGCCGAAAGCCTCAATCGGAATTAGTTGTCCCGCTTGAAGCAGCTCGCGCTGCCGCTCGTCGTAAAACGCCGCGCCCGCCACTCCGACATTGCTCGCCCACGCAAGAAGCGATGCGCCTTTTCCCGTCAGCGGCGCGCCGGTTATAAACGCTTCGCTGCCATCGTCGAGCCGCAACCCGACGATGTTCTCCCAGGACGTTTCAAGTTTGTAGCCGGTTTGCTTCAGTTTCACGCCTGCGGGCGAAAGCGTCAGTTTGGTGCGCTCCATAAGCAGTTGCAAAATCAATCCGAATGTTCCCAAAAAAGCGCACATCAATAGACCGAATTCGCGGTCGGCGCGCGACGAAGAAAACAGCAGTATCGAGAAGAAGAGCAGTAACGGGCTGAACACTATCCACATACAGAAACGACGCAGCGGACTGATATGATAAACCGTCCGCTCGCCGTTCGGCGTCGGGAATTTCGGACTAAGATTACGGGTTTTTTCTAAGACGTTCATAGTTTTTTATATCCACAAAACGAACAGGTGAAAGGTCGTCTGCTGTCTCTGACGAGAATCGGCAGCCAGACCAAACCCCATAAACAAAAAGTCATCAGCGTTAAACTTAAATGAAACCAGTGATTCGTGGCGCGTCTGGTGAAGGCGCGCCTTTGCCGGCATTGCGGACAGAAGTAATCGGCTTGAACGAATTTCGGTTTCCAGAAAAAGAATATACTGAATATGTCAATTACTATTTCTAACAGACCAAGCATATCGAATCTCCAAATCAAAATAAGTTTTCAAGCCGTAAACTACTGTCTTTTAAAGCGACGGTCTTTTATTTATCATTTTTTTTATTTCTCGATTTTTTTATCAGCGCGCTAACAGTAAAAACGATTATGAAAATAATGATTAACGCCGGTATGAAACAGAAACCGATGCTGCGTCCCGCTTCATAAGCAGCATCGGGTTCGGTTGAATTATTCTGCCAGAACATCATTAACATCGAAGATACATTACCGATTGCGAGAAGGTTTTTCATAATGGTTAAACTTGTCCTTAATCTTTGTTTGACTTTCGCTCGCAAGCACCGACTTTTGACACAATTTCTAAAATTCGACCGTCGTTATTCGGAAGAATAATCGGTCGTGTCGTGCGACGAATAATCGACGGCGGGCGCTTCGTATGAACTGCCGCTCGCCACGTCCGACGACGAATCGTAGACGGCGGCGTCTCCGCCGTGTTCGCCCGCATCGCCGTAATTATCGGCGGAATCCTGATGCGCGGCGGCAATGTCTTCGTATGCGGCGGCGTTGTCGAAATCGCCCTGCGCCGCGTATTGGTCAGCCGACGAAGCGTAAGAATCAGCCGTTCCCTGTTCCCAGACGGCGTTGTCCATCGAAGCGTGTTCGGCGTCGGCTTGCCCGCTGTGGTCTGCGCCGCCCGCGCTCCAATCGGCGTTTGAAGTCGCGTAAGCGGCGTTGCTCGCGTCTTCGCGCGCGGCTTCGTAATCGCCCGACGCGGCGTGCGCGGCTTCCTGCTGCTCGTAGTATTCGGCGGTTTGCTGCTGGTAAGCTGAATTATCCAAGTCAATCGCGTCGCTGCCGTGCAGCATAGAACTGTCGCCCGCCGCGTATGCTTCGCTTTCCGCCGTCTCGCGCGCCTGTTCAGCCGCCGCGTAATCGCCCGAAGCGACGAAAGCGTCGGCAGCTTCCTGCGCGTCGGTCGCGGCGGAAGCGTGCGCCGCAAGGTCTGCGTTCGCCGCATCATTGTTTCCGCCTGCGTCAACCGAACCGGAAGCTGCAAAAACATCGCCGGTATTGGCGGCAAAAGCGTTTGTTTCGTCAAGCGTTCCAGCCATCGGCGCAAAACCCGAATCATCCGCGTGTGTAAAATCAGCGGCGTGCGAAAAATTGTCGACTGAAGTTACATCATCGTGCGTCGAAAAATCGTCAGCCGTCCAACCGTCGTTTGTGTGCGCGTCGGTAAAAACTTGTCCGGCATCTGAAGCATCGTCAACCGGCACTTGGAAGATTTCTTCGATAACGGTCGTTTCCGTTCCGTCGGCAGAGGTTTCGACAATCGTTATTACTTCAGTCGGTATCACGCTCGTCTCCGTTTCGCCGTCGGGAGTTTCGATAATCGTTACAATTTCAGTGGTTGCCATAATTTAATTTCTCCTTTTTTATTTGATTTCTAATTTTCAGATTTCTAAGCAGCCGTTTTACTCGCGGCGGAATCGGGTTTCTTTTTGAATACGATTACTTTGGCGCACGCGGCATTCGGACAGCGGACGGATATTTGTTGTTTTCCTTCGAGAATTTTTGCCGGAATTCGCAGCGGCGTGGCGCAAGCCGAACACTTTGTTCTGATGTCGGCGCTTACTGCGGGCAAAGTCGATTTCGCGGATGACGACGGTGATTCTGGCGCATTTATTTTCGGTTGTTCCGCAGAAATTTTGGAAACATTATTTTGAGTTGTCGCGGCGGCAGGCGCGGCTTCGGCAGTGAATTGCTTGATGACGGCTTGCCAGCGCTGCAAATCGGATTGCGCGGCAAATTCCTCCATCAATTTCAAACGCCTTGTGATATACGGCGTCGAAGAAGTCGTCAGCTCCGAGAGTTTCGTAAAGCCGTCGCCGGTCGCCGCCTGCTGTTCGAGCCACGCGGCGACGTTGATGCGCTGGTAGAGAAACGGCGATTTGAGCGTCCACGAAAGCAGGACGCGGCGCGCGATTTCTTCGTCGCCGACGGCGAGCAGACCGGCGCGGTCGGCGGTGATTTCCGCTTGCCGCGCCCACGCCAGAAGCGGCATCTCGATTGCGCCCTCAATCAGCGCGCTCGGACTCATAAAAGAACCCAGAGCGCCGAACAAACCGTTGCCCATCAAACCTTTGTGCGCGTGCTGCTCGCCCATCAGAAATTTAATAACGGTTTTCCAAAGCGCGTGTCCGGCGCGGCAGTGTCCCATTTCGCGGGCGAATAAAAACAACAATTCCGCGCCGTGAAAATTCGCCGCCAACGACGTTCCGATAATGACGAAAGCGTCCGTGTCGCTGCCGAACGTGCGGCAGTCCCACATAATTTCGCCGGAAACGTAAACGTCCGGCATATTCGACATTCCCAAAACGCGCGCCGCCAGAACCGCCTGCGCGTAGACATCCGGCAACTGTTTTTCGCTGAGACGGACGGCGTTGAAAGTCGATTCAATCCAGCGTCTTCCCACCTTATCGGAAATGGCTTGCGCCGCCGCGTTCAAAGGCGTAATCGAGCGCAGCGCGGACATCGCCGTGCCGTCTTCAGACCATTGAAACGCCGCAGGCTCGACCGTATAGCCGGGCGCGAGCGGACGCAGCCAGCCGCATTCTGCGCAAACGATAACTTGCGCGGCAAGCCGTCGCCCGTCTCCGCCGCATTCGGCGCATTGTTTGACTTGACTGTCCTGAAAATTCGGCGCGATTTGCAGATTCGCGGACGGCGGCTGATTCGGATACGTTTGCGGCTGGTAATTGACCGGCGGAGAAAAGTTTGAATTGTTTGCAGGCGGAAAATTCGCATTAACCGGCGATTGTCCGTTTTGCTGAACGGGCGGCGCGTTCAAAGCCGTTCCGCAATAAATACAAAATTTGGAATTAACATTTGTCTGCGCGTGTCCGTTGCGGCACATCGTCGGAAAGTTGTTCGGCTCGACCATAATCAAATCCTTTTAATGTTTGACAAAATTAATATCTGCCGCCCATCGACGAGAGCAGCCACAGCAGCATAAAAATCGCGCCCAAAACGCTTCCGGCGATGCCGCCCCACAAACCGACTTGCGCCATCATCATTCCTTTGGGCGACGAGCGACCTTCACGAATTGCGTTGATTTCCATCCAGCCGAGAACCGCGCCGGGAATGCCCGTGAAAAACGCGCAGCATAAACTTCCGACTGACAATCCTAACGCCGCCATCGCGCGCCCGCTCGCTTTGTCCGTCGAGCCGGGCGCGAAGTTTCCCTGCGCCTGATTCGGCGGATTCCATTGCTGATTTGCGTTTTGTCCGGCATTTCCGGCGGGCGCGTTCGGAGCGAGCGGCGCCGAGCAGTTGCGGCAAAACGACGCTTCGGGCGGATTCGGCTGGCGGCAATTTTGACAGTATTTATCCATTTTATTTTTTGTATTTCTCTCAGTTATAAATTCGCGTTCTGTTTTCTCGTCTTAAAAAATCTCTCTGATAGATAAAGCGTAAAACGAGCGCGAAACGGCTCAAGCGATTCGTCTAATTTTTGCCGATAAGCCGGATAATCATTTTCGATTCGTCGATTTTGTCGGTCAGCGGCGCGAAGCTGAATTTTTTATCGTCGTCGTCCGCCTTGTTTCTCAGCACGATTTTGAACGAGCCGTTTTTTGTCTGGAGCAGACGGTGAAACGAACCGTTGGTTTTTATTTTCTTGATGTCCGCGTCGAGTGTTTGAAAAGTGTGCGTGTTTCAATATTTGCGAAAACGACGCGCGCATTTCCGCACTCAACTGCGTAAAAGTCGGTTATCTCGTTTGAAGTAAGCCGACTTTTTCGGCGTCGGATTATTTAAACCGTTCGGCTTTCTTTCGATATTCTTTGGCTTTTTTCTTGTCGCCCGTCGTTTCATAGACAAGCGCGAGATTGACAAGCGCGCGCCTCTGACCTTGCCGGTCGTTTAGATTTTCGTAAAGCGGCAGAGCTTGATTGTAATTATCGATTGCCCGATTGTTGTCGCCGGTTTTCCAATAGACGAAGCCGATATTATTTAAGGCTAACGCGCGCAAAGACTGGTCGTTGCTGTTTTGAGCGAATGTTAAAACCTGATTAAACGTTTCGAGCGCGGGCTGATATTGATTCAAAACCAAATTTGAATTGCCGATTTCGACGAGAATAGTCGTTTCGGCGAGCGCGTTGCCGATTTTTCTCCAAATCGGAAGCGCCTGATTGAAAGATTCGAGCGCTTTCTGCGGATTGTTCGCTTTTTCATATGCGAGACCGAGACTGAGAAGCGCGCGCGCTTCGCCGATTTTGTAGCCGCTTTTTCTGGCGGTCGAAACGGCTTCGGCAAACACTTGAACGGCGTTTTGCGGGCTGTCGAATTGACTGCGACCGACGGCGACGGCGTTGACGATTTCAAAAACGGATTCAAAATTGCCGTCGTTGACCGTCAAATTCTGCGCTTGCCGCAACGCCTGGAGCGCGCCGTTCGAGTCGTTTAAAACCGCGTCGGCGCGGACGATTCCGGCGAGCGCCCTGCTTTGCAGCGCGAAATCGTTCGAGAGCGGCAGCGCCTGATTGTAAAACCGTAGCGCGTCCGCCGTCTTATTGCCGAACAGAGCGGCGTTGCCGAGACCGATTAAATTGTATGCGGCGGCGCGTTTTGTTCCGGTTTGACCCGCGAGCGACAAGCCCTGATTGAAAAATTCAACCGCTTTCGCCCCGTTGCCCGCCGACAGATAAACTTCGCCGAGCGTGCCTAAAACGTATTGGAGAGTAAACGGATAATCTTCCCGTTTCGCAATGTCGAGCGCCGCTTCCAGATTAGTCAAAGCATTTTCACGCTCGCCCATCCGGTAATACAAATATCCGAGAGTATCGAACGAGAAGGCAATTTGAGCCTGCGACAACGGGTCTTTCGAGTTTTTCCGATAAACCGTCAAAGCGTTTTTGACCAATTCAATCGCTTTTTGCTTTTCGCCCGACTGGTCGTAGAAATAGGCGAGGCTTTGGAGAGCTGCGCCTTCAAGCGTCGGATTTCCGAGTTGTCGCGCCGCCGCCAATTGCTGGTTATAAAGCGGCAAAGCGTTCGGGCGCGTCGCTTCCGAAGTCGAGTAAATACTGCCGATATTAAGATTTGTGCGGATTACCTCCTTTTTGGCGTCGAGCGTTTTATATAAAGCCAGAGCCTGATTGAAGGAGGCGAGCGCTTCGTCCAACCGCTTTAATCCGAGATACGTTTCGCCGAGACCATTAAGCGCTTTGGCTTCGCCGTTTTTATCTTTGATTTCGCGCATCAACGGCAGCGCGGCTTGATAAAATTTTACGGCTTCGTCGTATCGGCTCAAATCTCTGGTCAGCCCGCCGAGATTGCTGAGCGCGCTCGCCTCGCCCGGCTTGTCCCCGACCGAGCGGTAGAGCGCGACGGCGGCGACGAAATTTTTGACGGTATCTTCGGCGTAGCCGAGATTGCTGTATGTTCGCCCGAGCATCGTCAGCGAGTCGGCTTCGCCTTTTTTGTCGCCGGATTGGGCGTATAACTGCCGCGCTTCGTCGAATTTGATTAGCGCCGCTTCGAGCGAATCTTTCGTGTTTTCGCCGAACAGAGCGGCGGCTTCGTCGAAAGTTTTTTCGCCCGCGCTCGACTGACTGCGGGCGGCGGGTTTCGGTCTCGGACGAACCGTTCTTCTCTGCGCCGTCGCCGCCGAAAACAAGCCGCAAACGAGACTTGCCGACGCGATTCCGAAAATGAATTTGGCTGCGATTGCGAGCGGCAAGTTTCTGTGCGCTGCGTTTTTTTTCGGGAAAGCGAAAGCAGTTCGTTTCGTGAAATTGGCGTAGTTTAAAAAGACGTTTAAAAGTTTGCTTATCATAATTTTCTCCCTGACCGACGGCGTATTCGGAAAATGTTTTATATAAATTTTCCAAACATTCTAAATAAATTTTCACCCGACGAAGCAGCTGGAATTTTTCGGTTTTTTCCGCAGCGATTTTTACGGAGCGGTCAATAATTTTCTCAGTCGCTCTTCGCGTCCGGTGTCGGTTTTATCTTTTGCTTTAACGGGCGCGGCGGCTTTCGGCGGCTGATTTCTGACAACGGCTTCGCGTCTCGGCGTCTCTTGTTTCGGCGCGGGCTGCTCCGGTTTCGCCCGCTCGGATTTGCCCGGCGGTTTCGCATCAGGTGGCTGTTGTTGCGGCGGCGGTGATTTTGCGTCGAATGTCGGTTCAAAAGGCGTTGGTGTTTTATTGTCGGCTGCAACCGTTTGCCTCGTGTCAGTCGGCGTCGGCTCGACTGCCGTTATCACTTCGGGTTTTTCTTCTTCTTTTTTGGTTTCGACAATCGACGGCGCAACGGCGGGTTTTGTTTCTTCGGATACCTTATCTGAGCCGCCGCTGCCGCCGCGCAAAATAAAATACGGCACGATTATCAGCAGACCGAGCAGAACGACCGCCGCAAAGCTCGCTCCGGCGTAATGAATCGCGGTTAAATTATTGAGAAAAGATTTCGACGGCTTACCAAACGGCGCGATTTCGGAATTCGTAAAATCCGCCGCGCCGAGTCGGGTTTCCTTCATCGTCTCGACCGCCGCAATTTCGGGAGCGGCACTTTCGCCCAGACGGGTTTCCTTCGGGTCATCGTTTGAAGACGGCGCGGCAGAGGAGATATTTTCACTCGAACTGAATTCTTTTGCCGTGCTTTCGACAGTTTCAATCTGCGCGGCATTGTGTTTGGACGGGCGCGTATTCGATTGGGCGCGACGCGAGCCGGTCGTTTGACGCATCGAGCCGTGCGATGCGAAACCGGCGTCCATCAAAGTTTCGCGGAAATCTCCGGCGGTTTGAAAACGATTGTCGGGGTTTTTCTCAATCGCCTGCATAATCGCGGCTTCGACTTCTTCGGGAATCGTCGAGTTCAGCTCGCGTGGGCGGCGCGGCGTCGCTTCTGTTTGCAGCTTCATCAACTCGAACTCATTGTCCGTCTCGAACGGCGTCTTGCCCGTCAAGACTTCGTAAAGCATCATTCCCAATGCATAAATATCCGAACGCGCGTCGGTTTCCTGACCTTTGACTTGTTCGGGCGCCATATATTCCAAAGTTCCGATAATGTTTCCCGCTCGCGTCATTCGGGCGCTACCCAAAAGTCTGGCGATGCCGAAATCGAGAACTTTTAATTTGCCGTTTTCCGTCAGCATAATGTTCGCCGGCTTGATGTCGCGGTGAACGATGCCGAGCTGGTGCGCGTGGTCGATGCCGTCGAGAACCTGACAGAAAACCGGAATCGCTTCGTCGCTCGAGAGCGCGCCGCGCTTTTGCAGAATTGTGTCGAGTGTGTCGCCGCGCACGTATTCCAAAACCATATAAAGCTCCGCGCCCTGCCTAAACAGCGCGTAAAGCGCGGCGATATTCGGGTGATTTAATTTGGCGAGCGTTACGGCTTCCGAACGAAAGCGTTCGACGATTGAGGTTTGTGAAGCTAGTTCCGGTTTAAGAGCTTTTATCGCAACTTCGCGGTCGAGCATCGTATCGACGCCTTTATAAACCGCGCCCATTCCGCCTTCGCCCAATTTTTCCTCGATTTTGTAATTTCCGATTAGTTGTCCAATCATTGTTGTAAAACCTCTACTTCTCTGGTAACGCGAACATTCCGGCTGATTTCCGCCGCGCCTACGGGCGAAACTTTGACGATGCCGACCGTGATGTTGTCGTGTCCGCCGTTTTGTTTCGCCGCGTCAATCAACTGCTCGCAAGCAGTGTGAACGTCTGCCGCCGCGCACCAAATCCGCACGATTTCCTCGTCCGTCAACATATCGCACAAGCCGTCCGAGCAAAGCAGAAACTGGTCGCCGCTCTCGACCGCGAACGCGGCGGAAACTTCCGCTTCGACAATCGGCTGCGTTCCGACGGCGCGCAGAATCACGTTTTTATCGTCGTGGTCGTGCGCTTCCGCCATCGAGATGATGCCGCGCCTGACCATTTCCATCACCTGCGAATGGTCGAGCGTGAGCATTTCGAGATTGTTCGCGCGCAGACGATAAAGCCGACTGTCGCCGACGTGCGCCGAAAACGCGCTTCCGTTTTGCAGAACCAGCGCGATGACGGTCGTTCCCATTCCGAACAATTTTTCGTCCGTCAAAGAAGTTTCGTAAATCTGACTGCTCGCTTTTTCTATCGCATTTTTCAATGCGTCAGGCGCGCCGTTTTTTTTGTCGGCGTAATAAATCTCGCTGATTAAATCGACCGCCATTTTTGAGGCGACTTCGCCTGAAGCGTGTCCGCCCATTCCGTCGGCGACGATTGTCAGAGTTCCTTTTTTAGAGAGCGTTTCCGGGTCGTTCGGCAAAATATACCGCCCGCTGTCTTCGTTCGCCTCGCGCGCGCAGCCGACATCCGTTTGCATTGCGGCGACGATGTTCAAATTAGTCTTTTTAAATTCTTTGGTTGGTAACATTGTATTTTTTCCTTTAAATAAAATTTCCTGCCGCGAAGCGTCGGCGATTGTCTGCGGTTTTATGTAAATCTAATTTCAATGTTTCGATTTCAGCGCAAAGGTATAAACTCTTTGTCCGGGCGACACCTGAAAATTGATTTGCTTTTCGTCGAAGCCGTCGCGCTTGAGCGTCAGCTCGATTTTTTCGCCGTCTTCGACTTCCAAATCGAGCGGCGTTATGCCGATTTGTTGTCCGTTGCGAAAGACCTGCGCGCTGCCTTCAAACGAATCGATATGAACCGGCTTTGTTTTTGCGCTCCGCTGCCGCACAGGTGAATTTATACCGTTTGGTTTCGCGGGAGATTTGTCAGGCGCGACGACAATCGCGGAGTTGTTCGCCTGATAATTTCCCGAATCGCCCATCGCCCAGATGCCGATGCCGACAAAGCTGAAAAGCAGCAACACGCCCGCAATCGAACCGGCGGCGACGGCGGCAAGCGGAGTTTTCCGGCGCGGCGATGGCAAAGCGTCCGAAAGGTTTTCGGCGAAATTCGCGCCGCTTGCCTGTTCGCCGGAAACGCTGGAACTTTTCCGTAAAAAACGCGACGCCTTCTGGTGGATTTTCGCCTCGTTCGGCTGATTCAAAGCGCGCCGCACGTCGAGAATAAGCTCGTCAACCGTTTGATAACGCTCCGCCGGATTTACCGTCAAACATCCGCTTACTACTCTCGACGCGCCGCGCGTAACAGCCGGATTTAATTTTTCCGGTCGCTCGAAACGCGCGTCTTTGATTTGCCCGTATAGGGTTAAAATCGAATCGGACTCGAACGGCTCGACGCCGGTCAGCATTTCGTAAAGAAGAATCCCGAGCGCCCAAATGTCGGTTTGGCGGCTGGCAGGCTCGCCCGAAAGTTGTTCGGGAGCGAGATAGCGCGGCGTGCCGATGACGCCGCCGACTTTCGTCAAATTCGCGCTCGCCGCGTCTTTGGCGATTCCGAAATCGAGCAGCTTGATTGTGCCGCCCGAAGTTAATTTGATATTCGGCGCTTTTATGTCGCGGTGAACGATTCCGCGTTCGTGTAAAAAAGCGACGGCTTCGCAAATTGACTGGAAAGTTGCGAGCGCGTCTCCGACCGTGAACGCGCGCCGCTTTACCAAATCTTCCAGACTTTCGCCGTCGACGAACTCCATAAAGATAAAGAGCTTGCCGCCGATTTCCTGAAAGTCGTAAAGCGCGGCGATGTTCGGGTGCTGAATGCTCGACTGGACGCGCGCTTCGTTAAAAAAGCGGTCGGTCAGCGACGACGCCGACGCGGGCGACATTCCGCTTAAAACCTTTATCGCCGCCCAGCGTCCGAGCTTGACGTGATTGCCCAGGTAGACTTCGCCCATTCCGCCCGCGCCCAAAAACGCCGTGATGCGGTAATCGCCAATCATTTGATTTACGGAAAATCGTTCCATAATCGTTAACCGAGCCGAAGCCGGAAATAATGAATAGCAAACCGCTTTGGCTTCACCGTTCATTATTTCCGCTCGCAAATTTTTACTGTCCGACCTCGTAGAGTTCCTTGCCGTAGCGAATCGGCACGGCGTAACCGGCGTTGATGCCGTTTCCGGCGTTGTGAATGCCGATGACGCGCCCCTGCATATCGAAAACGGGTCCCCCGGAGTTTCCGCCGAAGGTCAGCCCGGACGGATACATAATCTGGTCGCCGGTCTGCGAAATGCGAATGTTTTTCTGGTCGTTCGGGTCGCTGCTGCGCAAGATGTTGCCGACGGCGGTAACGGTTACGGTCGGGTCGTAAATCTCGCGGATTTCGGTGTCTTTGCTGAATTGGTCCTGCGATTTGATGACGCCGTAAATAGAAGCGGTCGTTCCGGGATAGCCCATAATAACGAGACTTTCGCCTTTTTTAAGCGTGTCGTAATTGTCGAAAAGCTCGACTTTAGTTAGACCGCCCGGAACGCCGACTTTTATCATCGCCACGTCCGCTCGCGGCGAAACTTGTTCGAGCGTTCCCTTCAGGCGATTCTCCTTGCCGGGCAGGGCGACTTCGAGTTCGTCGTTTTGCCCGATAAAAGCTCCCTGATATTGTCTGCCGTCCTGTTTTGTATTTGCCGGAACCCAGTCGCGCGGCGACTTTACCGCCACGAACGTGTCCTGACCTTTTTCGTCTTTCGGACCCATTACGGGACCGTCGTTGCCCAATACAAGACCCGGCGGCGTGTTCTGTGAAAACTGGTATTGAGTCGCCCACGTCGCGGCGACGTGCCGGTTGGTAAGGATGTAGCCGTCCTCTGAGACGATGAAACCCGAACCCATATGCGAGCCGCCAATCGGATGCTCGGTCTTTTCGGTCGTCAGCAGCGGTTCGATACTGTCTCCGACCGGGACATACAGCGGAATCTCCGACCCGGCATTCGGAACTATCTGACCTTTACCGAAATCTCTTTTGAAGAATTTCGCTAAAACTTCGCGGCTGTTCGGTATGTATTGATGATAAAGCTGCGCGCTTTTCTGTTTGTCGAGCAGCCGCCACGCGACCGATATTTCGACGACGGCTTTGCCGTATTTGTCGGCGATTTCGCTGGCTGCTTTCGGCGCGTTCGATTTATCTTCGGCGATTGTCTTCTCCAGTTCAGCCTGCCTGCTCGCCGATTCCTGCTGCTGGCTGGCGAGCTGCATTTTCATTTGCTGCTCGTTCTGCTCGCGCGCCTGCTGTTGTTTCGAGTTGTAATAATAAGCTCCGCCGACGACGATGCCGAACAGAAGCAG
>MWVV01000699.1_pt1 | contig 12244 bp, 6 predicted proteins | sample 1047281 | NCBI WGS metagenome assembly MWVV01 (sample SAMN06349986, study PRJNA376086) | soil metagenome | isolation source: PT-2 sample Antarctic (ecotone) soil | place: Antarctica | collected 2015-01-13 | reverse complement strand
GGCCCGGAATCCTGAGCTGGCGTAAGTGCGTTCGAGAGTGCGGCGTCTTGATCAGCTCTCGTTAGGCTCAACGCCTTGCTCCACTCGGCGACAGCTTCCTTCTGCATCTGCTTTTTCTCGTAGGCGTAACCGAGCCATTCATGGACGGGCGCGAAATTCGGATCGAGCTCCAGGGTCTTGCGATATTGTTCGATGGCGGCGTCGTATTGACGGGTGAAAAATAGAAACTGCCCCTGAGTAAGACCGAATCGCGGCGACAAGGGATCAAGTTCGAGAGCGCGTCGGCTTTCCGCGAAGGCCTCGTCGTTGCGGCCAAAAAGAATTAGACAGAGGGCGTAGTGATGATGCATCTCGGGAAAGTTCGGGCTTAACTCAAAGCCTCGATGGAAATCCCGTTCTGCGCCCGGCCAGTCGCGACGGTAATAAAGTTTGGCGGCGGCAAGCGGGTTATAGGCTTCGCCTAACGTAGGGTCCAACTCTAGAGCCTTTCTCGCGTAGTCTTCCTCCGCCTTGGCCCACTTTTCTTCAGTCGGGAGCAAGCCATTCGCGAAGGCGAACCCGTAGTAATCAGCCAGGCCGGCATAAGCCAGGGCGTAAGTCGGATCCAAGGCAATCGCCTGCTGGTAGTAGGCGCCGGCCTTCTCGAAGTCCGGGCCGATGCCTTTGTTCCAATAGAAGAGACCGCGCAGATATAGCTCGTGCGCTTTACTATTTTCCGTCGGCCGCGCAGCGATTGCGCGTTGCTCGGTCCCACTCAGCTTTGCTTGTAAAATATCGGCGATCTTGGCCGCGATCTCCGATTCGACGGCAAAGATGTCGGTCAGGGTGCGATCAAATTTCTCCGCCCAAAGATGCGAGTAGTTCTCCGCGTTGATGAGCTGGACATTGACGCGCACCTGGTCGCCGGATTTTTGAACCGAGCCTTCGAGAATATGGGCGACGCCTAATTGATCAGCGATAGTCCGTACATCGCCGGGCGCGCTTTTGTAACGCAGGGTCGAGCTGCGCGAGATGACCTTGAGGTCGGCGACCTTTGACAAGCGGGTCAAGATCTCTTCTTGAATTCCATCCGCGAAATAAGCGTTATCCGGCTCGTGGCTTAAATTTTCGAAAGGCAGAACGGCAATCGATTTGCGGTTGATCTGCGCCGGCGCGGGGGAGGTGCTCGTTGACGCAATAGGCACGACGCGACGTGAAAAAAGAATGAAGGCCGCGATGGCGAGCGCGATGAGAAGCAATATCGCGCCCGCCAGAAGTGCGAATCTTCTTCGAGATGGCGGGGCCGTCGGAACGGATCTCGCGGGAGCTTGGACTTCGTGCGGACGAAATTTCCGCGGCGGCTCGGGATTGCCGATCGTGTCGGTAAAGAAGTTAACCACGGAAATTTTCCGACCATGCTTCACTTCGCATTCGCCGAGATCGTGCAGGTGCGGGTTCCAGCGCGGGAACGGCGCGAGATCCTCTGCCACGCGTTTCGAAAGCAAGATGTGTCCTACATCTCCGCAATCCATGACCCGCTGCGCCATATCGATGCCCGCTCCCGCCACGTTAGATCGATCGTTCACATCGGTGACCTGATTTACCGGCCCACTGTGAACACCCATGCGCAGCAGAATCTGCGGATTGTCTTTTAGCGCCGTGGCAATTTCGATTGCGCATTCGATCGGCGCCTGTGGATCACCGAAAAAGACGAGCGCCATGCCATCACCAGTCGGAAGACGCAGGAATTTGCTCTCCCCTTCGGCCCGTCGAAACCGCGCGGCGTCGCGCACGACTCGCGTTAAGTCAGCGATGATTCGGGTTTGCTCAGTAATGAGGAGATTCGAGTAACCCACCACGTCCATGGTCAGGACGTGCCCGATCTCCAGTTCGGCAGAGTGGTGAGCACCTTCAGCCATCTGCCGCAGCTTACCGTTCGCCTATCGGAATACCAGAGCGCGAGAAGGGCTTCACCGCTCGAAAGATTCACTTCTGATCATAGCGCCAGACTCTCCTGCTTCGGCGCCTTAGTCTCTGCCTCTATCCCGCCGAACTTCTTCACCAGTTCATCCAGCTTCGTGACGTAGTAGTCGACGTTTTCGTCGCGGTTTTGTGGATCGAAGTCGCTCGCTAGCTTGGCCGCTTCGTAGGCGGCGACCTTCTTGGGTGTGGCTTTGATGTAGTAGCTGATCTGGTCGCCGGGTTTGTAGTTGCGGCCGCTGGCGATGGCGAGCTCGTAGGCGGCGGCGCGGTTGCGGCCGCCGGCGCCGATCTTGGCGCGGTACTTGTCTAACGAGTCCTGGAGGGTGTCGGTCTTCATCAGCAGGTCGATCGGCATTTCGCCGCCGCGGATTCGCTTTTCGAAATCGTCGCGCAGACTTGGGATTGCTTGCGGCTTGCCTTCCATGAGGAGCTTGATCATTTCCTCGAGAAAATTTCTCTGGAATTTCTCCAGGCCGCGCGACTTGAGCGCGCCGCCTTTGATGATGACGTCACCGCCGCAGGTGAGGAGCGCGTAGTTCTTCGCTTTGTAGCTGAACATGGCGTCGAATTGCTCGTCGAACTCGACTTCGATGCCGGGGGGCAGAATTTCTGCCAGACCTGCACGCAAGGTCTTGATCGTTGTAGCCGGGGGCGTTGAACCCGGCTCTTCCAGGGCGTGGTCTGCTCTCTCGCGGCCGGCGTCAGCGCCGCCGGCTACAACACCCCCGGGCGGGACGAAATAGATGCCGTCAGTGTCGACTTCGATGACTTGCGCGCCTTGCGCTTTCAGCCAGTCGATCATCTTCTTGAGCAGGTCGCGCCCGATCTGCGTGACGCGCGCCGCGGCGTCGAAATCGGCGAAGTGTCCCTGCGCAAATCCGAGGTAGCCGTAGAAGCTGTTGATAAGAATCTTGAAGGTGTTTTGCAGGGCGTGGAAGTGGCGTTGCCGCGCGACATCCTTCTCGGCTCGCATGCTCGCTTTGGCTTCCAAGCGGAAGGTGCGCAGATCGGTGAGCAGGTGTCGGAAAATCTGGAGCTGGTCGGTTACCGGGAAACAATCGAACTGCAACATGACCGACGGGTAGAGCGAGGCGATGTCGCAATGCCAGACGTTGCGCGCGACGCCGGTGAAGAAGATGTCAGTATAACCGCCCTCGAAGCCGCGCACCATGGGCAACTCGGGGATGCTGTGGCGCTGGCGGAAGTATTCGCGGAGGAAGAGGGCGTTGATGCGGGTGGCGTTGCCGCGCACGATTACGTCCTGGTAGTTGTAGGGAAAGATCTGCGCCTGGATGAAGTAGCTCGGGGTGAGGAGCTCGGCGATTGCGCGTGTTTCGCGCACCGCACAGAGGGCACGTTTTCGGAATTGCTCACTGTTCGTGAGATATTCGCGCTGGAGGTTTTTGCCTGTTAACGAAGAGAACTCCGCGCTGTCGCAGAAGCCGAAGTGCTCCGCGACGTCCATGCGATCGAACCCGGTGAGGGTGCGCATGCCGACGTCGTAAAACTGCGCGAGCAGGAAGGTGTCGACGAAGTGACGCCCATCCACGGTGAACTTCGGGTAGTCGATCGTCTTCTCCGCGATTTGCAGGCGGGAGGCGCGCGACCGCAGGAACCCGCCGCTGCGGCCCCAATCGAGTTTTACCTTGGCTTTGCGCGCCCGAGTGACGAGATACGGCAGATCGAAGCGGAAGAGATCGTGGCCTTCGATCACGTCCGGATCGCGCTCTTTGATCAGAGTCGTTAGGCGCTTAAGCGCGTCGCGCTCGGATTCCTCGGGCTTCGCTGGATCGACGACGATCAGTTCTTCCCAGCCGCTGTTGTCGGAAAGCGCGATGCACGCGATGTGGTTGTTGTAGCCGGGGGCGCTGACCCCGGCGGGAGTGGCGTCGCCGCCAGAAGAACCGGGGTCAGCGCCCCCGGCTACAACGTCAATCACTTCGAGCTGGAGACGCTTCAGCTCCTCCAGCGCTAGACCTTTGAACAACGTCCGGCCGCTCGCGGTGAGGTAATGCTGCACCGGATCGCTGAACGCGAAGAAAGTGCGGCCGGCTTTCTTCAAACCATTGCGAAGCGCAATCAGCTCCTTCCAGCTATTGACCGTGATCAGCCAATTGTATTTCAGATCGCTCGCGAGCTTCTCCGCGTTTTCCATTCCGAGATCCGCGACATCCGCATCCGCCCAAACAAGCGGATGGAACGGCTCGACATCCACTACCGTGCTCCCGTCCTTTTCGCGCCGATAAACGCGCACCGTCCCGGTGTCGCCCATCTCGATCGCGACAATCCGCTCACTCGAATCAGCGCCGAAGAGGAGCGTGTTTTCTTCAAAGGCCATTGCTCCTGAACAAAGAGAGAAAACGGATCAGGAAAACAGGAAAGCAGGAACGAATTTGGAGGGGAGAAAACCAGAAAGAGAAGCAAGCCCTTTCTGGGTTTCTGGTTTTCAAAACTTGTTTTATCTTCTTGGCCATGAAGCTTCGCCTCCTCCTCGCGCTTTCACTCGCTCCCGCAGTCGCAGCGTTAGCTCAACAAACGCCACAACAGATCGCCGACGCCGAGCTGCCATCGCTGATCACGATCTACAAAGACCTGCACACGCATCCCGAGCTTTCGACGCATGAAGAGCGCTCGGCCGGAATCGTGGCGAAGGAACTCAAAGCGGCCGGATGTGAGGTGACAGAGCGCGTCGGCAAATATGAGAAGCCAAACCTCCAATGCTTCGGCGTGATCGGCGTAATGAAGAATGGCGACGGGCCAGTGGTCGCGATTCGCACCGATCTCGACGGGTTACCTGTGAAAGAGGAAACAGGCGTGCCGTACGCGAGCACCGTCATGACGAAGAATGACGCCGGGCAGGATGTGGGCGTGATGCACGCGTGCGGTCACGACATTCACATGTCGACCTTTATCGGCACGGCGCGTGCGCTCGGGAAACTGAAAGATAAGTGGCACGGCACGATCGTGTTCATCGGCCAACCCGCGGAAGAGACGGTAGGCGGCGCCCGGGCGCTCTTGAAGGACGGCCTCTACACGCGCTGGCCCAAGCCGGATTACGTGCTCGGATTGCACGACGATGCCGAGATCGCGACTGGGCAGATCGGCGTCACGGAAGGCTATTGCTACGCGAATGTGGATTCAGTCGACGTGAGCGTGAAAGGCGCCGGTGGTCACGGCGCGTATCCGCACAAGACGAAAGATCCGGTCGTGCTCGCGGCCGAGATCATCAACGGCTGGCAGACAATCGCGAGCCGCGAAACCAATCCACACGACGATGTCGTGGTGACGGTCGGGTCAATCCACGGTGGCACAAAACACAACATCATCTCCGACGAAGTGAAGATGCAGCTCACAGTCCGCACCTACAAGAAGGAGGTGCGCGACGTCGTGCTCGCGGCGATCGAGCGCATCGCGAAAGGCTGCGCGATCGCGGCCGGTTTGCCGCCCGAGAGGATGCCCGAGGTGCACGTGCGCGAAGATGAGTTCACCCCCGCGACCTACAACAATCCCGAGCTGACGAAGCGTGTTTCAGCCTCGCTGAAGAGCGCGATCGGCGCCGATAACGTAGTTCAAAAGGATCCGACAATGGGCGGCGAAGATTTTTCGGAATACAGTCTGCCGGAGCATTCGGTGCCAGCGTTCATGTTCAATGTCGGTGCCGTCGATCCGGCGAAAGCAGCGGAGAGCAAGAACAACGGCACGCCGTTGCCAAGCCTGCATTCGAGTAAATTCGCGCCGGTGCCGGAGCCGACGATCCGCACGGGCATGATAGGGATGACCAGCGCCGTGCTCGATTTAATGAAGATAGGGCGGCTGCGGTTCGGGTCTGGAGAACTGCAGGCTGCCAGCCTGCAGTTCTCGGCAGCTTGCCGAAAAGGTAGCAGGCAAAAGAAAGGCGGACCGTGTTCGCTCAACGCTCCGTGATGCGATGCGGCTTGAGTGGGCACTCGAATACCACAGGACGTCCTGCCTCGCCGATCGTCACAGATTCATCCGGCAAGCTGCCGGATGCGAGCAGGCAGGCAGCCTGCGCTCCCCGGACCGAAGAACCGGCGCGCTATTTCACCCGGACGTTCTTGCGCAAAAATGTCGGGACGTCAAGGTCCTGGCCTTCCACGATCGTGGGCTCGCTCTTCTCGAAACGGCCGCGGGTCAGGGATTCGAACTGCAGCACTTCCTGCTTCGCCACAAGCTTCTCTGCCGCTTTCGGCTCCAGTGGCAAAATTGGTTTTTTCTTCGGCAGGATCACGCGCGGCTGCTGCGGTTCCGGCTGGGCAATTGGCTCCCGCAAGATTGGAGCGGGTGGAGTGGGCGGCGCTAGTGTGCCCACAGTCTCGAGAGGCGCTGGGTCAGGCGCCTGTTGCTGCGGGAAATCTTCGGTCAATTCCGGCTGTGGCAACGTTGTTTCGATTGTTTGTAATGGCCGCTCCAGGTGAAAAGGTTCGGTGAATTCCGGTTCGGGCAGCAGCGGCTCTGCTTCTCGTGGTGTGATTGCTTGCGCTTCCGCGATCTCCAGTTCCGGCTCAGGCGCTGGGATCGATGGCGGCTCAAGAGCAGGCGCCGGTTCCGAGACCCGCGGAGGAGTCGCTGCAGTCGGAGCTTGAACGACCGGCTTCGCCGCGGCTTCCCCACTGCTGCCTAACGAACTAATGATCGTGACCGCGAGACGGTTCCCCATTCGTCCGTCGACGACCGTGCCGAAAAGGATCTGCGTTTCATTCCCGATGTGCCGGTTGAGTTCATGCATCAGAATCTCAACTTCCGACAACGTCATGGCAGGCCCGCCCGCGACCTGCACAAGAACGTTGTTCGCATCAGACAACATCCGGCCACGATCCATGAGGGGATTTTTCAACGCCTGAGTTAAGGCATCATGCGCGCGGTTGTCGGAATCCGATTCACCGTAGCCGAAGAGGCAACGCGCATTGGGATTCTGCAATGCAGAGAGAAGATCATCGAAGCCGATCCGGATCAGGCCTGGCCGCTGAATAAGGCTGATGATCGAGCGGAGGCTTTGGCTGATCGTAACGTCGGCCGCGGCAAAGGCTTGATGGATGCCAGCTTTAGGCGCCACCATATCGCCCATTAGATCATTCTCGAAGCAGATTACCGCGCTCGAAACTTCCTGGAGGCGCGCGAGCGCTTCCTGCGCCTGCGCTTTGCGCCGCTTGCCTTCAAACGCGAACGGCATGATCGCGAAGCTGATGAGGAGCGCTCCCGTTTCGCGCGCGAGTTCCGCAACGACCGGCGCCGCGCCCGAACCAGTGCCGCCGCCCAAACCGGCACAGACGAAGATCATGCGGGCGTCGCCGAAGGCCGCGCGAGTTTCATCGGCGGCTTCAGAGGCAGCGTTGTAGCCCAGCTCCGGATCACCGCCCGTGCCCAAACCGCGAGTCACAGTGCGGCCGAGTTGGACTTTGTGCGAGGCGACTGAACTGGCGAGTGCCTGCACATCGGTGTTGGCGGCGATGAGGTCGCCTTTGTCGAGGCCATCGAGCACCATGCGATCGAGTGCATTGGAGCCGGCGCCGCCGACCCCGATGACTTTGATCGGGATGATCTCTTCTTCGCGTTCCGGCAGGCTGTAGTTACGGCTGAGTTGAATCATTTTTAATTTCCAAGTTCCAAACCACCGGGCTCCAAAGAAACCCAAGGCCCAGCGAGCCGCTCATTATTCAATTGGCGCTTGGGAATTTGGAGCTTCTTTGGGATTTGGAACTTGGGCTTTGGGATTTCCGTTTTCACTAGCGCCTCCCGCTGAAGATTTTGCCGAAGAGGCGGCCAAGACCGCCCCGTGGCCGCCGATCCACCTGCACCGCTTGCGCATACTTGATCAGGCCAATCCCGGCGGAGAATTGGGGATTCTCGAAAGCGCTCGTTAGGCCGGACATGGATTGCGCATGGGCGACGCGCGCCGGCGCCTCGAAAATTTCCTCGGCCAGGTGATCGATGCCTTTGAGGTGGCTGCAACCGCCGGTGATAAAAATTCCTTCGCCGATGTAGTTGATGAACGGCTCCTCCTCGAGCTTGCGTTTCAGCAGCTCGAAAGTTTCGCGCAGCCGCAAATGAATGATCGTGTTCAGCGTCTCGCGTTCGATCTCTTTGCCCGCGAATCCGGAGTCGTCTTTCAGCAGCACGGTTTCGCCTGGAAGCGAATTCCCGAGCGTGACGCCGCCTTCTTCCACCTTCAGCTTCTCCGCGCGAGTCATCGGGATACGCAGACCCATGGAGATGTCGTTTGTGATGTGATCGCCGCCCACCCCCAGGACGCCGCTCTGCTTCACCGCGCCGTCCACATAGAGGATGTAATCCGTCGTGCCGCCGCCGATATCGATCACGAGCGCGCCGAGATTTTTCTGGTGCGGTGTCAGGACGACTTGCGCGGCTGCCAGCGGGTTGAAGACGACGTCCTCCACTTCGAGCGGTAATTCTTTGACGCAGCGAATCGTGTTCTGAATTCGCGTGCGCACGCCGTGCACGATATGGAAATCCGCTTCCAAGCGTGCGGCCAGCATGCCAACGGGATTGAGCACGCCATCCTGACCGTCGACGTGATAATGCTGGATAATGGAATGCAAGAACGCGTTCTGGGATGGGATGCTGACCTCCCGCGCGTTCAGCTTTACGTCCTCGATGTCCTGCTCGTCGATCTCGTTGCGCTCTTCTGGCAGGCTCACAGTGCCCCGATTGTTGAAGCTCTGGATATGCGAGCCAGCCACGCCGACGTAGACGCTGCGGATCATCACGTCGCTTTTCGTCTCCGCATCGACAACCGCCTCGTGGACGCACTTCATCGCAGTCTCGAAATCGACGATCTCGCCTTTGCGCACGCCGCGGGATGGCGCTTGCCCCACGCCTAAAATCTTGATTGTCCCGTCGGCTCTCCCCTCGCCGACCACGACGCAGATTTTGGAAGTCCCAATCTCCAGCCCCACCATTAAGTCACTGCTCGCCATGCTAATTCTTCTTTCCGCGTTCCACTCGCACCGCCCGGCGAATTTTCGGCTCCTTCGGCTCAGATGCGGTTGCTTTTCGTTTCGTCGCCGCCGGCGTTACCTCGGGTTTCGTTCCCGGCTGCACGGGCGTTGCCTTTAGGATTTTCGGTTCCTCGCCTTCCGGGTCGATCGTTTCGTTGATGATTTCCGTGGGCGACTTCGTGAACGTGACCGGGATATTTCGCTGCACGAGCAGGTTAACAGTCTCGAGCTCGCGCTCCGAATCATCTGAGTAAACCAGAAACCGCTCCAGCCGCTGTAGCTGGGAATCGAGATCGTCAAAACCGAAGGTCACCCGCGTGTAATTCTTATCGGTCACGATTAGGCAATATCCTTTTGAAACGTCGATCTCCCGAATCTGGAACCGCGTTTGCATGAAGCTGCGCGTGCTCAGTCGCAGCAACTCGAGCGCAGCCTCAACCTCAAATGATTCGACGACTTTGCCGGGCTCGAGTGGCTCGTTCCCGCAGCCGGCGATCACCGGCAAACCGAGGTATTCCGGGAGCAGCTTCTTCTCTTTCATGAGCACGCCCCGCGCGTCAACCAGGAACGCAGCCTCCGACGCAAAGGGATCGAGCACGTCTTTGTCCGAACTAATCCAGGCGACCGGTTTGCGTTCGACAATCTGAATGTTGATTTGGCCCGGCATGTTGCGCACGACCTGCACTTCATCCACCTGCGCGAGTTGCTGGAGCTGATCGTGCACGCGCGCGAGGTTGACGCTGAAGATGTTCTCACCTTCGCGGAGCTCCGCGGCTTGCAGGACCTGCTCACGCTGCAAGGTCCCGTCCGTCCGCACTTCGATCCTGCTCAGGCGATAATCAGGATTCTCGAAGAAGAGCCGCTTCGCTCCGAAGCGCACGCCGTATACCACACTGGCGAGTGCGAGCACGCTCAAGATCACTTTGGATGTCACCACGAGGATGCGCTTGTTCCGATGATGCGTGGCGATGTGCGAGCGGACCTTCACATCGAGCAGATGTTGCTGGCGACGCTGGCGCGTATTCGAGACGCGCTGGTTTCTCGCGCGCGCCGGTTCTTTGACGAGGCGGCTCATGCGCGGGCGCTTCCTCGCGCAACTTTCGACAGTTCGATGATGCGCGCGCAGAGTTGCGGATAACTGATGCCGGCGGCGGCGGCCGCTTCGGGCAACAAACTCACCTCCGTCATTCCGGGAATGGTGTTGATCTCCAGGACCGTCGGTTCACCCGCTTCGGGCAAGATAATGTCGACGCGCGAGTAAACCTTCAGGCCTAACGAGCGATGCGCGCGCAGCGCCAGATCCTGAATCGCGCGCGTTTGTTCCTCCGGGATGTGCGCCGGACAAACGTGCTGCGCCCCGCCTCCCGCACTCGGGTTCAGGAACGGATATTTGTTCGCGAAATCGTAGAAGCCGCCTTTCGGGATGATTTCCAGAATGGGCAGCGCCTGATCACCCAGGATACCGATCGTCAGCTCTCGCCCGCGGATGAATTTCTCGACGAGGAATTCGCGATCGTATTTGACCGCATTCGCAAGTGCGTTATCAACCTCGTTTTCTCGCTTCACAATGTAGACGCCCACGGTCGAGCCATCTCGTGGCACTTTGATCACGAGCGGCACCTGCATCGAAGGGCGCGCGCCAATGCGAATGACTTCGGACTCGGGCGTGGCCACCCCGTGGGCACGGAATCGTTCCTTCGACAGGATCTTGTCGAAGGCGAGCCGGCTCTCTTCGACACCATCGCCGGTGTAAGCGATGCCGCGCTCCTCCAAGATCTGCTGGATCTGTCCGTCCTCGCCGAACGTGCCGTGGATAGTGAGAAAGGCAATCTCTGCATCGTGCGGCACTTCGAAGTCCGGCCCGCGCACATCCACGTCCTGGACATTCGCGCCTAACGAGCGCAGCGCATTCGACACGCCAGCGGCCGTCGCAAGTGAAACGTCGCGCTCCGATCCCGGTCCGCCTTTCAGGACTGCGATGTGTTTTCCCGTGAGCGTGTTCATGGGAGCAATTCCGGGGACCGCACACTCATCCGCACGCTTCCTCCCCCACGATTTGCACTTCCGTTTCCAATTGGATTCCGCGTATCTCGCGCACGACGGACTTGATCTTCTCGATCAACTCCAGCATCTCCACCGCGGTGGCGCCGCCATCGTTCACGATGAAATTCCCGTGCACTTGCGAGATGCGCGCCTTGCCCACTGCGCAGTTCTTCAGCCCGAGCCCGTCGACGAGTTTGCCTGCGGGACAAGACTCTGGATTTTTGAAAATGCAGCCTGCGCTGGAAGCTGCCGGCTGACTGGTGCGCCGTTTTTCCTGCGACTCTTCCATGCGCGCGGCGATCTCCTCCGCGGCCGCATGATGGCCATGAAACACGGCGGAAACAGCGTAGTTCTTCTCTAAAGCTGGAACGTGCCGGTAGTGGATCTCCATTTGGTCGGGCCGTTTTGTGTGCGCGTTTCCTTCGCCGTCGAGATAGCGGAGGGAGACGACGTTCTCGAAGGTCTGCACGCCCATCGCACCGGCGTTCATCCGTAATCCGCCGCCAACCGCACCGGGAATTCCTTCCATCCACTCGAGGCCGCCTATCCCCGCTTTTCGACCGGCGTAGGCCACTTCCTTCAACTTCGCGCCGACGCCGGCGGTGATCTCAGTTCCGTCTACCGCCAGATGATCAAATTCACCGCCGGAAGGATGCACGACGACGCCGCGAATGCCGCCGTCGCGCACGAGCAAATTCGAGCCGCGACCGATCACGAAAAGCGATAAATTTTCGTGGCGGCAGAATCGAATGATGTGCGCGAACGCCTGCTCCGTGCGCGGCTCGACCCAGAATTGCGCCGGCCCACCAACGCGTAACGTGGTGTGCTTCGCGAGCGGCTCGTAGAGGCGAACCTCGCCTTTCGCCCCGACGATGTCCCGGAGGCGCTCAACGATGACAAGGTCCGCCGCGAGAAGCGAGAGCTGCTCGTGGATGTTCCCCGCCCCGAGGCTCAAAACGAGATCGCCGTCAGCAATGATGTTGCCGACATCACAGTGCAGCCGCTCGAGGCTCGCCTGGAAGGCCGCGCCACCATGTCCGTGCGCCGCAATCTCATCCACAATCGTTCGTCCGGTGATTCCCGGGATGGGAGCTTCACTCGCTGGGTAAACATCCGCGACAAAGACGCGATCCGACTGATCGAAGGCAGAGCCGAACTCCTTCCGGAGTGCTTTTGTGCGCGAATAGCGATGGGGCTGAAACATCGTCACCAGCCGATTGCGTCCCATGGAGCGGGCCGTAGCGAGGGTGGCGCGAATCTCC
>MWVV01000698.1_pt1 | contig 12247 bp, 9 predicted proteins | sample 1047281 | NCBI WGS metagenome assembly MWVV01 (sample SAMN06349986, study PRJNA376086) | soil metagenome | isolation source: PT-2 sample Antarctic (ecotone) soil | place: Antarctica | collected 2015-01-13 | reverse complement strand
ACGTTTGACGACGTTTTACTCGTTCCGGCTTATTCCGACATTTTGCCGAGCGACACTGACACCTCAACCAAATTTTCGCGCAACATTTCCCTGAACATTCCGCTTTGCTCTTCGGCAATGGATACGGTTACCGAAGCGTCTCTCGCAATTGCACTCGCACAGCAAGGCGGAATCGGTGTGATTCATAAAAATCTTTCAATTGAACATCAGGCAGAAGAAGTTGACAAAGTGAAACGCAGCGAATCGGGAATGATTGTTGACCCGGTTACGATTCGTGACAGCGCATTGGTTTCTGAAGCCTTGCGGTTGATGCAGAGATTTAAAATCAGCGGCGTTCCGGTCGTTGACGAAGACAATTTGCTTGTCGGAATTATTACAAATCGGGATTTGCGTTTTGAGACCCGTTTCGATATTTCCGTTTCGGAAGTTATGACGCCGCAACCGCTTGTTACGGTTCCGATTGGCACGACACTTAACGAAGCAAAAGTAAAGCTGCAAAAACACCGCATCGAAAAGTTGCTTGTCGTAGACGAGGGCGGTCTTTTAAAGGGTTTAATCACGGTCAAAGACATTCAAAAAGCAATCAAATATCCCAATGCCGCTAAAGACGAACTTGGTCGTTTGCGCGTGGCGGCGGCAATCGGCGCGACCGGAGATTTTCTCGAACGCGCGCAGGCGCTGATAGATTGTCGTGTTGACGCAATCATAATTGACACGGCACACGGTCATTCTTCGCGCGTTATCAAAGCTGTCAAAAAAATCAAAAAGAGGTTTTCCGGCGTGGAAATTATTGCCGGAAACGTTGCAACCGGCGAAGCGACAAAGGCATTAATTGACGTAGGCGTTGACGCGGTTAAGGTCGGAATCGGTCCTGGGTCAATTTGCACAACTCGAGTTGTGACAGGCGCAGGCGTTCCGCAAATTACCGCTATTTCCGAATGTGTAAAAGTTGCAAAAGATGCCGCCATTCCAATTGTAGCGGACGGCGGCGTGAAATTTTCCGGTGATGTCGCTAAAGCGATCGTCGCTGGCGCCGATTGTGTGATGATTGGTTCGCTGTTTGCTGGAACTGAAGAATCGCCAGGTGAAGTTATATTATTTCAAGGACGAAACTTTAAAACTTATCGCGGAATGGGTTCAATCGGCGCGATGAAAAAAGGTTCGAGCGACAGGTATTCACAGGAAGGAACGGTTTCTGATTCAAAATATGTTCCCGAAGGCGTCGAAGGTCGTGTCGCTTATAAAGGAACGGTTGCCGATATGGTTACGCAGCTCGTCGGCGGTCTACGTTCGGGAATGGGTTATACGGGCTGCAAAAACATAAAGGATTTACAGGAAAATGCTAAATTTATTCGGATAACTTCGGCTGGTCTGAGAGAATCGCACGTTCACGACGTGATTATTACAAAAGAAGCGCCTAATTATCGAATTGAGAGTTAGCGAAAATTGTAGTGGCAAGACGCGCATCACTCCGCTTAAACGAAAACGATTTAGCCACGAAAAAGCGAAAAAACACAAAAGAAAAGGGAATAACTTTTGTGAGTTTTGCGAATTTTTGCGGCTATAAAATCTTATCTTCTGATAATGCTTTGTACAGCATACCAGCGTGACTCTACAAACTTTATTTACGAACTTATTTCTTTCAAAAGATTTTCCCATTCGGCATAAGAACTCTGAATTTTCTGTTCCGTTTGCCGATATTTTTTCGTCAAAAGCTCAAATTCATGGTGATTAGATACAATTCCTGGTTCGTTCATTTGAAAGGTGATTTTCGCTAAATCTTCTTCTAGTTTCGGAATTTCCGCTTCGATTTCTTCTATTCTTTGTTCAATTTTCTGCCGTTGATTTTTGCTTAAATTCGTTCGTTGTGCATCGCCATTTGTGCTTTGTTTTTCATTTAGGTTTTGATTTTGCCTTGCCTCTCTGCGTCCCAGTGGTTCAATTTCTCTTTTTTCTTTCCACTCGTGAAACTCCGAATAATTACCGTCGAATATCTCAATCCTTTTATCTTCTTCAAAAGAAAAAACCTGAGTCGCAACCTTGTCAAGAAAAAATCGGTCATGGCTGACTGTAAGAATCGTTCCCGCGTATGATTCGAGCGCATTTTCCAAGGCTTCGCGTGAAGGAATATCAAGATGATTGGTCGGCTCGTCCAAAACCAAAACATTTTTATTCGAGTAAATCAGTTTGGCGAGCGCAAGTCTTCCTTTTTCGCCGCCAGATAAAGTAGAAACCTTTTTGAAAACATCATCACCAATGAATAAAAATCGCGCTAGAAATGAACGCAACACACCGTTTTCCGCCATCGGAGCAACGCGGCGGAGTTCATTAATAATTTCATTACGCTCGTCCAAATCTTCCAACTGTTGCGAGTAATAACCGAGTTCGGTTTTTGTTCCCCACGAAATTTTCCCTGAAAGTTCGCGGTGCATTCCCAAAATCGTTTTTAGAAACGTCGTTTTGCCCGTTCCGTTTCCGCCGATAATTCCAAGACACTCGCCCCGCGTAAGCGTAAGATTTATGTTTTCCGCTAAAATGTTTACCCCGTAACCGATAGCTAAATCTTCTACCGTTAAAACATTCGTTCCGGCGCGTTCAATTTTCTTTGATTGAAAATTCCCGCTCGGTTTATCCGAAGAAACCACTTCGATTCTTTCGAGACGCTGCAGCATATTGCGGCGCGACTTTGCCATTTTTGTTTTTTGTCCTGCAAGATTACGACGAACGAATTCTTCGTTTTTTGCAATAAACGATTGCTGGTTTTCAAATTCACGTTGTTGCTGCTCGCGCCTTTCTTCGCGCTCGATTAAAAAGTCAGAATAATTTCCCTTGTAGGTTATGGCTTTTCCATTCTCGATTTCAACAATTTTGCGACAGGTTTTATCAAGGAAATAACGATCGTGGCTGATGACAACGTAAGATGTTTCGTAACTTCGCAAAAAATTTTCGAGCCATTCAACCGCGCTGACATCCAAATGATTAGTCGGTTCGTCAAGCAGTAAAACATCGGGATTTGAAAGTAGAAGCCGCGCCATACCGAGACGATTTTTTTGTCCCCCGGAAAGCTTTTTAGTTTCCAGATTCCAAGTCTCTTTCGTAAATCCGAGTCCGAGTAAAATCGCTTCGGCTTTTGCTGTGTAAGTGAAGCCGTCTTCACGTTCAAACTCACTTTGTAGCTCGGCGTATTTTCCCAAAATTTCAGCCGAAGCGTTTTCCGCCATTTCCGCTTCGAGTTCGCGCATTTCGGCTTCGATGTCGTGAAGTTTTTTGAAAGCGGAAAGCGCGGCGGTGTGAACGGTTTCGTTTTCGGTAAAATTTACGTGTTGCTGCAAGAGACCAATTCTCAAATTGTTTATTTTATGAATCTCGCCTGAATCCAACGTTTCTTCTCCGGTAATGAGACGAAAAACGGTTGTTTTACCCGCGCCGTTTCTACCGACCAATCCGATTTTTTCATTCGGATTTGCTTGAAACGAAACGCCTCGCAAAATAGCGTTTCCACCGTAAGATTTATAAATGCCGGACAATCTGAATAACATTTTAATAAAATTATCACAAAAAATAACGAGTAACGAAAATCGTTACTCGCCATAATGTTATTTAGCAAATTTATAAGCTATCTTATGTTCCCGTTAGCGTTTATAGAAGATTTATTCCCCGTTGTGGTATTAGCTGCAGTATTCGTATTCGCTGCGGTATTACCAGATGCATTCGTATTGGCATTTGTATTTGCATTATTTACATTTGTATTTACGTTTGCATTCTGGGTATCCGCGCTTGCCGGACGCGCGCCGCTTAATTCATTCGGATTTTCCACTACTTTTTTCGCCAGAAAGTTTTCTACTTTAGCTTCATTCATTACTGTTGCCGCATAAGATTGTTTCAAAAGTTCCTTGCGCTGGTTGATAAGATAATCAGTAATTTGCTGGCGAATTCCTGGACTTTCCAGAGTTTGTTCTTCATCTCTTTCCTGTTTGCGTTGCAGTTTGAGAATAAGAATTTTACCTTCTAAAGGAATTGCCTGCGGAATAACTTGCCCGTTTTGCATTTTGTTCATCACAAAATCAGCAACGCCTGCGCCAAAGGTTTGTTTCATTTCCTCTTCGGTAAAAAAACGCCAATCGCCGCCACTGACTTTAGTATTCGGTTCTTCACTATTTTCTCGCGCAACAGTTGCAAAGTCTGCGCCCTGAAGCACTCTCTGACCGACTTCTTTCGCTTTTTGTTGTGCTTCAACTTCGTTTCTGGTCAAATCTCCTTCGCCGGTATTAGCCGGGTCAATTACAATCGCCGCAAGCTGTGCGCCGCGTTTGTTTCTAAAAGATTCAGGATTGCTTTTGAAAAACGCTTCAATTTCGTTGTCTTTCGGAGGTTCAATTTTTCCCGTGATTTTATCAATTAACCTCTGAATGGCAAGACCTTTTTTAATTCCTTCACGCGCGGACGCATCAGTCTGCCCGCTTTCCTTCATTTCTTTCTCAATTTGGTCTGCAGATTTTCCGCTGGCAGTTTTTTGTTTGTTGAACTCTACCGTAACGTCTTCATCACTCGGAACAGTTCCTTCTTTTTCAGCCTTCTGAAATAAAACCTCCTGCTGAACCAAACCATCTAAGACTTGCAACCGTGCCGCTGCAAGTTCAAGCGGCGAAAGTTTTGCTTCCTGACCTTTACCTTGTTGTTTGATAAGGCGCTCGACTTCTTCTAATTTAATGGTTTTTCCGTTTACGGTCGCCGCCGATTCATTCGGGTCTGCTCCACCGGTTGTGGTCGCACCACCGGAATTTAAGCTTGAACAGCCCGTTACACAGAACGTGGCAATTGTTAGAAATACTGTTAATAAAATAGTAAAATTAATTTTTCGCACTGTGGCTTTAGCTCCTTGAAAATTAACAATCTTAATCATTGCTTGATAAATCGTAAATAATTTGTTATAAATTTAGTTTTTGAGTTAACTACTGAACTCTAACCTTACACCTCGTTATTATTTTTTGGAGGCTTTTTAATTATGGCAAAACGTTGCGATGTCTGCGGAAAAGGTCCGCAATTTGGAAATAATGTTTCACACGCTAACAACAAAACTCGCCGGCGCTTTAACCCGAATCTGCAATCAATTCGCGTTCGACTTCCCAATGGCGGAAACGACCGGCAAAAAGTTTGTACCCGTTGTATTAAATCCGGCAAAATTATCAAAGCAGCGTAACTCTTTTGAGTTATGAATTAAAACATTTGATTGCCAAACGTTTGATTTTATATTGCGCGTTTGGCTTTTTTATTGAACATTTATCGAAAAATATTTTTGTTGAATGGTCAACGATAAATATTAAGTGACCGCAATACATTCAATTTCAACTCGCGCATCTTTCGGCAATCTCGCTGCTTGAACGGTTGCTCTAGCAGGTTTGTTTTCATTAAAAAACTCAGCATAAACTTCGTTCATCACCGCAAAATCACTCATATCCAATAAGAATACGGATGTTTTAACGACATTGTTCAAACTTGTTCCGGCTGCCTCTAACACCGCGCTCAAGTTTTTCAAAACTTGTCTGGTTTGTTCCGCAACATCTTCAGAAACAAAATTTCCGGTTTGCGGATCGATCGGAATTTGCCCCGAACAAAAAACCATATTTCCTGTTTTTACCGCTTGTGAATATGGTCCGATTGCGCCCGGTGCCTTTTCAGTTGAAATAATTTCTTTCACAGTTAGCTTCGCCTTTGGTTTTTAATTATTAAAGCAAAAGGCAAATTCTATCAGATGAAACGAGAAAAGAAAAGTTCGGACTATAAGTTCAGGATTTAAGCCTTTAAACTAAGTTTTTGAATTTTGTATCCTCTATGTATTCACTCTTTCAACAGCAATTACGCCCGGAATTTTCTCAACCGAAGTAATTACCCTATCAAGATGCTTTTTGTCGAAAACTTCAATTGTTACTTCGATTAAGCCTCGGTCATCTTTGGAAACACTGGCGCGAGCATCACGAATTCCTGTTTTAATATCGGCAATCGCGTTTGTAATGCCGGCAAGCATTCCAGTCCGATTTTCGGTTGTTGCCAACAGACGCACTGATTGAATGTGTTTTGCATCGTTTTTTGCCCATTCGACCTCGACGATGCGGTCTTTATTGACCATTAGTTGTTTGACATTTTTGCAATTTTTATTATGAACGACAATACCTTTACCGAGTGAAATGTAACCGACAATATCTTCGCCCGTTAGCGGATTACAGCAACGAGCGCGGGTTGTTAGTAAATTATCAACTCCTTTAACTATAATTGCGTCTTCGCCCAAGCCGATAAATTTTTTGACCGCTTTGACTCCGGTTTGAAACTTAGTTTCTTTTTTCTTATCGGGGTCGAGTTCGGCAAACTTTTCCGCACCCAAAAATTTTGCCAATACATTACGCGGCAAAGTTTTACCGTATCCAATTGAAGCTAACAAATCTTCGGCTCTGCCTAAACCGTATTCGTTGGCGATGCGTTTCATTTCATCTTCGTTGTTAAGCAGTTTTTTCGGCGAGACATGGAATTTGTCGGCTTCTTTTTCCAAAAGTTTGCGTCCGATATCTATTGATTCGGCGCGCTGCTGCTCGGCAATCCAATGACGAATGCGGTTTCTGGCACGTGAAGTAGCCACGTGACTGAGCCAATCGCGTGAAGGTGTTGAGTTCGGCGTAGTCAAAATTTCAACCACGTCACCGTTTTCCAGTTCGGTTTTAAGCGGCACGATACGACCTTTTATTTTTGCGCCGGTGCAGTTGTCGCCGACTTCGGAGTGAATGGCGTATGCAAAATCAATCGGCGTCGCTCCGCGCGGAAGCTGGATGATTTTCCCCCTCGGCGTAAAGGCGTAAACATCCTTCGGGTAAAGGTCGAGTTTTAACGATTCGATAAAATCTTCCGAATCATCTGTTCCCTGGGTGCTTTCTACTAATGGAAGAAGAAGTTTTTCAACCGTCTTCCGTAGTTCATCAAGACTTTCATCTTCTTCACGCTTTCCGAGTTTGCTTTCCTTATATTTCCAGTGCGCCGCAACCCCTTCTTCCGCTATCTGGTGCATTTCCTGGGTTCGGATTTGCACTTCAAATGATTGTCCGCTATCGCCGATAACGGACGTATGCAGAGATTGATATAAATTATCACGCGGAATCGCAATCCAATCTTTAAAGCGTTCGGGAACTGGCGTCCAAATGTCGTGGATGACGCTCAAAGCGACATAACAATTCTTTTTTTCGTTTGTGGTAATTATACGAGCGGCGATTAAATCATAAACCTGGTCAATTGTTAATTTACGTTTTTTTAGTTTTTTCCAAAGCGAAAAGAGTCGCTTGACACGCCCTTCGATTTGGACAAATGGCACGTCATTTTCACTCAATTTTCCTTTGATTGAATTTGTTATTTTTTCCAGCGTCGCCTCAAGTTCAGGGCGGCGGGCTTCGACTTCTTTCGAGAGTTTTCTGTATTCTTCAGGGTATAGATTCTGAAACGATAAATCCTCGAGTTCGCTGCGAAGTTTACCCATTCCCAAACGATGCGCGATCGGGGCGTAAATATCGAGAGTTTCTTGAGAGATACGGACGCGTTTTTCCGGTTTAAGAAATTGCATTGTCCGCATATTATGAAGTCGGTCGGCAAGTTTGATAAGCACTACGCGAACGTCAGTTATCATCGCCAAAACCATTTTGCGGACATTTTCGGCTTGTTGTTTTTCTTTCGAGAGGTCGCTGATGTATGCGATTTTAGTTAGACCATCAACGAGCCGCGTTATTTCTTCTCCGAAATATGTTTTTATCGTATCCAGATCAACTAATGTGTCTTCTACTACGTCATGCAGAAGCCCCGTAGAAACACTGGTTTCATCAAGCCTCATCTCGGCTAAAATGTCGGCAACAGCCAACGGATGTACCAAATACGGTTCGCCCGAGGCGCGTTTTTGTCCGCGATGATGCAAAGCAGAAAATAGATATGCCCGCCGAATTAAATCAATATCCGATTCTGGACGGTTATTTTCTACTTTACGCGGAATCGCAATCCAATCTTTAAAGCGTTCGGGAACTGGCGTCCAAATGTCGTGGATGACGCTCAAAGCGACATAACAATTCTTTTTTTCGTTTGTGGTAATTATACGAGCGGCGATTAAATCATAAACCTGGTCAATTGTTAATTTACGTTTTTTTAGTTTTTTCCAAAGCGAAAAGAGTCGCTTGACACGCCCTTCGATTTGGACAAATGGCACGTCATTTTCACTCAATTTTCCTTTGATTGAATTTGTTATTTTTTCCAGCGTCGCCTCAAGTTCAGGGCGGCGGGCTTCGACTTCTTTCGAGAGTTTTCTGTATTCTTCAGGGTATAGATTCTGAAACGATAAATCCTCGAGTTCGCTGCGAAGTTTACCCATTCCCAAACGATGCGCGATCGGGGCGTAAATATCGAGAGTTTCTTGAGAGATACGGACGCGTTTTTCCGGTTTAAGAAATTGCATTGTCCGCATATTATGAAGTCGGTCGGCAAGTTTGATAAGCACTACGCGAACGTCAGTTATCATCGCCAAAACCATTTTGCGGACATTTTCGGCTTGTTGTTTTTCTTTCGAGAGGTCGCTGATGTATGCGATTTTAGTTAGACCATCAACGAGCCGCGTTATTTCTTCTCCGAAATATGTTTTTATCGTATCCAGATCAACTAATGTGTCTTCTACTACGTCATGCAGAAGCCCCGTAGAAACACTGGTTTCATCAAGCCTCATCTCGGCTAAAATGTCGGCAACAGCCAACGGATGTACCAAATACGGTTCGCCCGAGGCGCGTTTTTGTCCGCGATGATGCAAAGCAGAAAATAGATATGCCCGCCGAATTAAATCAATATCCGATTCTGGACGGTTATTTTCTACTTTTTCTATGACATCTTCGATACGAATCATAAACTAAAGAATAAAGGATAAAGAATGAAGAAAAAATAAGAAATCTTCTTAAAGTATTTGAAAATAAATCTTTCCGGCTTTATGTCAACTGCCGCTTCCTTTCTATTTAATTCCTCTCTCATTCCTTATTCTCCTGCCGTGCAAAAAAGGCGACACCCAACCTTATTGTAATTGAGTATCACCTTTCTTGAAAGCTATCGTGTAAAAACCTATTTTTTTCCTGCAGCCGCTTCTGCCTCTGCTTTCTTACGAGCTTCCGCTGCCTCTTCTTTTTCTCTCTTTATTCTGGCTAATTCGGTAAATCTTTCTTTAGCTTTCTCAGCTTCGGCTTTTATAGCTTCTTGTTCCGGAGCAGGTTTACCTTCCATTTCGGCAAGGCGCATCTGTTGAACCAACATATTTGCTCTATACGACCATACGGCATCACTGTTCGGATCAAGTTTAACCGCTTTATCGGTTAATTCATTACCTTCTGCTACACATTTTTTAAATTCTTCAAAAGTATTCGGATCTTGCGGTTTGCTAAATACATATTCCGGTTTGCCATCTTTGGTAACTGTTTTCTTTACCGGTTCGATATCGGAAATATCATTGGCACAAGAGTATTTTTTCGCCGCAAGTTTTGTCAGGGCTTCAGCTCTTTGCTCCGGCGGAACTTGTTCATTATTCGAACGAGCTGTAACCCATTGAAGCCACTCGTCCTGCCTATTGAGATTTTCTAAAAGGTTGGCTACGGCACTAAAAGAGCTGCTATCTTTTATATCTTCGGCTAAAACATTTTTATACTCTTTGATTGCTTCTTCCGCTTTATCGTTGTTTTGACGATTTCCGATATATTCTGAGTGTAATGTTCGTGCTAAAAATAGCTGCGCGGTTTTTCCTTCCATCGTCGCTCCTTGTGGGTCGCGAGCAATGGCATCTCGGAAAAGTTGTTCGGCTTCTTGAAATTTTCTATCTTTATAAGCTTTTCCGCCATCGACTAGATTTTTTCTAGTAATAATGCGATTATAATATGAGCAATTTGCTCCGATGAAAATTGTTAATAGTATTAAGACAAAAATCCCTACGCGCGAGAAACTCATTTTTAGACTCCATTTTATCGCTTAAAATAACAGAAACCAAAGAATTAAACTTTAGTTTCTGTTGTTTAATTAAGCTGAATTTATTCTGCTAAATCATCAATCTGCAATCCGATTGGTTGTGCTCCCGCCGATTTTACGGCATCGATAACTCGTACTACATCACCATATCTAACCGAACGGGGAGATTTAATAAAAACTGTTTTTTCTATTTCGTTTGTACCTTCGCGGAAAACACCGTTTGCTTCCCTTTCCTTAAAGATTTGCGAAAGTTGATTGGTTAAACCGCTCGCATCCGAAACGTCACCGACGGCATCGTTGTTTAAAGTAACTTTCATATCACTTTTATTAACTCCTACAACCAATGTTAACGGATTTGGCTTCGCAATTACTTGATTTTCATCTGGTTTTGGTTCTGCCGGAACTTTCGCTTCAAAGCGGCTAGGTTTTAACGGCGTGATGACCATAAAAATAATCAAAAGCACTAACAAAACGTCAATTAACGGTGTCACATTAATATTCGGCGTGGCTCCTGATGAGCTGCCTCCTGACATTGCCATGATATTTACTCCTCAACTATGAATCTGTATTCGGAATTCCAATTTGATTATGTTTTAGGTTCACTGCCTTTTTTCCTATCGGCTACTAACCCGATTTTATCTATATCTTGTTTGCGAATAGTATCAATGGCTTCGACTACTTTACCGTAATCAACATCAATTCCGCTTTTGATATAGACAATACGTTTATCGGGAGTTTTGTTTTCCATCAATCTCTTGATCTTCTCTCCCAAATCGGTCAAAGGATATTGTTCCTTTCCGATATAGAAACTGTTGTTGTCGGGAATTGCGATAACAACCGAGGTGTCTTTTGTAATATCCCCATCTTCATCCGGGCTAATCATATCGCGCGGAAGATTGACCGAAACGCCTTGCTGCAGAAGCGGTGTCACAATCATAAAAATAATCAGCAACACCAGCATTACATCAACCATCGGAGTAACATTAATTGCCGAATTATATTCTTCGGCTCCGCCAATTTGCATCGCCATAACAAATTTTCTCCCTTTCTAAAATTCCTAAGGTCTTTGTTGTTTATTCTAGCTATTCAATTGTCTAGTGCGTTGTTTAATGAAATAGTCAACTAATTCGGAAGCAGAATTTTCCATTTCAACACCAAAACTAGTAACCTTATTGGTAAAATAGTTAAACAACCACACAGCTGGAACTGCTACCGCAATACCAAAAGCCGTTGCTACCAAAGCCTCAGCGATAGCAGCACCGACTGCTCCGATACCGGCGTTTTCAGCCGATGCCAAGGCAACGAAGGCACCAATAATACCAACAACAGTTCCGAACAAACCAACGAATGGAGCAGTTGAGCCAACTGTCGCAAGACCGGCTAGACCACGTTTTAATTCTGCAGTCTTAACGGCAATCGCACGTTGCAAAGCGCGCTTTGAAGCCTCCATTTCCTCACCCGAAATATCAGTATTTTCCTGATGGGCAGCAAATTCCTTCAAGCCAGACGACACAACCATCGCAAGATGCGAATCTTTATGTCTGTCGCTTATGTTTATTGCTTCGTCAATGTTACTGTTCTTTAACGCTTGTGCTACTTTTGGCGCATATTGACGTGATTGCTGCTTAGCTTTGTTATAAGTCAAATAACGCTCAATACCAACGGCAATCATATAGATTGACTGTAGCAACAAAATCATGATAACAATCCAACCGGGAATCGTTAAACTTCTTGCAATGTCGTAAAAGCCGAAAGAAATTTTTCCTTCACCTGCCAACAATAAGAAATAGCCTAGAAAGCTAACTAAAAAAGTCATTATTTTTCCTCCAAAATCAAAAAAGTTTTATAATTGCAGATAATTTCAATTATGGGAAACAGAATAAATCTGTTTCCCATAATTATTTTATTCCATTATGGAACAAAGTTGTAAACAATAACGCCGGTTACCGAAACTGGTTGTCCTGAAAGTTTTGTAGGCGCAAATTTCGCACTACGCGCAGCAGCTACAGCGGCAGCTCGAAGAAGCGGATGACCGCTGACGGCGCTGGCTGACACTACATTACCGTTTTCATCAATCTTTACTTGAACATTAACCGCGCCGCTGGCGCGTACGGCTCTTGCCGCAGGCGGGTAGGGCGGTTTAGGTAAACTTGTCGCTTTACCATTAACTACACCGCCCGAAATTGTTTTAGGAACTGCTGGTGCCGGTGCAGGCGGAAATCCTAACAGTGGT